>JGI2924J29684_1078419_pt1 | contig 49089 bp, 47 predicted proteins | sample BenlonsequencITS_FD_29684 | JGI IMG/M metagenome (IMG submission 29684) | reverse complement strand
TTGCTCCTCCAACTGGGCTCGAACCAGTGACCCTTCGATTAACAGTCGAATGCTCTGCCAACTGAGCTATGGAGGAATAAGCATTGCTTGGAATCTGGTTCCTTGCAACGAGAATTAACTATATCTTCAAGGTCTTAAAACCTACAAATCAGCAGCTCAAGTAGTGAATCCGACGCCTGGTTTCCACTCAAGTGCAATTGCCGGAGCAACTTCTGAGTCCGGAAGGGAGAGATCGGCGACGCGGTGCCAGACCATGTGCGCGCCATCTTGGGTGAGATTCACCGTGGCGTAGCCGTGGGCGTCAAGATCAACGTGGCGCACATGCGAACTGTTGGCTCGGATTACTTGTTCCGCTTGCAGGGAGACCGGATTGTCCTCAGGGAGTTTGGCGAAGTCGTTGACATTAGCTGAGGTGATGGAGCTGCATACTGCCTCGACACCGATTTCTCGACCATTAAACCGGATGGCGTTTGCCCATTCGGAGTGGATATCGCCAGATAGAAAAAGCGTTGGAGTGGCGAAATCGGCAAGTACAGCTAGGAGTCGGTCGCGCTCACGGGAGTAGCCGTCCCACTGATCCAAATTGGCGGGAATAGGTTCAGGGATCTGGAAAAGAGGCTGCCCGGTAATTGCCATGGGGGCAAACATCACTGAGCTGCCGATGATATTCCACGTCGTGGTGGTGTGTTCCACGTTGGATTTCAGCCACTCAAACTGCTGCGACCCCATCATGGTGTCCGCACGTTGACCCTCCAGCCACTGTTGCTGGGAGGGTGCTGGATCTCTGAAACTTCGAAGATCAAGAAGTGACAGCGTGGCGAGGTCACCAAAAGTGAAGGAACGATAGAGCGTGTCCTCCTGGCGGATCGGCATCCACTCCAAAAAGACCTGCCGAGCAGCATTTTGACGATCCACCCACGAACCCTCATCAGCGGAATGATTCTGCGCGCCCTCACGATTAGAGTTGTTGGCCGACTCATGGTCATCCCACATGACAATCCACGGCAACGCCGCATGCGCTGCCTGCAAGTGATTGTCACTGCGGTAATGGCCATAACGAGTGCGGTAGTGCTCCAACGTGATGGTTTCATGAAGAGGCTGATGCGGGCGCACCACACCGTCCTTTCCGGCGAACATACCGGTGGCGTACTCGTAGATGTAATCACCCAAAAAAATCAACATCTCCAATTCGCCGGCGTCAGCGCGCCGGGCGATGTCGCCGTAGGCGGCAAAAAATCCTGCCTCCCAATTGGCACACGACGCAAGGGCAAAGCGAAGGTGCGGGAGGGGAGCGTCGACAAGCGATGTTGTTTGCGTGCGCCCCACAGGGGAGACCTCGCCGGTGGAGGAGATGAAGCGGTAGAAATAGCGGGTGGATGGGCTCAAACCCGTGGCGTGCGCGTGGACGGTGTGATCGCTTGCTGCGGAGGTGATTACGGTTCCCGAGCGCGTGATGCTGGCGAAATCAGGAGTGGGGGAGACTTCCCAGGTGACAGGAGAGTCGGGGCCAAGGCCACTTCCAGGTGTGGCGTCGGGAATTGGGGTCAGCCGAGTCCACAAAATGGCAGAGGTTGCGGTGGGGTCCCCGGAAGCCACGCCATGCTGGAATTGGCGTTCTTCAGCGCGTGCAGGTGTGCCCGCAAAAGTGGCTAGACCTGCAGTAACGGCGGTTGTCTGCAAGAACTGGCGTCTGCTTAACTGTGGCATGAGGCTCCTCAAAATAGCGCCGAGTATGCATTAAATAATGCGCCACATTGGCACACCTCGCAGCGAAAGCGGAAAATTGAAGAGGGCTTAATTCAAATTAGAAAGTGGACCTAGTTATACTGATTCTCGTTGCATGAACGTGCAGCGGTAGGGGCTATAGCTCAGTCGGTTAGAGCCGTGGACTCATAATCCATTGGTCCCGGGTTCGAGCCCCGGTGGCCCCACCAATATTGAATGTTTTACCCCCGGTCGTCTGGCCGGGGGTTTACGTTCACCACTAGATACCGTCCCTCGATTCATTATCGTCTGGCTCAATGATGTTTCGCAGCACTTCTAGAGAGATCAATGCCCCTGCTTCGATGGGATCATCCTCAGCGACTTCCCGAATCTCGAATGTGATTCCTTCGTTCTGCCATTTGGTCAGCAGTGCCAGCAACAGTTGTGCGCGTTCGTCGTACCAGGCGTTTGAGAACATCTCCTCGATCACGACGGGAAGTCCCGCAACGATGCGCGACCTGATCTCAGACAGGCCGTAACCGGTGAGGGCTTTAATATCTCTCAGGATGGAAGTCGCAGTAGCTGTGCGGTTCAGGATGACGACGGTGCACGGTGAATCGCTCATGCGCTCACTCCAGCAGTGAGGTCGATCAACGTCATGTGGCTACTCCTTCTTCCCAAATTTACGAAGTATCGCTACTCCTGAGGTGCGAAATTTCTTGGATCTCAATGTAGTCGCAATACGGCTTTTATTCGTCAGGCAGTTCTGCGAATAGTATTCGTGCACATTGGATTCACACCCGTAGTAGTTTTTGGGGGAATGAGCATCCAAGGGTTTTCCGCAGGTGACTATTCTGCATGTTTTGAACCGCGCATCGATGCGTGGGTTGATATTCGCGGTCCGCGGAAGCCCGAGTGGTTGGCGGAAAATATCGATAATCCGCTGAGACACTGGGGCGATAATCCTCATATCCCGGTGTCTGCTGCGAAAAAGGCTGGAAATATTTACAAAGAGACCCTTCGAACCATGAGAGCCTCAACAAAGACCCCAGACCAGGATCCCTTAAAAGAAACCCTGCGCAGCTTCATCGCAAGCATCAACCAGCTCGCCGCAAAGAAGAATTTCATTGATGCCGGGGTGCGCGAAGATATCGTTGTTGCGCTGGAAAAACTATGCGAAGCAGCAGAAGCTAGCCCAGAAGAAATTCAGCAGGCGATCGTGATGGGAGAAGAATTCATCGAGGACTAACGCTCCAACACGTCTACCTTCCAGCCTTCTTGAGGTGGAGTTCCATGGGTAAGAATGTAACCGATGACATTGAGTGCATCGGGGATTGTGACGGTGTCGACATCGTCGTATTCATCTTCTTGGCCATTGTCCAGGAGGAAGCCACCCCTTGAACCCTTGCCAGCTTGGGGGTCGATGGCATGTCCTGATGTGCCTTTGGGTTCAATGAGAGTGATCTTCATACGCTCTCGATTGGTCACCACCTGCAGTTTCAACCCGGTAGCAGTTTCCAATTGAGTGCTCAATGGACCTGTGGCCAATCGGTTGATAAATAAGGTCTGGATTTCCGCTGCAGTCAGGATCTTCTTTTTAGAACCTGAAAGCCACCAACCCGATACGAGAATATCTGCAGCATCACCCGTATCGACAGGTATGGAAATTGCAGGAAAATGACGCGCGAAACGCTCTTTAAGGCCCGTGGATTTCTCCAACGCTGATCGTGCTTTGCCGCGGCTGATGGAATCGTCGCGGGTATCAGGGAAACGGGCGTAAGCAATTCCCACCAATGCAGTTTCCTCGGTGCGTTATAGTGTCGAGTAGGGCCAAAAACCAACAATATCCTGGTAGCCAAGAATAAGATCGTGCTTATGACTGACATCGGTGATGTCGATCAAATAGTCTGGGAATTCATCCATTTCCACGATGACTCGATAAATCCATTCTTTGAGTTCATCAAGAGTGATTGCATCAACGATGAGGCAATCGAACGCAAAACCCAGATCCTCGGAATCATCTTGGGTAACGAGCCATGCGGGAGTGTTATTCACGCCCGCCAGAATACAATAAAGCCCATGAGCCATACGGTCTCTTTTGGCGACGGCTGGATCCAAGTCCTTGAGGATGCTGCAGAAACCGTGTCGATCACCGACACGTTGGATGCCCTCCGATTTTCTCCCGAGCAAGCGGAATGGGCTGCAGAATTCGGACCACTACTGTGCGGCCCAGCGAACCAACCGCCGGCGTATCTCACGGCTTTAGACGGGCACACAAAGCTACCGCTTAGCCCGCAGCTGACGGAGTTCTATAGCTACGCCCGATCCTGGACAAACAGTGAGGCCTTGGGAAACGTCATTGATCCCGATGACTACCTCGATCATCTCACCGACCCTCGCCTTCATTTGCAGGATCTTCTGGATAATGAGTTTGAACGGGTGGGGGTGCTCGTCGATAAGCAAAATCGCCCGCTCGACCCTGCCCGGTGCGCGCTGTTCTCGCTCGACGCACTTGCACGCGCGCCCTACAACCGCGCCTACTTCGTCTTCGCCGCGCCCGAGCCTGAGATCTGGGCGTTTGAGAACGAGCACGTCCACGCGCCGGACTTGCGCGCCTATTTACAAGCACGCTTATCGACGTAATTACACTCGGTGGAAACCGTCGCGGAAAAATGGAGGATCCTCGCCATGAACCAAGCAAACCTGCCTGCCGAAATCGCGGACCTCTCCGATGAAACCGCACTGTGGGAAATCATCAACGAATACAACTGGGACGACGGCTTCGCGGTTCCCCTTGCAGTAGTCCGACACCCCAAATGCGACCGAGCGCTAGCCCTTCGCCTGTTTTGGGACATCGATGAAACCGCCCAAATCCACCACTCCGACGAAGAATCAGCGATCGCCGAGTTGTACGCCAGCACCGCAGAAAACGACCCAGCAGAATTCGACAGAATCATGGACTACTGCACCACACTGGTCGAAGGGCTCCGCAAGCAGACCTATCCTCGGGGCGCCAACCGTTTCGACACGGGATTTTTCAACCTCGAGGACCCTTCTTTGACCGACCGTCAGCGCAAAATCCGCGCCGGGAAAACCAAATTTGCGCTCAAGAATTTCGAGGAAGCTTTCCTCCAACCAGAGCTATAAAAAAGGTTGTAGAAGAAATTTCTTAACATACATCGTTGTGTTGCCAGGGGTTTAACAGATTAGTTGCTAAGGTCTGTCTCCATGCAGAGTTTTAAGACGCTTGAATCTTGGCCTGTCGACAATGTTTCGGCCAGTGTCATCTCCGACGGCGCCGTGCACTTTTACGGCGACGTCGATCGTGTTTTTGAACTCATGAGTGTGACAAAACTCCTGGCCACCTACGGTTTCCTTGTTGCCATCGAAGAAGGTGTTTTTGAGCTCGATTCACCGATGGGTCCTGAAGGATCCACAGTGAGGCATCTGCTCTCACATGCTTCCGGCGTGGCATTCGATAAGCCGGTAGCGGAAAAGGGAGTGGGGGAGCGCCGCATTTACTCCTCTGCTGGCATGGACATCTTGGCGGATGCTGTTGCCGCTGAAGCTGAAATGCCGTTTGCAGAGTATCTCCGCGAGGCTGTGTTCGAGCCTTTGGGAATGGAGAACTCTGAACTATGGGGTTCTGCGGGCCACGAGGCGCGCAGCACAGTGGCTGATCTGACCAAGTTCGGCCAAGAGCTCACCGCACCAACTCTGATCTCACCAGAAACCCTTGCAGAGGCTTTCCAGGTGCAATTCCCGGAACTGATTGGCACCGTCCCCGGTTATGGCATGCAGAAGCCGTGTCCGTGGGGATTGGGCTTTGAAATTAAGGGACAGAAGTCGCCGCACTGGACAGGTGACTTGATGCCGGAGAACACTGCTGGACACTTTGGACAGTCGGGAACATTCTTTTGGACTGTTCCAGGCTCAGGTCAAGTCGGGGTTGTTTTGACTGACCGAAATTTCGGTCCTTGGGCTAAACCGTTGTGGACTGCCTTCAATGACGAAGTCTGGGCCGAGTTAAATTCATAAACTTTTGCCGTAATTACGGTGCTTAATTATGGCCAGTGTTACAGATGTTACTTCTGTGACGTGGGAAAATGTCCGAAATGTTATGAAGTTTAAACCTTAACTTTAGCTTTAGTAAATGGGGGATAAAGCTTAAGTTGAGGGTTGCCGGGGTCCACTTACTCAACCACAATCGCCTGTGTAGTCATTCAAGGGATTTTGAAGCGAGCTCGAGGCCGTTGGGGAAGACGAACCTCGTCTTACTTCCTTTAGTAACTGCACATATCTACTTGTATATGTGTGCGGGAATTGAAGGCAGTTAAGTGTTGCCGAAGGAAACCGAACATGACGAACAATGCATTAACCGTGCCAACCCGGACCCGTCATCAGGCGGATTTGCTCACGGCAGACTTCTGGGAAGACATGGGGTTGCCCCAACTGAAAACTACCATCGAAGAATCCATCGACGATGTAGCCCTCCCAATGCATACCGCTGTTCTAGAAATCAGCGGAATGCCAAAGGAACTGCGTCAGACCGTGGAATCCGCAATGGTTGTGTGTATTCCGAGTCCTTCGGAGCTGTCCGGCTCCAACAGGGACCCGCTCACCGCACGATGGTTCACTGCATGGCGCCGTGACCCATTCGAACTTGGCCTCACTGAGTGTCGAGAGGTGATCACCGGAACTCCACGCGAACTCGACAAACTTCGAGGAGTGCTGGAATCTCTGGCTGATGAATACCGTTTTGAAGTTGAGCTGCGAATCGTTGACTAGAAAGCCAGTGATTCTTTAGCTCGGCGGGGTGTAAATAGACCAGCCCGTGGGGCCTCTCTAGAGGAAGAGGGAGGCCCCACGGGTTTTTGGCGCACTTTGTGGGGTGGTTTGTGACGTGTTGATTACCGTCGGACTCTTGGTCGAACAATTATGCGAAAATTCACCACAGATTGCTGGCGAGACAGTGTTTGTGGTGGGTTTTTGCAAGTTTGGGTCTAGTTAGTGCAAAAATATGTTCGATTTGACGGTCTGGCCACACAATTGTGGTGAGTTCTTGATCAGCAAGCTCGCAGGAATCTCATCTGTCCCACTGGTCACAAAGCCGAGGTCTCTCAGAATCGGTTTTAAGAGCCTCAACGGGCGTCCTCCATACCAAAAGCCTATTTGGGGATCTCAACCTCTTAAATCGCCTTTTACCTCGGGGCCCCGCCCCAAAAATAGTCAGTGCCCATTTATGCCATACGCGAACGCAACCAAGGACCAAACTAGGTGACCGAGGAACCCAAAATTAAGGCGACGCTGGTCACCCGGTTTGGTTCATGAGACACCCAGTAGGACTCAGGCGAACGGCTTCGTCTCGTAGCGCTGCAGCAACTCATATCCATCGCGGCCGTGAACTACTGGGACTCCTTGGCCCCCGTTGGTCGTGATGGTGGACAGTGACGCAGTTGTTCCGTGGGAGAGCACATGTTCGCCGGGGGAGAGCTCACGGATTGCAACGCCTGCGATGCGGTTGGGGTGTTCTTCGACTGCTTCGCCGTAGATGAGGGGATCGTGTTGGCCATCGTCGCCGACGAGGATCCATTTCATGTCGGGGTATTCGATAAACAGGTTGCGCAGTTGGACTTTCTTGTGCTCTTGACCTGAGCGGAATAGTCCTGTGGGGGTTGGTCCCCAGTCGGTGAGCAGCATGGGGCCGTCGGGGAGTGCGTGTTTGTTGATGAACTCTTGGAGGGTTTCAAAGGTGTTCCATGCGCCGGTGGAGAGGTAGAACACGGGTGCGTCGGGGTGGTCTTTGAGGAGTTCTTCGTAGAAGCGGTTCATTCCGGGGACTGGTTTGCGGGTGTTGGTGTGCAAAACCCACGAGTTCCATGCGGCGAGGAGTGCTCGGGGAAGCCAGGTGACCATGATGGTGTCGTCGATGTCGGAGATGAGTCCGATTCGGGCGGTGTTTTCCACGATGAGGACGCGGGCTTCGGCGGGGGTGGAACCTTCGGCTTGGATCTGGATGGTGTGCCAGCCGGGGTCAAGGTTGTGGTCTTCCACCAGGAGGTCAACGTAGCCGTTGTCGTTGGTGGATGAGGTAACTGTTTTCCCACCAACGGTGACAGTTACTGGCAGGTTGGGCACTTGGATGGTGAAGAACTGGCGCCAACCGCGCTGTGCTTGTTGGGTAATTGATTGGGAGGGGGCGTCGACAAGCAAATTTTCGGGGTTGGACATGAGCACGCGCGCAAGGACGCGCACTCGACGCCCGGAGCCGTACCCGGAAAATCCGGTGACTTCGGGCTTCCAGCCATTTTTGATGGACCAGTTGAGGGTCGCTGCGTTGGTGCGGTTTTCGACGCTGCGCACAATGTCTGCAAATGCCATGACCTACAGAATACTAGTCAGTGAACTGCTGCTCATCTGGTACGTGAAATGCACCGTCACCGAAAGGATCGTCCCAGCAATCGGCAAGATCGGCGATGGAATTGATCACGTGAGTTGGGCGGAAGGGGTAGCGGCGGATCTCGGCGTCGTCGGAAATTCCGCTTCGAACCAGCACGGTGCTCAGGCCGGCTTCCAAACCAGATTTCACGTCGGTGTCCATGCGGTCGCCGATCATGACAGTGTGCTCGGAATGCGCCCCGATGGTGTTCAGCGCACTGCGCATCATCACAGGGTTTGGCTTGCCGATGTAATAAGGCTCAGCGCCAGTAGCTGCGGTAATAAGTGCGGCGACAGAGCCAGTAGCAGGCAAAATGCCACTTGGTGAAGGTCCAGTGACATCCGGGTTGGTGCAAATAAAGCGAGCGCCACCCAAAATCAGATTTATCGCAGTAGTGATTGCCTCGAAGGAATATGTGCGGGTTTCGCCCAGGACAACAAACTCAGGATTTGCATCCGTCAAAATCCAACCCGCGGTATGCAACGCAGTGGTCAGACCGGACTCGCCAACAACATAGGCTGTGCCCTCCTTGACCTGGGATTTCAGGAAGTGAGCAGTGGCGGTTGCAGAAGTCCAAATACGCTCCGGCGGGATATCCAAACCGGAAGTCTTAAGACGTGCAGAAAGATCCCTCGGGGTGAAAATGGAGTTGTTGGTCAAAACCATAAACTCCACATTGTTATCGGTGAGAGACTGAAGAAAACGATCTGCACCCGGAATTATCTCGCCCTCTTTGATGAGGACGCCGTCCATGTCGGTCAGATATGAAATGTTCACTGTCATAACACCATTGTCCCTGTTTTGGGCGAAATTTTCCCGCTAATCAGCCTTATTGGTGTTAATAAAGTCAATCAAATCCTGCACGGTGGTCAAATCCTTGGCATCGGCGTCCTCAATGCGAACACCAAATGCGTCCTCCGCATTGACAATCAACTCGATGTAATTGAGTGAGCTCACTGCCAAATCCTCAGTAAAACGAGATTCCGGAGTGACGTCTTCGGCTGAAATTCCGCCAACATCCTGCAAAATCTTGGCCACGCTCGCGAAAACGTTGGGGCCTTCTGCGCCAGTCTTTACAGCGTTTTCTGAAGCGGCTTTGTCGTTGAAATCCATGATCCCAAACTACCTCAAAGCGCTTGTAGGCTAAGACTTATGGATACACAACGCGGCTCATTGCGGGGAAAAGCTCATAAAGCAAGGCTAAAGATGACGCCAAATGGTCGCAGGCAACTCCTCCTGGAGCGTGGCGCAGCATTTAGCAAAAACCGTACCCCGGGTCTAAAACACGTCGACCGCCACACCATCGTGGACTCCGACGGCCTCAGCATCCACACGTACATGGTTGGCCATGCCGAAAATGCCACGGCAACGGTCGTGTTCATCCACGGCTTCACCCTCGCCGCCGAAGTGTATTACATGCAGGTCGACTACCTACAAACCTTTTACCCAAATATTAAAAGCGTGCTTATCGACGCCCGCGGCCACGGCGCCACCGGCCAGATCCGCCCAGAGCTCTGCACCATCGAAGGAACAGCGAACGATGTTCTCGCAGCCATCCACGAACACGCACCGACCGGCCCGCTCATTTTGGTTGGGCATTCCCTCGGCGGACTCACGGCACTTAACCTGGTTAAACGGGCAGATCACTCACTTCGGAAGAGGATCGTCGGCATGGTTCTAGTCGCCACATCGATCGAATCATTATCCACCCAAGGTCTACCACAAGTCCTGGCATCACCCCTTGCCGACAACATCAAAAACGCCGTCGAAGCAGCCCCCAACGATGCCCAAAAATTCCGCCAATACGCCACCACATTTCTAGCCCCCACCCTGGCCACCGCAGTCTTCCAACGAGACACAAACGATGAAGTCATCGATTTCCACGCCGCCATGATCCACGAAACCCCCTTGGATACCTTCGTCGGTTTCTTCGACGACCTCCAAGAACACGACGAACTCGATGCCGCACCAGCATTGGAAGGCCTCAAAGGCTACGTCCTTGCCGGCGAATTAGATGATGTCACCCCAATTAGCCAAGCCGACCGCATCTGCGAAGTCTGGCCCGGCGCACGCCTTCAAATCGCAGAAGGAGCAGGTCATATGCTTCCGCTTGAAGCGCCAGGAATCCTCAATAATGCGATCGGCAACATTTTGGACGGGCTGGGCTGAGGAACCTGGTTCGGGCGTGGCCCGAGGCTACTCAAACATTTTCTGCCAGAACCCAAAAGGCTCATGAGGATGCTTGGTGAAAACCTTCAACCCTGATGCGCGTGCAACACCAGTGATGAACACTCGGGGAGCACCGGGGAGAGGATTGGTTGTTTGAACCTTGAAATCCGACCAGTTCTTGGAAGCCATCTGCACTTCCACATACACACCCGGTGGAACAATCAGCGTCATAGAACCCATGGTCATGTTGACATCAAAGGTAATGACAGGAGCAGCCGCGGTGGCATGGCGGATATCTAAGAAAAGGTCAGCACCGTTGAGCTTGTATGCCGAATATGCAGGAACGAGCCATTCACCGGACTTTTGGATGGAGCCCATCGTGGAGGTTTCTGGTTCCGGCATGTGCCCTGCACCTGGTTGTGGCAGATGGCCACCCACTGGAATTCCACCTTGTGGGCCAGGCTGATATTGATTTGGACGCGTTGGTGGCTGGTGCATCGGTGGTTGCTGCTGGCCAGGGCCGGGATCGGGGTAATAGCCGGGCTGATTATGCGGAGGCTGCTGCGGTGGATATTGAGGTGATTGGCCGTAGCCGGGTTGTCCATAATGCTGTGGCGGCTGCTGGGGCCGCTGCTGCGAAACCTGCGGCCCTCCCAGGAAGCGGGCACGGATCCTCATCAACTCGCCTAGATCATCAGTAGACCAAACGGTATCAACCACGTCTTGGTAAGTATCTAGATCGAGTCGCCCCTGGCCAACGAGCCGGGTGAGTTCTGATTGAAGATATTCGCGGTCAGAGTCACTGGGTTTATTTGAGGAAACGTTCATGGTGTTCCCCACTCTAGTCTTTGGAGGTTTGTTAGGGGAGAGGATCCCTCTTTAATGATCGATTAAGGAAACCGCGGTGTCTAGGGCCTCTAAAAGATTGAATTGGTGCACCCGCTATCCACCCATTTTGTCCATGTCCTGCGGGATATCCAGGGGGAATTGCGCATATGACTGGTAGAACAAGTAGTTTAAATCATGAGACATTTCACATATGGTTCTTTATCCGAGACATGTGTTGACGCTGTCTGCCCCTTTTTGAAAATAACACTTTAAGGAGATGTGCCATGTTTTCTTCCCGTTCGAAGGTACTCGCAAGCATCTTTACTGTTGGCGCCTTGGCGTTGGCTTCGTGCTCAAGCGATTCCAGTGACAGCTCCACCTCCACTGATGCTGCAGGTGGCGACTCTTACCGAGTTGGCATCAACCAGCTTGTTCAGCACCCTGCACTTGATGCAGCGACCACTGGTTTCAAGGAAGCTTTTGAAGAGGCAGGCGTTGACGTCACCTTTGATGAGCAAAACGCTAACGGCGAGCAGGGCACTGCACTGACTATTTCTCAGCAGTTCGCTTCTGACAATTTGGATCTCGTGTTGGCTGTTGCAACTCCAGCAGCACAGGCAACTGCGCAGAATATCACTGATATCCCAGTCCTGTTCACCGCAGTTACCGATGCAGTGTCGGCAGAGCTGGTGGATTCTAATGAAGCACCTGGCGGAAACGTCACCGGTACTTCTGATATCGCACCGATTGAGCAGCAGTTGGAGCTTTTGCAGCAGCTGGTTCCTGACGCAAAGTCCATCGGCATCGTCTACGCGTCTGGTGAGGTCAACTCTCAGGTGCAGGTCGATGAGGTCACCAAGGCTGCTGAGCCACTGGGGCTGTCCGTTAATACTCAGACTGTCACTACCGTGAACGAGATTCAGCAGGCTGTTGAAGCTCTCGGCGATGTTGATGTCATCTACGTTCCAACTGACAACATGGTTGTTTCCGGTATTTCTTCTCTGGTTCAGGTTGCTGAGCAGAAGCAGATCCCTGTGATCGGCGCTGAGTCCGGCACTGTTGAGGGTGGCGCACTGGCAACCCTGGGTATCGATTACACCGAGCTTGGCCGCCAGACTGGTGAGATGGCTCTGCGTATTCTGCAGGACGGCGAAGACCCAGCAACCATGCCTGTGGAGACTGCAACTGAGTTCACCTACGTGATCAACGAAGATGCAGCAGAGCGCCAGGGCGTGGAGATCCCTCAAGAGATTTTGGATAAGGCCGAACGCGTATGATCGGCGCTTTTGAGTTCGGATTGTTGTACGGAGTTGTCGCATTGGGCGTCTATTTGACGTTCCGTGTGCTCAACTTTCCCGACCTCACCGTTGACGGCAGCCTGACCACTGGCGCGGCAACAGCTGCGACAGCTCTTATGTCTGGCTGGCCTCCCCTTATGGCTACTGCCGCTGGTTTCGTTACTGGCTTTATCGCTGGCATGATCACCGGTTTGCTGCACACCAAGGGCAAGATCGATGGTTTGCTCGCAGGTATTTTGACCATGATTGCGTTGTGGTCGGTTAACTTGCGCATCATGGGTGGCGCGAACGTGCCATTGTTGCGCACCGATAACCTCTTCACCCCGCTTCGCGACGCCGGCCTCCTCGGCACATGGGCAGGCCCGGCGATCCTCGCCGTTGCAGTGGGAATTTTGGGACTCATCGTCATCTGGTTCCTCAACACTGATATCGGACTGTCGCTGCGATCCACCGGCGACAACGGGCCGATGGTGCAGTCCTTTGGTGTTTCAACGGATTTCACCAAAATCCTCACCATCTCCCTGTCCAATGGTTTTGTTGGTCTTGCCGGTGCACTCATCGCTCAGTACCAGGGCTTCGCAGATATTTCGATGGGTATTGGCCTCATCGTGATCGGTCTCGCATCGGTTATTTTGGGCCAGGCCATCTTCGGTCAGCGTCGCGTGTGGTTGGCTGTGTTGGCTGTCATCGTCGGTGCCATCGCGTACCGCCTGATCATTTTCGCAGCACTGCGCGTTGGCCTTGACCCCAACGATATGAAGGCAATTTCTGCGATCTTGGTGGTTGTCGCCATGCTGCTGCCGAGGTGGCGTGCGAAGTTCTCCAAGGCACCGAAGCCTAAGCAACCAGTAGCAGTGGAGGCTTAAGACATGTTATCCATCAACGGAATTTCTAAGACGTTCTTCCCCGGCACTGTGAATGAGCGCCGCGCGTTGCAGCAGCTCAAACTCGATATGGCTGAGGGCGATTTTGTCACCGTCATCGGTTCTAACGGTGCGGGTAAATCCACGCTGCTCAACGCTGTTTCTGGCCGTTTGCTTGTTGATTCCGGCGAGATTTCCATCGACGGCAACAAGGTAAACAAGATGTCAGAGCACAAGCGTGCCCGCTACATCGGCCGCGTTTTCCAGGATCCTCTGGCCGGCACCGCGCCGAATCTCACCATTGAAGAGAATCTGGCCATCGCGTTGCTGCGCGGCAAGCGCCGTGGATTGGGCTTTGCACTGACCTCGAAGCGCCGTGAGCAATTCAAGCAGGAACTTGAGCGCCTTGAGCTGGGTCTGGAAAACAGGCTCACTGCCAAAGTTGGTTTGCTCTCTGGCGGTCAGCGTCAGGCATTGTCCCTGCTGATGGCTGGTTTTACTCAACCTAAAATCATGCTGTTGGATGAGCACACCGCAGCGCTTGATCCACAGCGTGCAGAGCTTGTGACCACCTTGACCGAAAAGATCGTGGCAGATGGAAATCTGACTACGCTTATGGTCACGCACAACATGGAACAGGCAATTCGCCTGGGCAATCGCCTGATCATGATGCATGAAGGCCAGATTGTCTACCAGGCAGATCAGGCTACCAAGTCGAAGTTGACTGTGCGCGATTTGCTGCAGGAGTTCGCCAACATCAAGGGCGCAACATTGTCTGACAAGGCGTTCCTCGGCTAAAAAGAGCTTGCTTTACGACGAATCCCGCCGCCAGACTAACGTCTGGCGGCGGGATTTATCTGTCCCTTGAGGTGATTTATTCCTCAGGAGCGTTTGGATCTACGGAAACACTCGTAGGATCATCCAACTTGAACTTCTCAGCAGCCTGAGCAGCAACGGAGACGTCGATCTTGCCTTCGCGTGCCAGGGAGTTCAGCACTGCAACAACAATGGACTCAGCGTCGATGTTGAAGAAGCGACGAGCAGCTGGGCGGGTATCAGAGAAACCGAAGCCATCTGCACCGAGAACGGTGTAGTCGCCTGGGACCCATTCACGGATCTGGTTTGGCAGATCAGTGGAGAAGTCAGACACTGCAACGTATGGGCCGGAGGTCTGCTTCAGCTGGGTGGTTACGAATGCCTCGCCAGCATCTGCACCTGGGTTGCGCAGCTGTGCCTTGTTACGAGCAGCGCCATCGCGAGCCAAGTTAACCCAAGAAGTAGCGGAGTAAATGTTGGCACGAACTCCGTAGTCAGCCTCAAGGATGGATGCAGCCTTGAGAGCCCACTGCATACCAACACCGGAAGCCAAGATGTTTGCCTCATGGCCGGTGCCTTCACCGCGGGAGTAGAGGTAGATGCCCTTGTGCAGGCCTTCTACGTCCAGTCCTTCTGGCTCAGCTGGCTGTGGGGTTGGCTCGTTGTAGATGGTGATGTAGTAGATAACATCTTCACCCTTGCCTGGGCCGTACATGCGGTCGATGCCACGGTGAACCAGGTGTGCGATCTCGTACGCAAAGGATGGGTCGTAGGTCTCGACACCCTCGTTGGTGGAAGCCAAGACAGGGGAGTGTCCATCCATGTGCTGGAGGCCTTCACCGGTCAGGGTGGTGCGACCTGCGGTAGCGCCCAAGAGGAAGCCACGTGCCATCTGATCGGCTGCTGCCCAGATGGAGTCACCGGTGCGCTGGAATCCGAACATCGAGTAGAAGATGTACAGCGGAATCATGGCCTTGCCGTGGGTGGCGTAGGAGGTACCCGCAGCGATGAACGATGCCACGGAACCAGCCTCGTTGATGCCTTCGTGCAGGATCTGTCCTTCAGGTGCCTCACGGTAGGAGAGCATCAGGTCGTGGTCAACAGGCACGTAGTTCTGACCGTGCGGGTTGTAGATCTTCAAGGTTGGGAACCAAGAGTCAAGACCGAAGGTACGTGCCTCATCAGGAATGATTGGGACAAGGCGATCAGCCAAGCCCTTATCGCGCATCAGTTCCTTGAAGGTACGAACAGTCGCCATGGTGGTAGCGATCTGCTGCTTGCCGGAGCCCTTACGGACAGAGCGAAGCTTATCCAGTGGTGGAACCTGAATTGGATCGTAGTTCTCACGACGCTCTGGCAGGTAGCCACCGAGCGCTGCGCGACGTTCCTTCATGTACTTGATTTCAGGAGCGTCTTCACCTGGGTGGTAGTAAGGAGGAAGGTAAGGATCCTTCTCCAGCTGCTCATCGGTGATTGGGATGCCCTGCTTGTCGCGGAACAACTTCAGATCATCAAGCGTCAGCTTCTTCATCTGGTGGGTTGCGTTACGGCCTTCGAAGTTGTGGCCGAGTCCGTAGCCCTTAATGGTGTGAGCAAGGATGACGGTTGGGCGATCCTTGGTCTCAAGAGCTCGCTTGTAGGCTGCGTAAACCTTGCGGTAATCGTGGCCGCCACGTGGAAGCTTCCAGATTTCTTCGTCGGTCATGTTCTCAACGAGCTTTGCGGTGCGTGGGTCACGTCCGAAGAAGTGCTCACGAACATATGCGCCGTCGTTAGCCTTGAAGGTCTGGTAGTCACCATCGGAGGTGTTGTTCATGATCTCAACAAGTGCACCATCCTGGTCCTTCTCCAGAAGTTCATCCCACTCGCGACCCCAAACAACCTTGATCACAGACCAGCCTGCGCCACGGAAGAAGGACTCGAGTTCCTGGATGATCTTGGTGTTACCGCGGACAGGTCCGTCGAGACGCTGCAGGTTGCAGTTAACCACGAAGGTCAGGTTGTCCAGGTTGTTCAGTGCAGCCTGCTGGATGAGACCACGTGATTCTGGCTCGTCCATTTCGCCGTCGCCAAGGAAGGCCCAGACGTGCTGGTCAGAGGTGTCCTTGATGCCACGGTTTTCGAGGTAGCGGTTGAAACGTGCCTGGTAAATGGCATCCATTGGGCCAAGACCCATGGACACAGTTGGGAACTCCCAGAAGTCCTTCATACCGTGTGGGTGAGGGTAGGACGGAATGCCACCCTGCTCACGGGAAACTTCCTGACGGAAGCCATCGAGATCGTCTTCAGAAAGGCGACCCTCCATGAATGCACGTGCGTACATACCTGGTGATGCGTGGCCCTGGAAGAAGATCTGGTCGCCGCCGCCTGGGTGATCCTTGCCGCGGAAGAAGTGGTTGAAGCCAACTTCGTACAGAGGGGCTGCGCCTGCGTAAGTGGAAATGTGTCCGCCGACGCCGATGCCTGGTCGCTGAGCGCGGTGAACCATGATGGCTGCGTTCCAGCGAATCCAACGACGGTAACGCTTCTCCATTTCCTCATCGCCTGGGAATTCAGGTTCCATAGAGGTTGGAATGGTGTTGACGTAGTCGGTTGACGTCATTGGGGGAAGAGATACGCGCTTTGCAGATGCACGCTCAAGCAAACGAAGCATGAGGTAACGAGCACGTTCTGGAGAAGACTCCTGGAGTAATCCGTCGAGTGAATCCATCCACTCGTTGGTCTCCTCCGGATCTGAGTCGTTCAAATAAGATGCCACGCCATCGCGGATCATCGCGAAGTTAGAGTCATCCGAGGGCTTGCCACCAAGTTTTGCTTGATCGGCCATTTCCACACCTCCTGTTGGAATGTTTTATTTCGTTTATACGTCCCGGTTTCCCGGTCCCATTCTTGGTCGTACCTAATTGTGACACGCCGAAGTGCACGAATGAGTCAACGCATAAGTTATTAACAAGGATACGCAACACCGAAGATTTGTTTTACAGACTGTGACGTAAGGGGAGCGGTGCGCTCACTGGGATTTCAGGTATCCATCAATCGGTGTGCTTCCTGGCAATTGTTGTGGATTTTTTAAAGAACATTTCTACGGAAACTAGCTGCATGTTCATTCCGCTTTGCAAAGTTTTGCAAAGAATTATCGGGTAGTTTCCCGCGAGATGTGATGTTTCTCTCACGTTTGACGCGAATCGCATAAAACTACAGGTCTGATGTCCTTTTGGTGAGGGTTTGATGAAAAATCTAGCCACCATTATTTTGAAGAGAATTGTGGAAATCCAAGACTGAAAACTCGAAAAGTTAATCGCTGGCCAGTGATTGAATTCATTGATTCTTGAGCGTAAAGGGGGAGGAAAAGGAAAAAATTCCAGGGAAAGGTGGTTCAAAGTACCGGTTGGACGGTAATGTGCAATTCGGATATATCAATAGCCCCGCGGTTTCATGTTGAATCCATGTAATCGAAAAACACATCGGGGCCCACACGAGGAGGATTATTAAAGTGGCCGACGCTCCGGGCGCAGTCAAGCAAGGTGCCCAGGATTATGCTCAACTACTCGGCATTCAATCGGGTCATATCGTTCAAGAAATTGGATGGGATGAAGATTCCGACACGCTGATCAGCGAGTCCATCGAAGATGCAATCGGTGAGGAACTACTCGATGAAGAAACCGACGAGCTGTGCGATGTCGTGCTGCTCTGGTGGCGCGAGGATGACGGCGATCTCGTCGACGGACTTGTGGATTCCATCCGCTCCCTCGCTGAGAATGGTCGTATCTGGGTGTTGACTCCTGGCATTGGTAAAGAAGGAGCCCTGGCTCCTGGAGTTATCTCTGAATCAGCTCAACTGGCAGGTCTCGTGCAGACCAAGGCAGAACGTCTCGGTAATTGGCAAGGTTCTTGCCTCGTCCAGCGTGGAAACAAGAAGCCTTAACAATCGCTAATTTCCACGGCCTGAGCAGCGATTTTAGGTCTGTGGAGATTGTGTGTTAGTATTTCACTCGTTGCTTTCGAGGCCACCAAGGTGGTTCTAGAAAAGCACGTGCGCGCCTTTAGCTCAGCTGGAAGAGCAGCTGGTTTACACCCAGCAGGTCGGCGGTTCGAGCCCGTCAGGGCGCACAAATATAGAAGCAGGCCACGATAGGTTTTAAGAAACTTATCGTGGCCTGTTTTTCGCTCATGGGCACATCGGTACGCATTGGGTATGCATGAGAAAACCCAGCACTTCGAAATTAAGTTGATCCGGATACTGAGGTGCGGCGCGCGACAACTTGCTTCGCACCTCGTCAGAACCTGAATTTAAGGTTCCATTCCATGCCAGATCACCTCGAAAGCTTCTCTGCATCGTTGCATCGTTGCATTGTGCCTTGGTCGGTGAAATTTACTCCACGCGCGACCGATTGGTAATAAAACACCCCAAGGATTGCATCGAGGCACGCCTCGATGTCTAGATCCGCCCGGATTTGGCCTTTTTCTTGCACGACTTGCAGCGCGCGAATATTTGCTTCTCGACGTCTCCTCACATGTGAATTCCATTAGGCGAGCTGTAATTCTTGATCTGACATCACCAACTCGAGCCGTTTGCGAAATCGCTGACGAGGATAGGAGACTCCAGTGGTTTTCGCCTGATTTGTAAACAGCCCATCAATCAAGGTCTCTTTGATGTCCCCTGAGGTATCTATTTCAACTGGAGCTCGCCCGGCATCTAAAGCTTCCGCTACTAGATCCACTAGCCCGGGCCAGCGTCGATAAACCGCTGCACGTGACACTCCGCTTTCTTTGACAACTGCATTGACCGTGACGGGACGATTGCTGTCGATGAGCCGTAAAGTTGCGTCGATGATCTTCTCGTCGTGCCCGTCTTTACGTGGTCGCCCAGGCCTTTTAGACGATGTGGATTCGGCGGAGTTAGTCACTTCATTCATTTTAGCTATGAGCTCTTTCGTGAAGGCGGTCGACGAGTCCCCGATTAAGAGATTGCGCGGATAGGTGGATAAAAGGAAAAACACAGGGGTCATGAAATAGAACAAGCACGAGGCCTGGTACATAAGAATTCGACCAAGAATTCATCATCATCCAGGAACGCTCGTGCCTGCCCTTTCATCATCTATCATCGACCCCCTCTGGCGCCAGTTCTCCGCCTTAATCCCACCGGTTATCAACACCCACCCACTAGGGTGCCACCGTCCACGCATTGCTGACCGGATCATCTTCGACAAACTCATCGCAGTGCTTGTCCTCGGTGCCTCCTATATCAAGATTTTTCGATTCCACATGCTCAGCCACCACGCTACGCACCCGCCGAGACGAGTGGATCACTGCCGGGATATTTAAGAATTTAGAACAGATCTGTCTGGAGTCCTACGACCGTTTCATCGGGTTAGACCTAGAAAACTTAATGGACATAAAATCCCGATCGGGTGCGTGGTCGCCGGAGCCAATCGGCATGATTCACCGTTGTTAGCTGCAACCTTGGACACGCTCGGCCGGTTTGGAGGTTGTCTTCCCGATCAGATCACGGTGCATCTCGATGCTGGGTATGACTCGAAGAAAACCCGCAGGCTACTCAGCGAACGTGGTTATAGCTGGGTGATCAGCACTAAAGGTAAGCCGCTGCAGGCTGGGGCTCGGTGGGTGGTGGAGCGTACTAACTCTTGGCATAACCGGGGTTTTAAGAAACTTAGTATCTGCACCGAACGATGTACCCGGGTCGTGGAAGCGTTTATCGCTTTAGCCAACGCGGTGATCATTCTGCGTCGGCTTATCAAACAGGCCTGGACTAGTTACCGCTGGGACACCCGACCGGGCCACAGACCTTAACCTATCCGCACAATCTCTTAGTCTGACATTTCAGCCCTGGGAGGACCTGTTTTCACAGGCCTGGACGTCAATATGATCTACACCACACCAAAATGGCCTAAGTCAGGTTTTACGTGTCACGACCATGCTTAAGCGGTGCCGTAATTAGTGTCTAGCGCAAGAAAACTATCGGGTTTTTATCAGAAGATCTAACACCGAGAACCCCAGATAGTGGCATGAAAAAGCACCTGCCATATCCTCACGGAATGGCAGGTGCAAAAATGAGACGGGCTTAGAAGCGCTCTTGGTCTCGTTTGGAGATCTTCTCGTAGTGATTGCGGTGTTGATCGCCGTAGCGTGAACGTCGTTTGGATGCAGCCGGGGTGATGGTTGGTTCTGCAGTTTCAACAACTTCAGGGGTTTCCACCACTGGTTCAAGAGTGTTTAGCTCGGCCATCTGTTCGCGTTCTGCTTTGTCGCGGCGTCGTTCGCGCATTTCAGCCCAGATGAAGTATCCAAGCCCTAAAGGTGCCATGATGCCGAAGGCGATCCACTGGAAGCCGTATGAGAGGTGGTTACCGCGGTCCATTTGAGGCAGTGGCATTGGGTTCAAAACACCAGGTTCGCCTTCTGCGACCTGGACGTAGTCGGTGCCAAGATCAAGGCCGGTGACGTCACTGATCTGTTCGGTGTTAATTCCGTAGACCTGGGTGTAGCCGCTGTCTTCCATAGGTGCAGAACCTGGGAGGCCCTCGTTCTTGCGGGCGAATCCGGTGATGGTTACTGGTGTGGAAGGAGCAGGCTCGATCTCTGGGACGATTGTGCCCTCTGATGATTCGTAACCACGGTTGACGAGGACAATCTGTCCGTTTTCAAGTTCGAAGGGGGTTAACGATTGGAATGCTGGGCCGGAGTCGACGGGGCGAAGGCGCAGCAAAACCTCACTGTCTGGAAGATACTGTCCGGTGAGTGACACGCGGAAGAACTCCTGCGATGAAGGAATCTGGCCGGAGGCGTCGAAAAGCTCCGCGTATGGGACGACGTCGCGCTCGAAGGCTTCGGTGATCTGCTCGTTGCGGGCGACGATGTCGTCGTCTTTGTGGAGCTGCCATGGCGCCAGCATGGAAATTGCCGCGTAGGAGAAGGAGACGATGAGCAAGGCAGAGATAATCCAACCGGGGGAGAGGAATGCTCTCCAACCCTTTGGTTTGGTTCTTGACCGTGAATTTCCGGAATAGCGGGAGCTCACGTCATGCTTATCGTGCCCGGAAGGGCTATTTACCTTGCTGTCCACACTTGTCTACCTTAGGACTTTTTAGCTCAAAGACCTAAGAATCAGTGCGGATGTGATCTCTGACCCACTCCAAAAGGCCCGGCATAGCATCTTCGATGTTTTCACGGGTGAGCACGAAATCCTGGGATGTGCCGTAGTAAGGGTCTGCGACATCGTCGGTGGGGTTGGACTCTGGGTCGAAGGAACGCATGAGGCGGATTTTGTCGTTGGGAACACCCGTTGCGGCGAGCTCACCGGCGTGGCCGGAATCTAGCGCGACGAAGAGATCTGCGCGCATGTGCTCGGGACCAAGTTGTGCTGCGCGGTGGGTGTCGCCGTTGTAACCGGCTGATTTCAGTTCCGCGAGAGCTCGCTTGTCAGCAGGTTGGCCAACGTGCCAATTGCCCATGCCACAGGAGGAGAAAATGACGTTGTCTTCCAAGCCAGCTTCTTCCGCTTTTGCCTTCGCGATGACTTCCGACATGGGGGATCGGCAAATGTTTCCGGTGCATACGAAAACAATTTCCACAGGTAGCGAAGTTTTAGGCCCAGTCATGGATGATCCTTTCTAATTCTTCTGCGGTGCTCACGGTGTAGCGGGCAGCGTCCCATTCAGTTTTGCTGCCGTAGCCCCAGGTTACGGCAACACAATCGATGCCGAATTCACTCGAACCTTCAATATCGTGTGATCGATCACCAATCATCAAAATATCATTTGGTTCGTCCAACCCAACGCTGTCGAGGACATGTTTGATCACGGCAGATTTGCTGCGTCGGTTGCCGTTGTCGGTGGCGGCACCCATGAATTCGAAGAGATCGAACATCTCGAATTTGCGAAGTACCTTCTCCGCAAAGAACTCGCCCTTGGAGGTGGCGGTGCACAGACGGAAACCTTCGTATTTCAAGCGGATCAGCAAATCTCGCATGCCGGGGAATGCTTCGGAAAGATCCCAACCCACCTGGCCGTAATGCTCAAGGTAGGTCTGCAGAGCGTCTTGTGCCTGCTCTGGAGTCATGCCCAAATCCTGGAACGTCCATTCCATGGGAGGTCCTGGAACTTGCGAGATGCGTTCCTCAGAGGGGATTTCCCAGTTCTTTTCGTGCAGGGTGTGAAGGAATGAAGTGCGGATACCGGGGAAAGAATCGACGAGGGTTCCGTCGAGATCAAAGAGCAGAGTTTTCTTAGAAGGCGTAGTCACACCATTAACCTTGCCAGAATTTTTCAAGGCTTGGCTAGACTTGGGAAACGAACATGCGGTACCAACCAGGGGAGTTAATGCGTGAGTGATGTAACCGTTGGCGATATTCGCCGCATTTTGGATGAGGCTTATCCGCCGGCGTTGGCGGAAAGCTGGGACAAAGTGGGGCTGATCTGCGGTGATCCAACAGAGTCGGTGAAGCGTGTCGGTTTAGCACTCGATTGCACCCAGGCAGTGGCCGACAAGGCTGTGGACATGGGTTTGGACATGCTGATCATTCACCACCCATTGCTGCTGCGTGGGGTGACGTCTGTTGCTGCGGATGAGCCAAAAGGCAAGGTCATTCACACCCTAATTCGCGGCGGGGTGGCACTGTTTTCCGCGCACACTAATGCGGATTCCGCGCGCCCAGGTGTCAACGATAAACTCGCCGAGCTCGTCGGCATCACGGCCGGGCGACCCATCGCGACACGGCTTTTAGGCGGCATGGACAAATGGGGCGTGCACGTTCTGCCCAAGGATGCAGCGTACCTAAAGAAGATGCTTTTCGACGCAGGTGCCGGTGCGATCGGCGACTACCGAGAGTGTGCCTTTGAGATCGAAGGAACCGGGCAGTTTAGGCCCGTGGAGGGGGCGAATCCGGCAGAGGGGGACGTCGATAAGCTTTTTAAATCCCTTGAGCTGCGCATCGAGTTTGTTGCACCGCGCAACCTGCGCGCCCGGCTCACGTCGGTGCTGCGGGAGGCTCATCCGTATGAGGAGCCTGCCTTCGATATTGTTGAAATGCACAGCGCTGAGAGTTTAGAAAATGCGACCGGATTGGGTCGTGTGGGTGAATTGCCGGAGCCGATGCGCCTCGCGGATTTCGTGCAACAAGTGGCCAACAACCTGCCTGTCACCGAATGGGGCGTGCGCGCTACCGGCGATCCTGAACAAATGGTGTCCCGTGTGGCGGTTTCATCAGGGTCGGGTGACAGTTTCTTAAACGATGTGATTAAGCTCGGAGTGGACGTTTATGTCACTTCTGATCTGCGCCACCATCCAGTTGATGAATATCTCCGAGAAGGTGGCCCTGCAGTAATCGATACTGCACACTGGGCCAGCGAATTTCCATGGACTTCCCAAGCCCAAGAAATTTTGCAGGACAAAGCCCCACAGGTTGAAGTTGATGTGATTTCGATCCGCACAGACCCCTGGACCATGTCTGCGCGAGCAGTGAACTAAATTCTTGAGAACTAAAAAAGGAGAACTTCAATGAAGCTGGACCCATCTCTGCACAAAACCCTGCTGCAGCTCGCCACCACCCTGCGCACCCAAAACGCCAACTCCGCACCGAAGACCACCCCGGAGCAGGAAGCTGTAGACAAGGCTGTCGCTGAACTTTCCCGCAACCGCGACGCTGCATCCGCTGCACAAATGGCTGTCGATGACATGGAAAACGAAATCCTGCGCATTCAGTCCGACGAACGCAAACTGCGCCGCCGCAAGAAAGACGGCCAGGACGCACTCGGTGCAGAAACTGACGAAGAGCGTCGCCGCGACCTCAACCACGACGTCTACACTGCGAAGTCCCGCATCGCTGACCTCATGAGCGAACTGCAAGAAGCTCACAATGAAATCCATGCGCTGCGCAACAACCGCGACCTCGCACAGTCTCGCGTCAAAGACACCGAACGCAAAGTTGCCGACGCCCGCGCAGCCGCAGAAGCCGCCGCAGCAGCAACCCCAGAAGGTGAAGACCCAGCAGTAGTCATCGCACACCTGGAAGAGAAACTTCCCTCCGAAGCACTGGCAGAATTCCATGCACAACGCCTCGAAAACGGCGTAGGCGCAGCACTCTTCAACGGCCGCTCCTGCAGCGGATGCGCCATGGTTCTCCCTGCAACCGGTATCTCCGACATCCGCAACACCCCCAAAGATGAGGTTCCACAGTGCCCAGAATGTGGCTCTTACCTCATCACTGACATCTCTTAGAAAGACCACCCAGTGAAATTAGTCATCGAGGCCGACGGCGGCTCCCGCGGAAACCCCGGCGTCGCCGGCTCCGGCACCGTGGTGTACTCCGACAACAAAGCAGAAGTTCTCAAAGAAATCGCCTATGTTGTCGGAACAAAAGCCACCAACAACGTCGCCGAATACCGCGGACTACTCGAAGGCCTCAAAGCAGCCCGCGAGCTCGGCGCTACCTCCGTGGATGTCTACATGGACTCCAAACTTGTCGTTGAACAAATGTCCGGCCGGTGGAAAATCAAACACCCCGACATGAAAGTTCTAGCGATCGAAGCCAAGGAGATTGCTTCCGAAATCGGGTCCGTTTCTTATACGTGGATTCCGCGTGAGAAAAACAAACGAGCTGACGCATTGTCCAACGTGGCGATGGATGCTGCAGCGGCAGGTAAGCCGGTAGGTGTTGTAGGGGATTCTGCTTCTGTATCTTCTGCTTCTTCGGTTGCGGGCTCAGAGAAAGAAGACCTCAACTGCACCGAAACCAAACCCACCAACTGGAACGGCGCAACCACAGATCCCACTCGTTTCTTGTTGCTTCGCCACGGCCAAACTGCTATGTCAGTGGCACGCCTTTACTCCGGTAGGTCCAACCCAGAGCTGTCTGAACTTGGTGAAAAACAAGCAGCAGCGGCAGCACGACGACTCGCTCAAACCGGTGGCATCGACGCTATTGTGAGTTCTCCGCTCACCCGCACGATGCAAACCGCAGAAGCAGCAGCGGCCGCACTGGGAATGAAAGTACGTGTTATCGATGATCTCATCGAAACTGACTTTGGACTGTGGGATGGAAAATCATTTTCAGAAGCCCACGAACAAGATCCAGAACTGCACACCAAGTGGCTCACTGACTCATCTGTAGCCCCACCCGGTGGTGAGTCCCTGCAGACGGTTAATCGACGTGTGAAAAAGGCTCGTGAAAGCCTCCAACGCGAATACGGTGCAGCGAATGTTTTGGTGGTCAGCCACGTCACCCCAATCAAAGCCATCATGAGGCAAGCATTGGACGCAGGCCCATCCTTCTTTCAGAAGGCACACCTTGACTTGGCGTCGCTGTCGATCGCAGAGTTTTACGAAGACGGCCCAACCTGCGTAAGACTGTTCAACGACACCTCACACCTGGAAGCGTGACGACAGTCTGACGGAAGCTCGGCGAAGCTCGCCGGAGTTTTTAAGTTTTTCCACCCTCGAGGTGTAAAGTAAAACGTTGCGAATGAGGCAACCGGGTGATTGCGTTCGACGAACTGGGGGATTGCTCCCAAGCGTCGGCCGAGGAAAGTCCGGACTCCACAGAGCACGGTGGTTGTTAACAACAACCCGGAGCGATCCGCGGGAAAGTGCAACAGAGAGTAAACCGCCATCAACTTAGTTTGGTGGTAAGGGTGAAAGGGTGCGGTAAGAGCGCACCGGCAGGTCAGGTGACTGATTTGGCCAGGTAAACCCCACCGGGAGCAAGGCATGAGGACGTATCCAATGGTATGTCTGTGCAGGTGTTGAAGGCTGCTCGCCAAGCCTGCAGGTAGCTGCTAGAGGCAGTCAGCAATGGCTGCGACGAGATGGATGATCGCCGCCGGTTGTTTTTGCAACTGGTACAGAATCCGGCTTATAGGTTGGCTCATTCGCCCTTTTTATTTGTGTTTTTGGCGCTCTGGTTGCTGGGGGATGGAATGCTCATCCTTGGGCTTGCCGGGAGTGGAATGAATGTGCGAATATACACCACAAATCGCCTTGACTTGGCCGATTGTCGTGGATTTTTGCAAGTTTGGGTCATTTGACTGCAAAAATATGTTCGATTTGAAGGTCTGACCACGGGAATGTGGTGAGTCCTTGATCAGTAAACCTGCAGAAATCACATTTGCCCCACCAGTCCCAAAATGGAACCCTCTCAGAATCGCTTTTAACGGGCTAAATGAGCTCGACCCATACCAAGACCTATCTGGGGAACCTCGACCCTTCTGTGCCCAAGGAAACTCAACACCCCTGCATATACTTTTCCGCTGTGGAACAATGGGAGCGCATGAAGCTCTATGCAGCAGTCCTCGACTTTGAACCAGTGGCACAAGAGTTCGGTGTGGAGCGAGGTTTTGACCCTCATATCCACGACGAAGCCGCGTCAAGTGTCGATAGGTATGCGCAAGAGCGGGAAGATCTCCTGCACATGCCCTTTGTCACCATCGATCCCGTAGGTTCCAGAGACCTCGATCAAGCTGTGCTGATTGAGGAGATCGACAGCGGATTTCGGGTGCATTACGCGATTGCAGATGTCGCAGCCTTCGTGGAGCCGGGCAGTGAATTGGAAAAGATTTCCCTTCACCGCGGGCAGACTATTTATCTGCCGGATTCCCCAGCGCGACTGCACCCTGAGGAATTATCCGAAGATGCGGCAAGCCTGCTGGAGGGACAAACGAGACCAGCGGTTGTGTGGTCGATTGATCTAGATGAACGTGGCGAAGTCACAGCCACCAAGGTGCGTCGCGGGTTGGTGAAATCCCGGGCGCGTTTGGATTATGATCAGGCTCAAATAGATGCCGAGAATGGTCGGTTGCATCCGTCGATAAGCTTATTGCCCAAGGTCGGGCAGCTGAGGCAGGAAAGCGCGCTACGGCGCGAAGCCGTGAATCTTTCTATTCCCAGCCAGCGAGTGGTGAAAGTGCCCAATGATGACGCCGGTGAACACTATGAAATTGTCATCGAGCCACGCCCGCACATCATGGATTACAATTCCGAGATTTCCCTGCTCACAGGCATGGTAGCGGGGGAGATGATGGTGAAAGCGGGGCACGGTTTGCTGCGTACACTCGCCCCGGCGACCAAAGAATCCGAAGCTACTTTCAGATCAGAGGCGCAAGCCCTTGGTTTTGAGATCGCGCCCGAACAACCCATCGGTGAGTTTCTTCAAAGTGTGGATCCCAATACGCCCAAAGGGATGGCCATTCAGAGGGAAGCACAGAAACTCTTGCGGGGCTCCGGCTACGCCAGCGTGAAAAATGGGGACTCGGAAGTGCATTCCGGTGTTGGTGGTTACTATGCTCACGTCACCGCACCGCTGCGCCGACTTATCGACCGTTTCGCCACCGAACATTGCCTTGCGATTGCCTCCGGAACGGACGTTCCTGAATGGGTGACCAGGGTGGAAGAGCAAGTTCTCGACACCATGAAATACTCCTCCATTTTGGCCAGCCAAGTGGATAATGCCTGCCTCGACCTCACAGAAGCCACCGTGTTGAAATACTGGGAGGGCCAAAACTTCAACGCGGTGGTTGTAGCGAGCGAACCTGAAAAGAACTCTGCTCGACTTTTTGTGTACAAACCGCCAGTGTTGGCAAAGTGTATTGGCGCCCCAGAACAGGGAACAAACCAAGATGTCACACTGGTGACTGCGAACTTGAAGAAGCGTGAAGTTTTGTTTGCGTGGCCGGCTGACTAAGCATGCAGGCTGGTTAAGTAGGCGTGCTAGCCCTGTTCCGCGACGTCCCCGTGCCCGAGAGGAACCACCAACAAGCCATCCTCGCTGAGATCCGCAGCAAAATTGTGCGCATGATGGGCATCAACCAACGCAATCACACCGCGCGCTGACGTGGACCGAGCAGCTGTGGCACCCCGCTCGACGCACAAACGAGCAAGCGCCAAATCAGCAGGGGGGAAATCGAAGGTGTCGCTCAAATCATCTTGGGATTCCATCAGCAGCTCAGAAAACTCACTCAGCCTTCTCGAACGCAGGGCATTGGCTGTCCTCTGAGCGCGCCGGGTTTCGTTTTCCCACAGATTCAACCAGCGCTGGGCTTGTTCAATCGAGGGCAGATCCTCTCGACCAGTCACCTCAATCACGGCCTGCAACCAATCCACAACACGAGTGGAAGCGTCGGGAAGCAACCGCAAAGATTCCACACTGAAAGCGCGCGCAGCTTCATCGATAAACGCATGTCGAGCATAGATCTCGCGGTAAATGCTCGGATCAGTTTCAGTTTGCGCAGCAACAACAAATGCCGACAAACCAGCGGAACGACTCACCGGATGTGGCGCCTGAGTGACCGAACCATCGGCGTAATCAACCACCGAAATCTGTCCAGTTTCACCCCGCAACGCCACGGTGTGCCGCGCACGCAACACTGAAGTCTCACTGAACATGAATGCGGACTGCGAACAAATCTCCGCAATGCGCGCCTTCGTGGGGGCTTCCTCAATATTTTCCCGATACAGCGCCAATGCGAGCGCCACATCCATGGCGGAATTTTCACCCAGCCCCACCCCCTCAGGAATGGTGCTCAACACGGTGATATCCAGGCCTTTTGTGTCACGCGAAAGCATTTGCTTATGGATCATTGTCCACGCAATCCCGCCCAACCGGGCAGCAACGCCGCCCTCCGGCTGAGGCGGCGTAGTCTGCCGCCCCAAAACATCATGGGATTTCATATGGGCGTGTGCGCGAGCTGCAATGTCCGCAGTGCTTAAAGAATGCTTTTCGACGCCTCCCTCCACATCCACAACGCATACGTTAACAACATCGTCGCGGTTCTTATTGACGGCAACCGCAGTCCGCCAATTCGCATTAGCCGCCAGCACCACACCACCGGCGTAATCCGAATGCTCACCAATAAGCGTCCATGTTGCCGGTGCGGTAGCAGCGCCTTTGGGATTGACGTCAAAGAAAGTGCGGTGGAAAGCCACGCAGGCTTCAAGAAGTTCAGTGGGAGACGATCCAACTTGTGCGCCGTGCGGGCCGGTGAGAGTTGGCTGCCAAATGGCCATGTGAGAGAAGCCTCCACAGATAGAAATCACAAATAAATAACAGACCCACTCTAGCCGTTGCGGGTTCTTATTGAGGTCTATAGTGGGGTGCTACACACTACAAACCGTGATTTGTTTCGTGATTGGAGCTGAGCCCACATGGCTAAAGAAGATTTGAAGTGGTTCTACGATCTGGCAACCGGCAAGGTTTTTCAAGGCAAGGTTTCCGGCTTTGAAACCCGCATGGGCCCATATGACACTGAAGAGGAAGCCCATCACGCCATCTCCATTGCGGCAGCCCGAACCAAGGCAGCCGAAATTTGGGACGACAAGGAAGACTAAAAAAAACTGGGGTCACACTTTCAGATGCGACCCCAGTTTTTTATTGCCTGCGTTTACTTACGCTTGTTCTTCTTTGAACGCTTGGCGGTATCTTCAGCCAGCTTTGCATAGGCTTTTTCTACGCTCTTGAACGCATCGGAATAACCAGTCAGGTATTCCCTCGACAGGGTTTGTTCGTGCTGGTAGAGGATTCCGTATGCGAAGGTATCCCGGCCTTGGCGGCGGGCAACCTGAGCTCGGCGCAACAGCTCATTACGGGAAGTAATGGCATCTTGGTAATCGCCAAGAACTGACTGCAAACCACTGCACGCCTTGTACAGTTTCTTCGTCTCAACGGTGGTTGCTTTGCCCACTGCCTCTGCACTGTAGCGAAGCTTCTTGGCAGCCTTGCGCAGGTTGTGGAAGTTTTCTTCCCGCTCCAGCATCGGAATGCTGAGATCATCCCACTGTGAGCGAGCCTTCTTTTCCAGCTTGACGAGCTTCACGTGCGCCTTATCAAGGTGCTCTAGAAGTACGAGAGCAGCATCAACCTTCTTCGGTTCCTTCGGCTCCTCCACCGGCGCTTGGGAACCAGGGGAGTACTCCTCATCGAGAGCGTCCAGATCTGCAGATTCAGGCGCGTCTGCTGATTCTTCCTGCTCAGTAGCTTCTTCGACAGACTCAGCTTCTGCGTCTGCTTCTTCGGTTGCTTCAGAGACGTCAGTGGACTCGGTAGTCTCAGCGGACTCAGGGGCTTCGGTAGCTTCGGGTTCTTCGACTTCTGTGATCAGCGGTGGATCAACAAGGAGGTTTTCCAGTGCCTGAAGAAGATCAGTGTAGCGATCATTATCCAGCGCACGAACTACTCGCTCATGCTCACGACGGTATTCTGCACCAAGATCTTCAAGCAGTTCCTTCTTAGTCTCCTCCTCGATGGAGTCGCCAACCTCAGTGTTAATCAGGTTGCTGAGGCGCTCTTCCACAACTTCAGCATCGCGTGCGCGACCCAAGATGTTGGCGAGAACCTTCAGTTCCTTTTCCAGGTTGAGGTAGTCTTCGCCGCCGAGGATGCCCTCAAAGGTTTGGAGGTGGCTGCGTAGTTCTCGGGTAGCTACGCGCATCTGGTGGACTGAATCATATTCATCGGCGCGTACTCGAGGATCGTATTCGGCGATCTTTGAGGCGTTGGCTGCGATTGCTGCAAGAACACCACGTGCTGGGTCATTCTTGTCCAGCTGCGCCATCTGTGGAGGCTTTGGCGCGTGGTTGACTGATTCGTCCAGCGCCGAAACAAGTTTGGATGGGCTGTTGGAGACAAAAGCTCCAGCTGCGGTCAGGACTGACTGTGCAGATTGCAGCAGTACTGAGATGGCTTCTTCGGCGAGGGTGCCATCAGCGAGTTCGAATTCCCACTCACGCCACTGCTTGCGCACGCCACCTGGAAGGTGGGACACGGTGGATACATGATCGTCGCAGAATTCTGCGATGACTGCGCCGTCCTCATCCGCGAGGTAAGACATGTGGCGTTCATTATCCACCTGGGCGATAGGGGTCAGCTCACGGCCTTGGATCAGCGCTCGGATGTGTCCCAAGAGCTCACGTGGAGGGAGGGTTTCTGTTGCGCCTTCGCCATCAAGTGGGGCTTGGACTTCACGGCGACCGATGGTTCCGGGGAACTTAATGTGCCAGCCGGCATCGTTTCCACCGGTGCGGCGACGGAGGGTAATTTTTGCGCGGGTGAGGCGCAAATCTACGGTGTCAAAGTAAACAGCGCTTAGTTGGTGGATTTCGGTGCGATCAATGTGGTCGACTTCTGCGATAGCCTCAAGTTGTGGAATCTGAGTTGATTCACTGACGGAAAACTTAGTTTCCACTTCTAGATGCTGGCCCATTGTTGTATCCATCCTTTAAAGACTTATGTGATTGTGAAGCGTGATTAAAAAGTAGGTGAAACAGGTTCCCCGTTTTCATAGGGAACCTGTGTTGTCTTTGCCCACCTCATGTTACGCGGGAAATGGGGCTTTCACCCGCTCTAGAACATGAATGTTGAGTCTTCCAAGCTGGCAGATTCCCCGCCAAGGTGGGATTCATTGGCAGCATTAAATCCGTCAATAATGCCTCGTCGGTTGGTCGATTTGAAGGTCATTGTCCGCATATTCGGGAAGGTTTCCTTCAGTGCTTCCTTTGACCTCACACTTCTGTTCTCTAGGACAGGAACGATGGCGCTGTGAGCTAGTGGTGCCTGACCAGCTAGTTCGTTGAATGCATCCTCTTTTGCTGAGATGAGAAGTCTAGAGATTTGGCTGGCGTAGGAGATCATAAAACTACGGCGATATGAGCTTGTTTCGCCATTTAATTGGGCAATTCGGGCACCTGCTGACGTTTTCATGAAGTGGGCACGTTGTCGATTAAGACTGTTGAACAGATCAATAATGTGGGCTACGTCATCTTGCTCGCCGAAGAGGGTGCAGATGCCAGATTTGGTGATCAGCAGCGCTTCGCTGGAATGCACCCGAGCAATGGCATTGAGCAGTTTGTATTGGTGTCGGATCCATGGAGCTTCCAGATACACCCGAGATGCACGAATCGTAGAAGATCGAGCTTGGACATCTTGGTCATAGGAATTAATCAGCAGTGATTCAATCCGGTACTGCTGTCGAAGTGTCTCTGCTTTAAGGATCAATGCTTCGGCTTCTTCTTCGAAGTTGGTGGACTCTGCCTTTTTCAAAAGTGCGGTGATACGATGATGCGCTTTGGCCTGTGCCGGGGTCATTGGGCTGGTGTCTTGATTGTCTAAGGCGTGGAGCTCTGCGAGCATTGCCCAGTCAGGCAAGGTACTTAGCTTCGGTAGCTCGGTGAGAATCTTCTCCAGGGTCATCACCGGCAAGTGGCTAGTTTCGGCGGCACGCGTTCCGTTCACCCACAGTGTGTACATCTCATCGGAGCAGGAGTAAGCAATCTCAGGTAGCGCGTGAAACAGGAGTGGATCAATATCGGCGGAAAACTCATGGCGGAGATCGGCGGGAGTCCACCCACGAAGCGCACAGAAACCTAGGTGGCTGATGATGCTTTCTTCTAAAATCTGACGGTAAGAGTCTTGTGCGTCGGTGACGTTGTCGGAGAAGTGGGAGAGAGTCATTGCGGTTTCCTTATTCGTAGGAGTGTTCTAATTTCGGTGCGGTTCTCAGTGAACCACCCAAGCTGGACACCTCCCACCCCCGTGTCATCAAAAAACCGCGACATCCTTGAGTAACTCTGAGAAAAACTACCCCCGATGGGAGTATAAAAGTGGCAAATGCGCAGTCGATGTCCCATCGCTGCGTAGATTAGTTTTCATGAACAGCGAACAGGAATTTGTACTCAGCGCCATTGAAGAACGCGACATTAAGTTTGTGCGTCTATGGTTCACTGACATTCTTGGCCACTTGAAGTCAGTGGTTGTGGCTCCTGCAGAACTAGAGTCTGCGTTGGAAGAAGGCATCGGATTCGATGGCTCAGCCATTGAGGGCTACGCGCGTATCTCGGAAGCGGACACCATTGCCCGCCCAGATCCATCGACATTCCAGGTCCTCCCACTAGAAGCGGGCATCTCAAAACTGCAGGCAGCACGCCTGTTTTGCGATGTCACGATGCCAGACGGACAGCCATCTTTTTCTGACCCGCGCCAAGTGCTGCGCAGGCAGGTCCAACTAGCTGCAGATGAAGGCTTGACCTGCATGATCTCACCAGAGATTGAGTTCTATTTGGTGCAAAGCCTTCGCACCAACGGACTGCCACCTGTGCCCACTGACAACGGCGGATATTTCGACCAAGCCACATTCAATGAGGCGCCGAATTTCCGTCGAAACGCGATGGTAGCGCTGGAGGAACTCGGCATCCCTGTCGAGTTCTCCCACCATGAAACTGCACCTGGCCAGCAAGAAATCGATTTACGCCATGCGGATGCGCTCACCATGGCCGACAACATCATGACCTTCCGCTACATCATGAAACAGGTGGCAAGGGACCAAGGCGTCGGGGCATCATTTATGCCCAAGCCATTCCAAGAACATGCAGGCTCCGCCATGCACACGCACATGTCCTTATTTGAGGGCGATACCAACGCGTTCCACGATCCAGACGATTCTTACATGCTGTCCAAAACCGCAAAACAGTTCATCGCTGGAATCTTGCATCACGCTCCAGAATTCACCGCTGTGACCAACCAGTGGGTCAATTCCTACAAACGCATCGTGTACGGAAACGAAGCTCCAACTGCGGCAACCTGGGGTGTATCTAATCGTTCTGCGCTGGTTCGTGTTCCTACCTACCGTTTGAATAAGGAGGAGTCGCGCCGGGTGGAGGTGCGTCTTCCTGATACCGCTTGTAACCCATATTTGGCGTTTTCAGTGATGCTCGGCGCTGGTTTGAAAGGCATTAAAGAAGGTTATGAGCTCGACGAGCCAGCTGAGGACGATATCTCCAACTTGAGCTTCCGGGAACGTCGCGCCATGGGCTACAACGATCTGCCAAGCAGCCTTGATCAGGCACTGCGCCAAATGGAAAAGTCAGAGCTTGTTGCTGACATCCTCGGTGAGCACGTTTTTGAGTTTTTCTTGCGCAATAAGTGGCGTGAATGGCGTGACTACCAAGAGCAGATCACTCCGTGGGAGCTCCGAAACAATCTTGATTACTAGACTTTTGCACTCCAATGGAAACCCTACGGCGACCCAATTGCGACCCGATGAAGGAGGGGAGAAGCTATGTCAGGACCGTTAAGAAGTGAACGTAAAGTCGTTGGCTTTGTCAGAGACCCACTGCCAAAAGTTGGTTCTTTATCGCTGAAATCTGAGCATGCCCAAGCAGATCTAGAGCATTTGGGTTGGCGCAATGTTGAGTCTTTGGATTTGTTGTGGGGCTTGTCAGGTGCAGGCGATCCCGATGTCGCGCTGAACCTTCTTATTCGGCTGTATCAGGCACTTGAAGCAATCGGCGAGGATGCTCGAAACGAGCTTGATCAAGAGATTCGCCAGGATGAAAAACTACGAGTCCGCCTTTTTGCATTGTTGGGTGGTTCCTCGGCTGTCGGTGATCACTTGGTCGCCAATCCTTTGCAGTGGAAACTCTTAAAACTTGATGCGCCATCGAGGGAAGAGATGTTTCAGGCGCTGCTGGAATCTGTGAAAGCTCAGCCTGCTGTGCTTGAGGTTGAGGATTTCAGCGATGCACACAACATTGCCCGAGACGATTTGAGCACGCCTGGTTTTTACACGGCTAGTGTTACCGGGCCTGAAGCAGAGCGAGTCTTGAAATGGACTTATCGCACGTTGCTGACCCGGATTGCTGCGCATGATTTAGCGGGTACCTATCCCACCGACATGCGGAGAAAAGGTGGCGATCCTGTTCCGTTTAGCACAGTGACCATGCAGCTCAGCGACCTAGCTGATGCTGCTTTGACTGCTGCTTTAGCTGTGGCAATTGCCAATGTTTATGGTGAAAAGCCGGTTGATTCAGCTTTATCTGTCATCGCGATGGGCAAATGTGGCGCGCAGGAATTGAACTACATTTCAGATGTGGACGTGGTGTTTGTTGCAGAGCCGGCAAACTCTAAATCAACACGCACCGCAGCAGAGCTCATTCGCATCGGTAGCAACTCGTTCTTTGAGGTGGATGCAGCACTTCGCCCAGAAGGTAAAAGTGGCGCTCTTGTGCGCTCTTTGGATTCCCATATGGCGTATTACAAGCGCTGGGCGGAAACCTGGGAGTTTCAGGCACTGCTGAAAGCTCGTCCCATGACGGGTGATATTAACCTTGGGCAGTCCTATGTGGATGCTCTTTCACCGTTGATTTGGACGGCTAGCCAGCGGGAATCATTTGTCACAGATGTCCAAGCTATGCGCCGTCGAGTGTTGGACAATGTTCCGGAAGACTTGCGTGATCGTGAGCTGAAGCTTGGTCGCGGTGGTTTGAGGGATGTGGAGTTTGCTGTCCAGCTCCTTCAGATGGTGCATGGTCGCATTGATGAGACGTTGCGGGTTCGGTCAACGGTAAATGCTTTGCATGTGTTGGTTGATCAGGGATATGTGGGTCGTGAAGACGGGCATAATCTCATTGAGTCGTATGAGTTTTTGCGTCTGTTGGAGCATCGCCTTCAATTGGAGCGGATCAAGCGCACTCACTTGTTACCGAAACCTGATGACCGAATGAATATGCGCTGGTTGGCGCGCGCTTCTGGGTTTACTGGTTCGATGGAGCAAAGTTCGGCCAAAGCTATGGAACGGCATTTGCGTAAGGTTCGTTTGCAGATTCAGTCGTTGCATAGTCAGCTGTTTTATCGGCCACTGCTGAACTCTGTGGTCAACTTGAGCGCGGATGCCATCAGGTTGTCTCCGGATGCTGCAAAGCTACAATTGGCGGCATTGGGATACCTGCATCCATCACGTGCTTATGAACACCTGACTGCTCTTGCATCAGGAGCTAGCCGTAAAGCCAAGATTCAGGCGATGTTGCTGCCCACGTTGATGGAGTGGCTGTCTCAAACAGCTGAACCAGATGCGGGATTGCTGAATTACCGCAAGCTTTCTGATGCTTCCTATGATCGCAGCTGGTTTTTGCGCATGCTGCGTGATGAGGGCGTAGTGGGGCAGCGGTTGATGCGTATTTTGGGAAATTCTCCCTATATTTCTGAACTGATTATCTCCACTCCGGACTTTATGAAACAGCTGGGTGATGCGGCGTCTGGTCCTAAATTGCTTGCTACTGCACCGACTCAGGTTGTGAAAGCAATCAAGGCAACGGTGTCGCGTCATGAGTCACCTGATCGGGCGATCCAGGCTGCACGATCGCTGAGGAGGCAGGAGCTGGCACGCATTGCCTCTGCTGATTTGCTCAACATGCTCACTGTTCAGGAAGTATGCCAAAGCTTGTCACTAGTCTGGGATGCGGTGTTGGATGCTGCCTTGGATGCGGAAATCCGTGCTGCACTTAACGATCCACAGAAACCAGATCAGCCTCTGGCCAATATTTCTGTGATCGGCATGGGCCGTTTGGGTGGAGCAGAACTTGGATACGGTTCTGATGCCGATGTGATGTTTGTATGCGAGCCGGTAGCCGGTGTGGAAGAGCATGAGGCCGTCACATGGTCTATTGCTATCTGTGATTCCATGCGGTCGAGGCTTGCGCAGCCTTCCGGTGATCCACCTTTGGAGGTGGATCTGGGGCTGCGTCCTGAAGGGAGATCTGGTGCGATTGTGCGCACCGTTGATTCCTATGTGAAGTACTACGAAAAGTGGGGTGAAACTTGGGAGATTCAGGCGCTGCTGAGGGCTGCGTGGGTTGCTGGTGATCGTGAGCTGGGTATTAAGTTCTTGGAGTCGATTGATCGTTTCCGCTACCCAGTTGACGGGGCAACGCAGGCGCAGCTTCGTGAAGTTCGTCGAATTAAGGCGAGGGTGGATAATGAGAGGCTTCCGCGCGGGGCTGATCGAAATACCCATACCAAGCTGGGTCGGGGAGCGTTAACTGACATCGAGTGGACTGTGCAGTTGTTGACCATGATGCATGCTCATGAGATTCCGGAGCTGCACAATACGTCGACGTTGGAAGTTCTTGAAGTGCTGGAAAAGCATCAGATTATTAACCCTGTGCAGGTGCAGACGCTTCGGGAAGCGTGGCTGACGGCAACGGCTGCTAGGAATGCGCTTGTGCTGGTCAGGGGTAAGAGATTAGATCAGTTACCTACTCCTGGTCCGCACCTTGCGCAGGTGGCTGGTGCGTCTGGTTGGGATCCAAATGAGTACCAGGAGTATTTGGAAAACTATCTGAAAGTGACCAGGAAGAGTCGTCAGGTTGTTGATGAAGTCTTCTGGGGTGTGGACTCTATGGAGCAACGTGAGTTTTAGGTAGGTGGTGGGAGCCCCAAAGTTGCGGAAAATTGTTCCAACTAAGGGACTATATGTAGGTGTGGGTAACCTAAGTTAATCTTTTGTGAGCGTGAGGATTTCTCTGAGGAATCTAGACGCAGATTAACTTCCGCTTGGCAGCGACCGGGATAACACCGCGGTTGCGGCCACGCAGGCTCACAAAGGACACCACTATGACAAGCATTATTGCAAGCAACAGCGACCTATCGGAGGCGCTGCGCACCCACACTGCGCAGGCCCATGAAGAGGCCGAGCACTCAACGTTTATGAATGATCTGCTCACCGGGAAGCTCGATGCGCAGGCATTTATCAAGTTGCAGGAGCAATCATGGTTGTTCTACACCGCTTTGGAAGCTGCAGCTCGTGCATGTGCAGAGGATTCCCGTGCGGCTGGTCTGCTGGACCCACGCCTCGAGCGCAAGGAAACGTTGGAAGCTGATCTGGATAAGCTGCACGAAAACACCACCTGGCGTGACAACGTCACGGCCACTGCAGCGACAGCGTCTTATGTGGAACGTCTTGAAAGCATCGAAGCGGCCAAGGATTTCCCTCGTTTGGTTGCTCATCACTATGTCCGCTACCTGGGTGATTTGTCCGGTGGGCAGGTTATTGCACGTCTGGTGAACAGGGAATATGGAGTTTCGGAAGAGGCGTTGAGCTTCTACTGCTTTGAAGATCTTGGCAAGCTCAAACCGTACAAGGATAATTACCGTGCAGAGCTTGATGCTTTGGAATTAACAGCAGAGGAGCGTGCTGCGTTGCTGGATGAAGCATCTGATGCGTTCAGGTTTAATCAGCAAGTTTTTCAGGCTCTTGCTTAACCGAAGGTGAAGTCTTGGCGAAGAGTCGGGGAGTTCCCTGATCTTTGCCCCTAAGTGGTTTACGGGCTGGAAAATGGTACGTAGTCTCGGGTGTAAAGCACACTTCGGTACTCGACAGGAAGTTAGGAATTCCACCATGGCAATCAAGCTGTCCATTGACCTATCAGATGCAACATTCGCAGAACTTTCGGCAGTCATCGGTTACGCACATCAGTTGGGTGTTGATGCGGATGAGAAGCTCACCTTTGAAGGTACAGTCCTTAACATTGAATTCGACGGCGACCTTCAGTTTGATGATGTTTTTGATGCCTTTGATGAGGCGGAAATTGAGCTCGACAACCCTCGCGAAGACGGCCCCATCTACGCAGATGATCTGATCGATGAGGATGAGGACTACCGCGCACAGACCAAGAGCCAGATCAACGACGAGGTTATCAACGAGATCCGCGATGGTATTTCAAGCTTCGTTGATGGCATCGTAAATGGCCTTGGCCAGGGTCGCCGCGGTGGACGTTACGGTGATTTCGGTGGGCCACGCGGCCCTCGCGGTCCACGCAATGACGGTCCATTCGGCCCATTTGGACCATTCGGTCCGGGATACCGCGGTCCGCGTTTCTAGCGGTTACGGTCGGGTTTTAGCGTCGAAAAGCAATATTTTTTCGACGCTGCAGCAGGAGGCAGACTGCAAGCCCGATCATGCCTGCCAGCCACACCGCGCCCAGACCAAGCCACGCCACCTGGAAATTCGACCAGGTGTAGGCGTGGCCGTCGGCGTTCCAGTCGAGTAAAAATCCGATGATTTGTGTGGCCAGCATCGCGCAAATGTAGGCGCTCATGTTGGCCATGCCGGTGCCGGCGACCATGACGCGGCGGTCGAGTTTTTCGCAGATCGTATCGAAACCGAAGTTCGCCACGGGGGAGCTAAAGGAAATCGCGAACATGATGGCGCTGACAAAAACCAGCGGATTGGACAGGCGATCAGCGAATAAAAAGAGCACGATCCACAACGCCGCCTGAATCATCGGCGTGACAAACCCAATCATCCCGCGCCTGGCCCCCTAGCCGCGACGACACGATGCCGGAAAGCGACCGGTGATCACGGTTGCGACGGCGAAAATCGTTAGAACCGTGCCCACTTCGCCGCTGCTTATGTCCAGCCCCAGCGTCAGCGTCGGCGTGCCCCACAGTAGCAAAAATACCATCACAGGTCCCATGCTCACCCAGTGATTAAACACGCCCTGCCAGCAATAAAGGCTGGTCAGCACGGATTTAAGCCTAAAAGCGATGCTTATCGACGCCTCCCCACGCCTCACAGGCTCACTGCTTGCAGGAGCGTCGCGCACCAAGATGGCCGCCGCGATCGCCACGATGATGCCTACCGCGCCAAGGGATGCGAAAGGAATTGTCCACCCTAAGGTGTTGAGTATGTGCAAAAACGGCACCGCGGAGAAAACTGCCCCACAAAGCCAAAAGCGCCCGTGAGCTGCTGCAACACAGGTGTCCAAGACATCGGGAACCAGTTGGGCAACAGTCGCATCACGGACAAAAATGCAGAAGAATCGCCAACACTGATGAGCACTCGGGCAAAAATGGCGATCATATAAGAATCAGTGAAACCCAAAATGAGCTGGCCAGCTGCCAAAATTAAAGCGCCAGCCAGCAAGAGTTTCCGGGCGTCGAACCTGTCCACCAGCATGCCCATGGGAATCTGCGCGAGAACATAGACTCCAACCTGAACAGAAGTGAACACGGCCAACCGGGAGGCGTCGATATCAAAGCGATCGATCGCATGCACTCCGGCGACACCAAATGATGTTCGACCAGCAATGGCCACGATGTACACGCACATTGCCGTCAACCAGACAACTAGTGCCTTGGCAGAGACCTTGCCCCTTTCAACGCCCACAGGTTTTACCCGATCTTTAAAAGTCCTTGGTAGACCTAATCTGGGCGAGTAATCTGCGGCCCGGTCCACCCTTGAGTCGGGCTACAACAAATCCCGTGACTCCGACGGCCCATGTGACAAGAATCGCAAGGAAACCAAAACGGAAGTCCACCCAAGTATAGGTGCTACCATGCGCGCTGTGATCAAGAAGGAACCCCATAACCTGCGCTGCAACCATCGATGACAAGAATCCACCCATGTTTGCCAGTCCCGTGCCCGCAGCCAAAATCTTGCGATCTAGGCGCTCACGAATGGTGTCAAAGCCATAACCAGAAGCCGCAGTAGTCAGACCCATGACGATGTTGACCAAGATGATAGCCATCAAACCACGAGGTGCATCGGAGGCCAAGAACACCAGCCATACTGCGGATTGAACAAACGACAGCGCAATGGCGACCACGTCACGGCGATACCCAAGGCGTGCGGAAATTATTCCGATGATTGGCGCCGATACCACCATGCACAGCGTGTTGATGCTCAACACCAAACCAGCCGTCGTTGCAGACAGTCCCATGCCCAAAGTCATCAGCGGGACGCCCCACATCATGGAGAACACGGTCTGCCACACCATCAATACGTAGTGAATGAAGAAACCCTGCCACGTAATCGGATTGCGGACAATCAACTTCAAACTCGCGCGCAGGCTTGGTTTATCTGCTTCCTGAGCTGATTCGACAGGTTTTGGCTGAGGATCTGGAGTATCCCGAACGGCCACCAGCGCTGCGATCGCAATGAGTGCCACCACGGAACCAAGGCTGACAAACGCCACAGGCCAACCCTGCGCACCCAACAACGCCATGAAAGGCACCGCAGAAAAGAACTGGCCCAACTGGCCAAGGCAGGTAGTTAACTGCGTGAAAATAGGGGTGTGCTTCAGTGGGAACCAAAACGGCAGGATGCGCATAACCGAAAGGAAGATCGATGCATCGCCGGCGCCGATAAACACGCGGGCAATAATCGCGATGGAATAGCTATCCGTAAAGCCCAAAATGAGCTGGCCGATACCCATCACCAAAGCACCAATGGCAAGGAGCTTCCGAGGACCAAACTTATCGATCAAAATGCCCATCGGAATCTGAGCAAACGCGTACACACCAACCTGAACAGAAGTGAATACTGCAATGCGTGTGGCGTCTACCTGAAAACGATCAATGGCCTCCACTCCAGCCACACCAAAGCTGGTGCGGCTGGTAATGGCTGCCATATACACAAGACAGGCTGCTGCCCAAACTATGAGGGCGCGGGTAGTTACTTTCTCTCTGGGATGCGGTCTTGGCGAAGGCCGTTGATCATTGTTCTTCACAGAGGATCAGGGTAGCCCTCTTACAGGAAAATATGGGACTTTGATTCCCAATCCATGGCTAAGTGTGATCATTTAGATAATTGTTCGATCGACCGAATGAAATCACCCGTTATGGAGACCTACTGGAATTGAGCCCAGAAACCGTCGATGTGTGCCTCAACGTAGGGGTAAAGCCACGGCCCGAGCAGCACCAGCCCGACCGCGAGCACCGAACAACCAATGAGAACATACAGGTTCCACTTGGACACCGGCGCTGGATTAAGGATTTCAACTGCGGTGAGATTCTTCTTGTTGTTGTCCTCGAGTTTCGAGAAGCTGGGGTAATCGGGAGCTGTCATCTTTAAAGCACATCCTAAAACCGACAATTGAAAGTGATCAGCAACACTTTAGGGTATCGCGTGGGCGAAGTCACCTTTTTCAACATATTTGAGACGGTGTGGGGGAGTATTGTGTCACCCCTTGGGATAGGGTTATATCCGTGGACTACATTTCGACGCGTGATGCCAGCCGTACCCCTGCCCGCTTCAGTGATATTTTGCTGGGCGGTCTAGCACCAGACGGCGGCCTGTACCTGCCTGCAACCTACCCTCAACTAGATGATGCCCAGCTGAGTAAATGGCGTGAGGTATTAGCCAACGAAGGATACGCAGCTTTGGCTGCTGAAGTTATCTCCCTGTTTGTTGATGACATCCCAGTAGAAGACATCAAGGCGATCACCGCACGCGCCTACACCTACCCGAAGTTCAACAGCGAAGACATCGTTCCTGTCACCGAACTCGAGGACAACATTTACCTGGGCCACCTTTCCGAAGGCCCAACCGCTGCATTCAAAGACATGGCCATGCAGCTGCTCGGCGAACTTTTCGAATACGAGCTTCGCCGCCGCAACGAAACCATCAACATCCTGGGCGCTACCTCTGGCGATACCGGCTCCTCTGCGGAATACGCCATGCGCGGCCGCGAGGGAATCCGCGTATTCATGCTGACCCCAGCTGGCCGCATGACCCCATTCCAGCAAGCACAGATGTTTGGCCTTGACGATCCAAACATCTTCAACATCGCCCTCGACGGCGTTTTCGACGATTGCCAAGACGTAGTCAAGGCTGTCTCCGCCGACGCAGAATTCAAAAAAGACAACCGCATCGGTGCCGTGAACTCCATCAACTGGGCACGCCTTATGGCACAGGTTGTGTACTACGTTTCCTCATGGATCCGCACCACAACCAGCAATGACCAAAAGGTCAGCTTCTCCGTACCAACCGGCAACTTCGGTGACATTTGCGCAGGCCACATCGCCCGCCAAATGGGACTTCCCATCGATCGCCTCATCGTGGCCACCAACGAAAACGATGTGCTCGACGAGTTCTTCCGTACCGGCGACTACCGAGTCCGCAGCTCCGCAGACACCCACGAGACCTCCTCACCTTCGATGGATATCTCCCGCGCCTCCAACTTCGAGCGTTTCATCTTCGACCTGCTCGGCCGCGACGCCACCCGCGTCAACGATCTATTTGGTACCCAGGTTCGCCAAGGCGGATTCTCACTGGCTGATGACGCCAACTTTGAGAAGGCTGCAGCAGAATACGGTTTCGCCTCCGGACGATCCACCCATGCTGACCGTGTGGCAACCATCGCTGACGTGCATTCCCGCCTCGACGTACTAATCGATCCCCACACCGCCGACGGCGTTCACGTGGCACGCCAGTGGAGGGACGAGGTCAACACCCCAATCATCGTCCTAGAAACTGCACTCCCAGTGAAATTTGCCGACACCATCGTCGAAGCAATTGGTGAAGCACCTCAAACTCCAGAGCGTTTCGCCGCGATCATGGATGCTCCATTCAAGGTTTCCGACCTACCAAACGACACCGATGCAGTTAAGCAGTACATAGTCGATGCGATTGCAAACACTTCCGTGAAGTAACTTGCTTTACGCCAAGGCCTGATTCCTCTCTTTATGGGATGGAACCAGGCCTTTCGCATTGAGTGGCGTTTTAAGGCCTCCAATTCTTAGAACGGGTGTTTGACATGGAGGGGTCACAGTCAAGCCGTTAGAAGCGATTCTGGGAGGGCAAGTTTTTCGGAGTTGGAGGTCGAATTTCCGCTGAACTGATGGGAACCAGACAGGCGTGACAAGATTGGCTAAAAACCTGAAGTTTTGTCACGCCTGTCTGGTTTCCCTCTTGTCGGTGCGAGCGAGTCCCTTGAACGACACAGATCGCGCCAAATGGAAGTGTCTGCGACCCCAGAATATTTGATTCCCCGGTCCGAGTCGTGCGAAAAATGCTCTGGTTAGTCCTCGATCATCGCAATCGCATCAATTTCCACAGTTGCACCATAAGGAAGCGATGATGCACCCACGAAAGAGCGTGCCGGGCGGCCTTCGAGGAAATGCTCTCGGAATTGCTCGTTGCATTCTTCGCGCAGGCTGATGTCGGTGACAAAGTAAGTGAGTTTCACAACGTCTTTGAGTTCACCACCAGCGGTGGCGAGGCGTTCACGCATGCGTTCAAGTGCTGCATCAACTGCTTCTTTACGACCGACGACTGGTTGGTAGTCCTTGTCTACTGAAAGAGCGCCGGAGACGAAGATGAAATTTCCGACGCGTTTTGCGGGGGAGTATGGGTGATCATTCGACATGTGGCCAACCATAGCTGTTTCCCCGAAGGGAAGTGCCGGAACAGGCATTTTAGAGGTGGGGGAGCACTTCTTCGTAAATCTGGGTCAGTACTTCGCTTGCTGGTCGGCGCTGGATGTTGAAGATGACGTGGTCGATGCCAAGTTCCGAAAGGCGGTGGAGGTGTTCGATGAGTTCCTGGCTGCCTACCTCTACGCCCAGAGTGATTTCTTTGTGGGTGTTTCCTTCGGTGAGGTTGAGCCCCATGGAGGAAATCAACAAGGGGCGGGTGCCACCACGGGCTTTGTCCCAGAGATCGAGGCGTCCGACTTGAGCTTCAGCGGGGCGGTAGTAGGTTGCCCATCCGTCGGCGTTTCGGGCGATCCATTGCACTGTTTGTCGGGCAGAACCTACAGCGATCATGGGGATCTGAGCTTCAGGTGGCGTGGTTGGCGCAAATTCAAGGTCGGCCCGCATCGCAGGATCCGGCGACAAAGCTGCACGCAAAATTGCCCACCCAGACTGAATATCAGCGCGTCGATTGTCTAAGCTTTTGCCAAAAATCTCGAATTCTTCAGGCCTGTCGCCAGAGCCGATGCCTAAAACGAAACGTCCGTGGCTGAGTCGATCAAGGGTGAGCGCGGATTTCGCCACATGTAGCGGATGTCTGAGTGGAAGCACGGTCGCTGCAGTGCCCAGCGCGATTGTAGAGGTCACAGAGGCCATCGCACCGAGCATTAAGAATGGATCATCTAAATACGTAGCCTGTTTATCGGTAACAGTGATTCCTTGAGGAACTGCGAGTGGAACGTCTCGAACCCACATGCCTCTGAATCCTTGAGCTTCTGCTTGTATGGCTAGTTCGATGCTATTTTCGGTTGGAACCATTTCACTGCGCCCTAGTTCAGGGCCGTTTGGTGTCATGAGTCCGAGGGTGATTTGAGGGGCGCGAAGTGCATCGTACGCTTTGTTGAAGGCCATACTCTAACCCTAGATGGTGGTGTCGCAGGGCTGGCGTAACCTGGGAGTCAAAGATTACCAATTGGAGAGGTTTTGCTGCATGGCGGTTCCAGAGTTCATTGTTAGTTTGCGGGAGAAGGTCGGTCAGGATCCGTTGTGGTTGCCGGCTGTAACTGCGGTTGTTATTCGTGATGTTCCTCCGGGGTCTCCTTTCCATGTGGTTCCGGATGTGTTGTTGGTCAAGCGCGCTGATACTGGTGAGTGGACTCCACCGACCGGTATTTGTGATCCGGATGAGCAGCCTCATGTGACTGCGGTGCGTGAAGTCAAGGAGGAAACCGGCCTTGATGTCAGCGTTGAGGCGTTGCTTGGCGTGGGCGCGGTGGGGCCTGTGACCTATCAAAATGGTGATGTGGCGAGCTACATGGATACGACCATGCGTTGCGTTGTTTCTGGTGATTCCGATGAGCCTCACGTCGGCGATGACGAGAACGTGGATGTTGCATGGTTCCCGATTTCTAAGATGCCTGTCACTAATCAGCGTTTCCGCATGGTCATCGCTGATGCGGTGGCACAGTTGAAGCATCCGCAAGGTTATAAGCCCCGCATGGGATATGAGAAAAGGAATGCACGATGAGTATTGAATTTCCGTTAGGTAATCCAGCGCCTGCACAGTGGTTTTCTGGCGAGGTCCATATGGCCAAGCTTGATGACAACGTGCAGATTGAGACTGTGAACGTGTCTTTTGAGGCAGGCGGTCGCACCAATTGGCACACTCACCCAGTCGGTCAAAACATAATTGTGCTGTCGGGCTTGGGCATTTATGAGGCGGAGGGGGAGCCTGCTCGACTCCTGGAGCCTGGCGATGTTGTTTTCGCAGCCGCCGGGGTTCGCCACTGGCACGGCGCCGTGTCTGGTGCACCGATGTTCCACGTGGTGGTTAACCTCAAAGGCATCGACGGCGAGACCGTCGATTGGGAGGAGCCGGTCGACGAGGAGCACTACCGCAGCGTGAGCGCGGAGCTACAAAGATAAAAATGCTTTTCGACGTCCACTTCTAGTGTTTCACGTCTTTCCAAGCCACTTTCGATCCGATGTTGTTCGGATTGAGGGTGGCTTTTTTGCTATCGAAAAGGAAACAGTACCCCCGTTATGTTTGTTTTTGTTTGTGCGATTTGGGTTTGAAACATGAGCAAACCCTCACATCTCACCTGATCAGGGGTATTTTTCGGGGTTGATATGTAGTGATTTGCGCCCCTCGCTTAGTTATTTAGGAAACTACCCCCTAAGATGATGTGTAACGCAAGAAACAAATAAAGTGATTTGAACCACAAACTTTTTGGTTCGAAACAGTTTCGAAAGGAGAAGGAAATGGGATTACGAATTCGCCCAAATGAAATGAAGGTCTGGGAGACATTCACCCTGGAACGCCAGTTGGAAGTAATTATCAACGCTGATCACCTTCTCCTGTTCCGTGGCGAACCACACGGAACCGTCTCACTGTCCGATGTAGTTGCATCTGAACTGATCGGCATCTAGCCCAAAAACTAATAAATAAAAGCGCCGGATCCACCATGATGGAGGATCCGGCGCTTTCCTTTTAGGTGGAATGTAAAAAAGAAACCCCCTGAAATTCAATGAAGAATTTCAGGGGGTTTCCGCTATCGGCTAGCTAAGTGAATTAGCAGTCGAAGTACAATTCGAATTCCTGCGGGGTTGGGCGCAGGCGAACTGGGGAGATCTCGTTGTCGTACTTGTACTGGATGTACGCCTCGATGAGATCCTCGGTGAAGACGTCAGACTCGGTGAGGAAGTCGGTGTCTTCCTGCAGTGCCTTCAGGGATGCTTCCAGGGAGGTTGGTGCCTGTGGAATGGATGCAGCTTCCTCTGGTGGTAGTTCGTAGAGGTCCTTGTCCACTGGAGCGTGTGGCTCGATGCGGTTCTTGATGCCGTCGAGGCCGGCCATCATCATCGCTGCAAAGCCCAGGTATGGGTTGCCTGATGGGTCTGGAGCGCGGAATTCGATGCGCTTTGCCTTCGGGTTGGATCCGGTGATTGGGATACGGACAGCAGCGGAACGGTTGCGCTGTGAGTACACCAGGTTGATTGGAGCCTCGAAGCCTGGAACCAGACGGTGGTAGGAGTTCAGGGTTGCGTTGGTGAACGCCAGAACAGCGCCTGCGTGGTGCAGGATGCCGCCGATGTAGTAGCGGGCGATGTCGGACAGGCCTGCGTAGCCGGACTCATCGTGGAAGAGTGGCTTGCCGTCCTTCCAGAGGGACTGGTGAGCGTGCATGCCGGAACCGTTGTCGCCAGCCAGTGGCTTAGGCATGAAGGTTGCAGCCTTGCCGTGGAGGCGAGCGGTGTTCTTGATGATGTACTTGAAGGTCTGGATATCATCTGCCGCGTGGAGCATGGTGTTGAAGCGGTAGTTGATTTCCTGCTGTCCGCCACCGACTTCGTGGTGGAAACGCTCAAGAGCGAAGCCGGAAGCTGCGAGGTTGCGAACCATGTCATCGCGCACGTCAACGGTTTGGTCGTATGGTGCTACTGGGAAGTAGCCACCCTTGACGCGGTTCTTTGCGCCCAGGTTTGGGGTGCCGTCGAGGTTGGTTTCCTTGCCACGGTTCCACCAGCCTTCTTCGGTATCTACTTCGTAGAAGCCGGAGTTCATCTCGGTGGAGTAGCGAACGGAGTCGAAGAGGTAGAACTCAGCCTCGGCGCCGAAGTTGCAGGTGTCTGCAATGCCGGTGGATGCCAGGTACTGCTCTGCCTTGCGTGCCACGTTGCGTGGGTCGCGGGAGAATGCCTCGCGGGTGAAAGGATCGTGAACGAAGAACTTAACGTTCAGGGTCTTTGCCTTGCGGAATGGATCAAGGGTGGCCGTTCCGAGGTCTGGCAGGAGATTCATGTCAGATTCGTCGATCGTGGTGAAGCCACGGATCGAGGATCCGTCGAATGCGAGACCTTCTTCGATTGTATCTGCATCGAAGCTGGCAGCTGGGATGCTGAAGTGCTGCTCGGTGCCGGGAAGGTCGGTGAATCGAACGTCAACGAACTCGACGTTTTCATCCTTGATGAACTTGACAATTTCTTCCGGGGTTTCAAACGCCACGGTGACTCCTCATTGACATGGGCGGAACGGTTTATTTGTAGCTTTGTTCACAATTGCTGACCTTTGAAGATCAAGTAGTAGACTTGGCTGCAAATGTAGTCCTTGCGACGTTGTCAGTATAATGCATTACCTGTCGATCTATCAAAACTTTTCTGAAAAATTGTGGCTGACCTCAACAGATTAGGATCTTAAAGGTAGGAAATTGCGCTTTGCGACGTCGAAAAGCAACGCCTTTTGACTGCAGTATCCGCCCTCTACATGTTTGGATTTGATTGTAACAATGGCAAAGCCGAAGAGAAGTTGGCTTGACGGACCCGAAATTCCAGCTGATTTTGACGATCCTGATGCACCCGGCAGGTGGCCTGGCGAAAAGTTGGGGCTTCCTCAAGAAGGGGCCGGCTCTCTGTCCTCAGTGGCTCGTCGTATCGGCGGGGTCTGCGTGGACTGGGGTGTTTCCTGGGTTATTGCTATTGTGCTGTCCAATTTCACGGATGTGCTGGGCGATGTAGCGACATCCACGCTCATTATTTTCGTGATCCTGGGTTGGCTTACCGGTTGGATCTTTGCTCGCACCCCAGGTCATGCCGTGTTTGGCATGGGCCTTGCGCGTGTGGATGCAGAGGAACGTGTGGGCTGGTGGCGTGCGCTGGTTCGCCCACTGCTGACGATCTTGATTCTGCCTGCCGTGATGGTGGATGCTGACGGCCGTGGGCTCCACGACAAGGCAACGGGAACTGCAGTTATCCGCGGGTAATTTGTCTTGAGTGAAATTTATGGGCGCCGATCTTTGCGGGGATCGACGCCCTTCGTGCTTGGTTGGGGTTGATCTAGCTAGCCAAAGCGAGAGTTGCAAATTTTCGTCCCCGCACAGAGCTGAATCGCTGATCCTAATCGAGTATTGGCTCCAATTAGTCGGCGGGTTCAGGGGGTGAATGCACCACGAGCAACCCGAAGGGTGCGAAGTGGGCATTCGTAGAACAATCCCAGAGGAAAGC
>JGI2924J29684_1078420_pt1 | contig 49563 bp, 42 predicted proteins | sample BenlonsequencITS_FD_29684 | JGI IMG/M metagenome (IMG submission 29684) | reverse complement strand
AAAACAGCCGTTATTTTGATCAATGACCCGGGTTTTGAAACCGCAGACCCTGAATTGTTTAATGGTAAATCTATGACTTATTATGGTCGATGGACTTACAAATACGAGGAAGCAGCTCGCCAAGGTGCAGATGCCGCCATTATCATCCATGAAACAGCTCCGGCCGCTTATGGCTGGAATGTCGTTTCAGGCTCATGGTCTGGTGAGCAAGCAGATCTCGTGCGCGCTGGTGACGGGATGGATCGCATTCCAATGGAAGCTTGGATATCAAATGCATATGGTGAAAAACTATTTGCCCACATGGGGACCACTTATGCTGATATGAAAAAGGCAGCTTATACCAAAGGCTTTAAAGCCATACCAATGGAAGGCATCAAAGCTTCTGGCTCAATCACACAAACTGTCACACGCAAAGAAAGTCAAAACATTGCAGGTGTCGTCAAAGGAAAAACAGCTCCAGACGAATACATGCTTTATATGGCTCACTGGGATCATTTAGGGGAAAAGAAGAACTTCGCGACCGAAGATTCAATCCATAATGGCGCAATTGATAACGCCAGCGGCGTTAGTCTAATGCTAGAAATAGCTGAAGCATTTGCTGCGGGCGAACAACCAGATCGTTCAATTATATTTCTGGCTGTTACGCTGGAAGAAAGCGGATTGCTTGGATCAGCTTATTTTGCCGAAAACCCATTTATTCCGCTAAATAAAATTGTGGCCGGTGTAAATACGGATGCGATTTTCCCGCGCGGGCTAAGTAAGAATATGGAGATCATCGGGTCTGGGTCTTCAGAACTAGAAGATAGACTTGAAGATATACTGAAAACTCAAGACAGATATGTTAGCCCCGATTCAACACCGCAAAATGGTTATTTCTATCGCTCAGACCACATAAGCCTCGCAAAAAAAGGCGTGCCGGTTATTTATGCTGATGGAGGCGCTGATCTGGTTGAAGGCGGCGTTGAAGCTGGATTGAAATTTGCTGCCGAGTATACGGCAAATGACTACCACAAACCTTCTGATGAATATAACCCAGATTGGGATTTTGCAGGCGTTGCTCAAGATGCTCAAGCATTCCATGCGCTAGGGCTTGGCATAGCAAATTCTACCGATTGGCCAAACTGGTATGAAGGAAATGAATTCCGCGCCATTAGGGATGAATCTCTATCAAAATAAATAGCGTGGCGTTCACGTTAATTTATGGTATACAGGCGATGAACGTGAATTAACGTTCATCGCTTTATTCTTAACTCAAGAATAAAGTGTTCGGATCGAACTGCCCGGGGAAGCATATGTTCACGTCCACAACCGTGTTCATAAAACGCCGATCCGGACTTGAAAGAGCTCTTCGCAAGTATCCAACCTTGCCCCGAGTGGAAGGACTAAAGACTTGGCTTACAAGGACAGCACCCGCCGTCCATCTTCTGTCCCAGCAGGCGACCGCACTCTCTTCACCTACAATTTGGAAGACTTGAAACGCCTTCCCTAGGAGACTGAATATGACAACTGGTACAGTGAAATGGTTTAACGCAACTAAAGGCTATGGCTTTATAGCGCCTGATGATGGCGGTGCTGACGTGTTTGTACACGTCACTGCAGTTCAGCAAGCTGGTCTTGCAGGACTGGACGAAGGCCAAAAAGTAGAATTTGAACTCGTGACAGATCCAAAGCGCGGCAAAACATCTGCTGGCGATTTGAAATCTCTCTAGAGAGAATATGGCTCAAAGTCGCTCTTAATATTAAAGCCGGTTCCAGTAAGTGAGCCGGCTTTTTTATGAATGAATTTATGCTGTAAAAACACCCGCCATAATCGCTAATGCAAACACAGCGACAACCCCAAGAATAGACAACACTAAAACAATAGGCATCCCTTTAGTTTCTTCACCTTGGCGTGCTTCTTCAGCTGTCAGTTCATCAAATTTTTCTGCATCAGAATCTACAACGGGCTTTTCTTCCGGCTTATATGCTTGATTACTCATTTGCTTTCTCCTTACCTTAAATTAACGTGGCTAGGAGAAATTCGTTCCAATGCAAATTAAGTCAGCACAATTTACAGGCCTATAGGCCCGCTCCTTTTGCAACCCAATATGTGATACCGGAAACGGCATAGGCCAACCCAAACAAGTAAGCTGTCATCATTAACGTCCATTTCCATGAATTGGTTTCACGGCGCACAGTCGCAAGTGTTGCAAAACATTGCGGTGCATACACAAACCAAGCAAGAAACGCCAAAGCAGTTGGAAGAGACCAAGCATTCTGCAAGGCTGCTGACAGCCCTTCTGTATTCTCTTCTCCCCCTTCAATGGCATAGACTGTTCCCAGAACCGATACAGCCACTTCCCGTGCTGCCATTCCTGGGATCAGGGAAATCACCATTTCCAAGTTAAATCCTATTGGCGCAAAAATAGGCTCTATAACCGACCCAATCTTACCAGCAATAGATGTTCGCAATTCCGGCTCATCTCTCAATGGAAATGTTACTAATGCCCATAGAATAACTGATGTCGCAAAAATAATCGTTCCAGCACGCTTCAAGAAGGCCCAAACACGCGACCACAACCCTAAGAAAAAGTCTCTCGGTTGCGGGACTTTATAAGTCGGCAATTCCATAATAAGTGGTTGAGATGGCCCTTTTGTAGCAGTCTTCTTAAGAACAAACGCAACAAGAATAGCGCTCACAATGCCAGCCAAATAGAGGCCAAACATAACAAGGCCCTGCAATCGAATTGGTCCCCAAACTTGATCATTCGAGAAAAAAGCCCCGATAATCAATACATACACAGGAATACGCGCCGAACATGTCATCAATGGCGCAACCATTATCGTTGTAAGGCGATCCTTCTCATTCTCAATTGTCCTTGCCGCCATCACGCCAGGAATCGCACATGCAAATGATGATAAAAGCGGAATAAACGCGCGCCCATTCAGACCAACACGCATCATAGCCTCATCCATGACAAAGGCTGCACGCGCCATATATCCTGAAGCATCAAGAAGCAGGATGAAACAGAACAAAATGATAATTTGCGGAAGGAACACGACGACCGATCCCACACCCGCTATCACACCCTCAACGATAAGATCTTGAAATAACCCATCGGGGATAACCGCAGCAACACCATTCCCCAGCGCTTCAGCGCTGACTTCTATTAAGTCCATAAACGGGGTGGCCCAGCTAAACACGGCCTGAAACATAAAGAACAAGATAACAAAGAGCGTAACAATACCGCCGACAGGATGCAGCACGACCTTGTCTATATTCCGTGTCACTTTGTTCATAACTGGTTCAAACAAAACGACTTTATTTGCAATAGCACGTGCTTCTGACTGAAGTTGTTTTATATCAACCTTCTGCTGTGGTATTTGACTTTGTTGACTTTTTAAATTCTGAATCTGGTCATCGATGACTTTAAGCAGAGACTGACGACCAGCTGAACGCGTTGCTCTTGTGGTCACAACAGGAACACCCACTTCTTTCTCAAGTGCATCAATATCCAGCTTTACGCCGTCACGTTCAGCAAGATCAATCATGTTGAGCGCTAGAATAATTGGCTTTCCTAGCGTTTTCATCTGCAAAACAGTGTGAAGGTGTGTGCGAAGATGTGCGGCATCCACCACAACAACAAGTGCATCTGGTGGTGTTTTACCTTCAATATTGCCGGCAATTGCATCAACAGCCACGCGTTCATCCACTGAATGCGCCTCAAGACCATAAATCCCGGGCAAATCCATGACTTCGACATCAACACCAATAGGTGTTTTAAAATGCCCAGAACGCGTCTCAACAGTAACGCCGGAATAATTCGCTGTTTTGGCCAGACCACCGGTTAAACCGTTAAACAGGGTTGTTTTCCCTGAATTGGGAGCACCAACCAATGCAAGTTTTAATGAAGTCACGCAGCTGCCTTATTTTCTGGGATAATTTTAATAAGTGAAGCTTCACCTTTACGCAAAGCAATCATTGTACGATTCAGCCGAAAGGATAAAGGCGTGCCACCAAACAATCCTGTATACAGAAGTTCGACTTCATCGCCCTCTGCAAACCCAATTTCACGCAATTTCGAGACTGTAGACTGACCTGATTCATTTTCAGAAAAGCCAGCAACTCTTGCAACAGCACCTTTTTTCAACTCGTTCAGCGTCATATACACCACTCCAGAATAGGAGTTCAGGTATATTGAGAATGGTTTGCAGACGCAAGCCCTGAACACAGAATAGTGATCACCTAATTTCAGATAATAAGCAAAACAATTCAGAACAATACGTTGAGGAGCATGTAAAGCAGATAAATCTTCTTTACATGCCCCTTAAATTTCATCTTGCTTTAAGTATTTCTAACAAATTCCAGCTTGATAAGCTTCGATTTGCTGCATTGAAAATGCCTTCATATCTTTGCCTTCAGAATGCGCTTTATACCATTCAACTGTTTTAGCTATGCCTTCATCTGTTGACCAAGCTGGGCCCCATTTCAAAAAGTGGCGTGCTTTGGTCGAATCAAGTGCCAATAATTGCGCTTCATGTAGTGGAGATCCTTGAATATCGACTGGAGGTTTCTTCCAGTGCTCACCAAAAGCATCAACAATCTGCAAGGTTGTAATGGCCATGTCTCCAATTGGACCAAAATTCCAACTGCCTGACATTGTTTTATCACCATTGTACAATTTCTCTCCTAGCGAGAGGTAACCATGACATAAAGCCAGTACATGTTGCCAAGGCCGCGTTGCTGCTGGGTTTCGGATTTCCAGCGGTTTATCTGTTTCAAGCGCGCGGACAATGTCTGGAATAAGTCGATCCGTTGACCAATCGCCTCCCCCAATAATGTTGCCGCCGCGTGCGCTTGCACAAAGAACTTTTTCCTTATCAAGAATAGTATCAAGGTAGGAATGTATGACCAATTCACAGGCTGCTTTAGATGCACTGTACGGATCTTTCCCGCCCAGACGATCAGATTCGCGATATGGGTGAATCCACTCATTATTGTGGTAAACTTTATCTGTCGTGACCAGCACGACAGCTTTGACAGTGTCGCTATGGCGCACTGCTTCCAGCAATTCAGCTGTTCCAATAACATTTGAGCGGTATGTTTCTAATGGATCATGATAAGACTGACGCACTAGAGGTTGAGCAGCAAGATGATAAATGATCTCCGCTCCGCTCGCATCAAGTGCGGCCTTAACGACACCAGGTGATGAAATATCACCTATGTGCGAATTTTTATCAGTCCAGAAATCAACAAGAGAATGCATATTGGGTGTTGTATATGGTGCAAGTGACAACCCATGCACATCCGCTCCCAATTTGTTCAACCAAAGAGACAACCAAGAACCACAAAAACCGGTGTGACCAGTCACCAATACTTTGTTGCCACGAACATAATCAAACATCTAAATTCTTCTTCCCAACAAAATCAAATAAAGCAGTCTATAGCAGGTATATGCCAGTTGAATTAACCTTCAAACAACGGCCAATTCCGATCTTTATCGGACATAACAGTTATAGGTAAAGGCCATTCAATACCAAAAGCAGGATCGTCATGACGCACACCGCTTTCCGCTTCGGGTGTATAATAGTTCGAAACAAGGTAAGTGACTTCAACATTGTCTTCTAAAGTCTGAAATCCGTGTCCAAACCCGCGTGGAACGAGCAGTTCTTTTCTGTTTGTTTCTGAAAGCTCAAAGGCTTCCCATTTTTTAAAAGTTGAACTTTCTGGTCTTAAATCGACAATGATATCGACGATCGACCCTTTAATGCATCGTACAAGTTTATCCTCAGCATGGGGTGCATTCTGTTTGTGCATTCCCCGTAATGTTCCCTTTTCAGCTGAAAAAGACGAGTTCTGCTGCACAAAAGAAATCTCTATACCCTGTTCACGAAACTCTGCCGCACAAAATGTTCTCGTAAAAAAACCACGATCATCACCGCGCTTTTCAACTTCAAGCAAATAAGCGTCTTGAAGTGTCGTTTTGTGAAAAATCATATTGATCCAATCCAGTATTCACATAATTACGCAAAATGTCGGTGTTATATTCAATGAATGTCCGAAACCGATACACTTTTAAACCTATGTCGCAGAAATTTGCGATTAATGTACCAACTAAATATCTAAGATTTCATACGAACAGCATATATTTGATTCCGTGAATATTAAGAAGAAAAGTGTAGAGTGCACGCAATACGTACCGGAAGGTTAGAATTAAGACTGGAATGTCGCGTTGTTGACTTCATTCGAGATTAGTTTGCCCATATTTGTCCGGCAATATGGTTCAATGCATCAGGATTTATCTAAATGATTATCGTCGACACCGCACTTGCTAAACGTGCTGAAGAAAAGCGTCCGATTAAAGTTGCAATGATTGGAGCTGGGTTTCAGGCGAGAGGCATCTTGCTTCAGGTCGCACAATCAGTTCCAGGCGTCCAGATTGTTGGTATCGCAGCTCGAAACGTCGACCAAGGATTATTCGCATACTCACAAGCAGGCCTAGAAGCCACAACCGCCGAATCCGAAAATGACATTAACGACGCAATTCGGGATGGCAAATTTGTGGTGACCCCCAATGCGATCGCGCTCGCACAAGCCGACGATATTGAATGTGTCTTGGAAGTTACCGGCTCAACCGATTATGCAGCTCGCGTTATACTTGCAACAATAGAAGCCGGTAAACACGCTCTACATATGAATGCAGAAGTAGATGGAACAGTTGGCCCTATATTAAAAGTCAAAGCCGATAAAGCCGGCGTGATTTACTCATTCTCTGATGGTGATCAGCCCGGTGTTGAAGCCAATCTTTTGCGCGTTGTGAAAGCTATGGGTGTTAAACCTGTCTTAGCTGGAAATATTAAAGGGCTTCACGATCCATACCGGAACCCGACCACACAAGCTGGATTTGCCAAACAGTATAAACAAAAACCCGCAATGGTTGCGTCATTTGCTGACGGTACGAAAGTCGCATTTGAACAAGCCCTCGTTGCAAATGCTTTTGATATGCGCGTTGCCAAGCGTGGAATGATCGGCCCCGACTTTTCTGGTGGGGACCCCTACGCTCCTAAAGTACCGCTTGAAGAATGCCTTGATGTCTACAAACCATATCTTGGACCAGACAAGCCTGCACTCGTTGAATATGTCGTAGGTGCGGCTCCTCCCGCTGGTGTGTTTGTATTGGGTTGGCAGGAAGACCCAATCCAGCAGCATTATTACAATTATTACAAGCTAGGTAAGGGTCCACTTTATGTTTTCTACGATCCTTATCACTTGTGCCACATGCAAGTGCCAATTTCGATCGGACGTGTCGTCTTGTTTAATGACGCTGTTATTTCTCCTGACGGCGCACCCAAAGTCGGTGTAGTTGCAATTGCCAAAAAAGATCTTTCTGAAGGTGACACAATTATCGATATGGGTGGGTATGAAGTCTATGGTGAGACTGAAAACCAAACGACCATAAACGAGGAAAACTTGCTACCGATCGGGATTGCTATGGATTGCAAACTCAAGCGCGCAGTCGCCAAAGATCAAGCCATAACATTTGACGATGTGGAACTGCCTGAAGGGCGCATTATCGACGCGCTCTATCAAGAACAAATCGCATATTTTTCAAACTAGAATAAAAATTCCATCTCAATTGAAAGTCGGCAACATTCTTGCAATTGGGGAAATATCTTAGCTATTCGTCCTAAAAGGGGTCAAAGTGATGAAAGTAGTAATTCTTGCAGGTGGATACGGAACGCGTATATCCGAAGAAACATCTGTACGTCCAAAGCCAATGGTTGAAATTGGCGGTCGTCCAATTCTATGGCACATCATGCGCACGTATGCGATGCACGGTCACACAGATTTTGTTATCCTTGCTGGATACAAAGCTGAGTTTATCAAAAACTACTTTATGAATTACGCTCGCATTAATTCAGACTTCACAATCAACACAAAGACAGGTGAAGTGCTCTGGAGCAATAACGACCTTGAGGACTGGAACGTCACAGTCCTTGATACTGGCGTTGAAACAATGACAGGTGGACGCATTAAACGTGCGCGCGAAGTGATTGGTAATGAACGTTTCCTTCTCACATACGGAGATGGAGTCACAGACCTCGATATCAACGCTCTCATCGAACACCACGATAAAGCCGGAAACATGGCAACTCTGACTGCTGTAACGCAACCGGGTCGTTTTGGTGCATTGGGCCTTGAGAACAACAATACGCATGTACGTGCATTCCGTGAGAAAGGTGCCACTGATGGCGGTCTTATCAACGGTGGGTATTTTGTGTGTGAACCAGGCGTTTATGACCTTATCGAAGGTGACGACACCGTTTGGGAAGACGCACCAATCGAACAAATGGTAGAACTTGGTAAATTAGGTTCATTCCACCACAAAGGTTATTGGCAGAACATGGACACGCTTCGTGATAAAAATGTTCTGGAAAAACTATGGGCCAGCGGCAACGCACCTTGGAAAGCCTAAGCCTTTAAACAACTCAATTTACAGCTGCTCATATGCTAGACCTCAAATGAGCAGCTGTCGCCAAACTGTTTCTCGAAACAGTCAATATCTGTTTGTGCAGGAATCTAAAGGTACCTCTGATGTCTAAATCTCATATTCTTTCAGAGTCTGAAGAAAAACCTTCCTCTCCTGAAAATGATATTAGCAAATCCATGGGCTCCACTGTTGTCAAAGGCGCAGCGTGGGGAACATTAGCAACTATTGCACGGATCTCATCCGCATTATTGGTACTCCCCGTACTAGCAAGATATCTACTGCCTGAAGAATTTGGAATTGTACAAATCGGAATGCCGGTTGTTCTCTTCCTCATGTTATTTAATGACTTTGGTTTTGGACCTGCTCTCGTTAGAGCAAAAAGCGTGACAAATAACGCATGGTCGAGTGTCTTCTGGGTGAATATCTCTATCGGGATATTGATGACTATCACAATGTACGCAATGTCCGGTCCTATAGCCAATTGGTATAAAGTTCCCGAAGCCAAACCAATTCTTGAAGCACTTTCACTTATTCTGGTGTTGAGCTGCGTCACAATTACGCCCGCCGCCATGCTTCAACGAAAAATGCGCTTTGATATCCTATCCATGACAGAAGTGATTTCGATCGGAGCTGGGATCTGCGTTGCTTTTTATGGCGCAATCAATGGATATGGCGCATGGGCATTAGTTGGCCAGCAAGTCACAATGTTTGCGCTCAAAGCAGTCTTTATGCTTGCCCTATCCTTCCCACCTGTTTCCTTTGTGATTGATCGCGGCGAACTAAAAAGCCTTCTGGGTTTTTCTTCGCACATGATGGCTTCCCGAGTTCTAAATTTCTTCTCCCGCAATATTGATAACATCGTCATTGGGCGCGTCCTTGGTGCTGCTGCACTAGGATATTACTCTATCGCCTACCGCATTTTGCTGTTGCCTGTGGAAGTTTTCGCTTGGGGACTTAGCCAAGTTCTCATGCCGGCCATGTCCAAGTTTCAAGATGATAAAGGTAGAATGCGCGCCGCGACTTTACGAACATATCGTCTTATTTCCGTTTTCACTTTTCCGCTTATGGCTGGAATATCAATTCTCGCCGAACCGATCATTGTGTTTTTCCTCGGGGAGCGCATGGCCAATGCTGCGATTGTTTTGCAAATCATTGCGCCTGTCGGTGCGATCCAGAGTATCACAAGTACGCAAGGTGCAATGTATATGGCGCTTGGAAGAGCCGACATTTTATCAAAATTGTCTCTGCTAGGCCTAATCGCGATGACAATTTCCACGCTTATTGGTGCACAATGGGGACTTGTCGGAATCTCTTGGGCTTATTTGATATTAGTCGTCGTGATGACGCCCCTAACCTTCTTGCCTTTGTTTAAATTGCTAGAGATGCCGATTTCAACGGCGTTCAACGCGATAAAAACACCACTGATTTCAACACTGATAATGACTGCAATTCTTGTTGCCATTCATCTTCAAACACCTGTTGGAAACGTCAGTAACTTTGTAAAATTGCTTATTCTCGTCCCAATTGGTGGCATTATCTATATAGCAAGTGCCGCCATTCTAGATCGCCCAATCGTCAAAGAAGTCTTCGGACTTGTCGATGAAATTCGAAAAAAATAGTCTTTCACCTCAGCGTAGGCGCTGGTTTAAATTTGGAATACAGTCATGACAGTCAATTCAGAAACACCGTCAGATCTACCACGCGTTGCTATCGTAACACCGATTTACAATGGCGGTAAATTTCTTGCTGAAACAATGGATTGCGTTCAGGCACAAACTTACCCAAATTTAGTACACATTGTTCTTGATAATAATTCCAGCGACAATACTGCCGAAGTCATTGCACAATACCAAGACGCCAAAGTTCCAGTCATCAAACACACGAACAAAGAAACACTTCCGATTACGGAAAACTGGAACACATGCGTAAATCTTACGCCCAAAGACGCTAAATATTTTCGACTTCTTTGTGCCGATGATTTGATGACACCCGATTTCATAGAAAAAACCGTCGCAATTGCCGAAACAGACGACGAAATCACAACAGTGTGTACCAAAGTCACAAAAAATGATGTTCCCGTTGATTTCAATTGGCCTGATCAGAGCGTCATTGATGGTGATGAGATTATTCGTCGTTTTTTTAAAGCCGATATTGGTTTTTTTGCAGTCCACTCTCTCATGCGCACCAATATTTTGGAAAATCACACCCCCCTCTTTGATGCCACACTTATCGGCATGGATTTTGAGGCACTTCTGGCCATTATAAAAGGTAAGAAAATGGGCATGGTGCATGAAGAACTTGGCTGGGTTCGCATCCATGAAGGCTCTCAAACATCAACCGTTATGCTTAAGAAGAACACCCATTTTGCAGACTGGCACACAGCATTGTACAGACATGGAAAAGAAGTTTTCACAGCAGAAGAATTTGCAAAAGTCGCAAAACGTTATGAACGTTACTATTTAGGCCAATGTCGTGGATGGCTGCGTGCAGGTGGTACTGATATTGTTCAATTTCACATGGACAGAATTGCATAAAACCGATCGCCCATCACCCAAATGGATAAATTGGACTCAATGCTCAACGGTGTTTTGACACGTGTTGGCTTACGTCAACCTTGGACTGGTTGGCCGAACTAATCATGCAAGTAACAAAAACTTCTAAACCTTTGAAAATTCTCTTCCGGCTCGGACCGTTTCCAATGCTGTCGGAGACATTTGTCATGAGCCAGATCGAGGGCCTCATTGCTCAGGGGCACGAGGTTTCCGTGCTGGCTGAAAATTTAAGTTCTGACATTGAACTCATAACCTCACCAGAAATTCTTCAAGTTGCACAACGGGCTGTTTTTCTTCAGCCTAAAAGTGCTTGGTTCAGCGCTTTCCTCCAAAAGCTCCCCTACCGCGTTCGACAAAAAAGGCGCCAACTAGCAGAACGCAAAGCCTACAAAAATAATGACGTCGTGGTTTGTAATTTTGGCTGGATGGGGATTGAAGCCGCAAACCAAATGAAAGACATGCCGCAACGTGCCAAGCTTGTCACAATCTTTCACGGCGCAGATATGTCCAGTTTTTTAAAGGGACGTGATGATTCTCCCTATGCCGACCTATTCGCAATTGGCGATAGTTTTCTTCCCATCAGCCAGTTCTGGAAATCCAAACTTTTGGAGCTCGGTGCGCCTGAAGAAAAAACAAGCATTCACCGTATGGGTGTGTTCACAGACGAATTTAGCTTTTCCTCTCGCGAGAAGAGTTCTGACAATCCATTCAACTTCATTACCGTTGGACGTTTGACAGAAAAAAAAGGAGTGGAATATACAATCCGCGCCGCAGCAGCGCTGAAACAAATGCTTGATAAACCCAATTTTCAAGTCACGATAATCGGCGACGGCCCGTTAAAAACTGAGCTTAAAATCCTGTGCCATGATTTAGGGATGGATGCTGAAATATCATTTAAAGGTGCCCTGCCTCACGAACAGGTCGCCAAACATCTTCAAAAAGCCGATGCTTTCCTCCTGCCAAGTGTCACAGCTCAAAATGGTGATATGGAAGGTATTCCTGTAGCACTAATGGAAGCCATGGCATCAGGCCTACCTGTTATCTCAACGCGACATTCGGGTATTCCCGAACTTGTCATTCATGACAATACAGGACTTCTAGCAGACGAACGTGATCCCCAAGGCCTTGCACAAGCAATGCACCAAACTCTGACGGATCACACCAATAGAGAAACTCTAGCGAGCTCTGCAAGAAAACACGTTGAAACAGAATTCAACAATGCTTTATGGAACCAAAAGCTCAGTGACCTTTGCCTACAAATAGCTAATCAATCTCCAGTGACTGGAGACAAGCAATGACTGAAATATCCGTTCTTTTAGCAAGCTTTAACGGCGGCGACCTTTTACGGCGAACACTAGAGGGTTATGTCGCCTTGGGAGATCCTGGATTTGACTGGCAAATTATCGTCGTCGACAATGCCAGTACAGATGACACCCAAGCCGTGCTGGACACCTTTAAAGACAAACTTCCTTTGCTCGCCTTGTATGAACCCCAAGCGGGTAAAAATCGTGCGCTCAACAAAGGTATCCCTGCTCTAACGTCTGATTACGTTATTTTATCAGACAATGATTCTATCCCGCATTCTGGTTTTCTAAATCATTGGGTGGACGCATTTAAAGCCCAACCAGAAACAGATGTTTTCGGCGGTTCAATAACGCCTCTGTTTGACATTGAAATGCCGGACTGGATGCTAAAACATAAACCACGTTTTATAGAGCTATATGCACTACGAGAAAACATTCCCGATGGGCCAATCGGAGCAGACTACATTTTTGGCCCAAATATGGCCGTGCGTAGAAGTGTTTTTACCAAAGGCGTCATCTTTGACGAGGGAGTCGGCCCCAATGGCACAATAAGTAACTACGCAATGGGTAGTGAAACAGCATTTTGTCGACACGCAGCTGACAAAAACATGACCTTGGGTTTTGCAAAAATGCCCACTGTTTCGCACATAGTTCGTCCAAATCAGATAACTCAAGAGTTCAGAAATAAACGCGCTTTCAGACTTGGACTAGGAACAGCACGCAAACACGCTATCGAAGGAGAGATTGGACCAGTATCCAAAAACCCTTTGATAAAAGGCCTCAAAGCAGTTGGAGAGCCTGTCCTAAGATACTTTAAAGACTTAAAAATGCAGTCCAAAACTTGGGTTTCAGATCCTCTCTCCAAATCCGAAGCAATCTGGAATTTGCATTTTTTTCGAGGTTATCAACAGGGAAAGAAACTATCCCGACAGTCTTTAGAAACACAAGATTAAGACCAATTTGCTACAGTGCAGATAGGTAAACCTTTGTATTAATAGGTTTCATCCCCCAAAGCATCGGCCTTCATAGAGTATAAAGTGAGATTTTAAGTGGAACGTACAAGCGTCATTATACCGACTTATAATCGTGCTGACTTTCTCGTTGAAGCCCTCGAAAGCGTGCTCAATCAAACCTTGCCGCCAGCAGAAATTCTCGTCATGGATGATGGGTCACCGGACGACACCGCCGCCCGCATGCAGGCCTATGGCGATCGTATCCGCTATATACAAAAAGATAATTCGGGCAAAGCAGACACGCTAAATCAAGCCTTAAAGCTAACTCAAAATCCTTTAATCTGGATTATGGATGATGATGACATCGCCCACCCTGACGCGTTGGAAAATTTGACTAAACTGCTAGATGGCCAACCAGAAATCGGCATAGCCTACGGTAAATACAATCGTTTTTCTATAAATGAGCAAAATGGCGAGAGAGTTTTTCAAGACGTAGGTCACTGGACAGACTGTGAAGCCAACATTTTCTTCACAACAACATTACAGGACTTTTTCGTCCATCACCCAGGGATGCTTGTTCGCAAATCAGCCTATGATGCAGCAGGACCATTTTCACTAGATTATCCACGCCTTGAAGATTATGAAATGCTGGTCCGCCTCGCCCAAGTCACGCGCACCGCGAACACAAATTCAAGCATATTTCTACAAAGACAACACGAAGGTGATCGCGTTGGTGGCCTTGTAGCTGCAGAACGAACACAACGTTGGATAGATGAAGAAAAACAGTTTTTCACTAAACTTTACAATGAATTAGATCTCAATACATATCTAAATGTTTTCAAAAAATATGATTTATCTCCATTGGAAAAACGTCAAGCTCTCATCCAACGCGCGGTGATAATGGCGCGAAAAAAACTTTGGCATTTTGCTCTAAGCGACTTAGAGCAAGCTTCATCAATCGAAGCCGAATCCAATCCCAGCTTATCCTCCGGCGAGGCTGCGATTCTAAGATTCATTCTGTTTTCCAAATACGGTTCAACTGAACTGATCGAAGACAATTATATCGTCGAAGACCTAAAAAAAATCGCCAAAATCAGCTCAATTGGCAGTTTGATCACTAAATCTATTGCACGTAGTCAAATTTGGTTCATACGAAATTCAGCTAAAACCTACCAGTTTGCGGCACTTCGCAAACATGCCGCCATAATGGTGTCTCTTTATTTGGCTGGATAGAATATTTTTGAATGACGCAAACCAAATACTCCGAAGAACAAAACGAAACGCCTCATGTCGCAAAAGCCATGCGCTCAGGCCTAGCATGGAATTTACTCAATACATTCGCATCTCAGGGTGCTGGATTTGTAATATTTCTAATCCTTGCCGTAAAACTAGAGCCTGAGGTTTTTGGTTTAATTGCATTGGCTACGATTATGGCAGACATGGTCGCAATTGATGCTCGAAATGCAGGTATGGATGCCATCGTTCAGGCCAAGCGTTATGATTCTGAATATTTAAATTCGTCATTCCTTGGATTTATGGGCATTGCAATCACAAGCATGCTTATCCTTATCATCAGCGCCCCTGTGTTAGCGCATATTTATGACGCTCCAATGCTTATGCAATTCATACCTGTATTTGGTGTCATGCTTCTTCCTATCCCCTGGCTTGCGGTGATGGATGCGATAATCATGCGAAATCTAGGTTTTAAGGAGCTAACGCAGCGCAATATTTTAGGCACAGTTATTGGCGGAGCAGCAGGTATTGCCACTGCTTTTTCTCCTTGGATGATTTGGGCGCTTGTTGTTCAAAGAGTCGTATCTCTCATTGTCGCTATTGTGTTTGAATACCTTCACACAAAATGGGCACCCAATTTCCGGCTCAGCTTGTTGGAAGGGCGAGATTTTCTGAAACGATTTGCCCCCTTATGGGCCGTAGCTACTCTAAACATCGCCATGCCAAGAATTGCCACTATGGTATTTGGAATACGCTATGGTGCTGGTGAAGTCGGCCTATTAAGAGCAGCGCTTCGCATTGATGAGTCTCTGCGCGGCCCTTTAATATCTCCACTTCAAGGTCTCTGGTTTCCGTTAATGGCAAAAGTGCGAGGTCATCTTGAAAAGGAACAAGAAGTCTATCTCACTATTCTGCGTACAGCTGCATTCGTGTCTTTGCCCGCATTTGTTGGCATTGCATTGGTCGCTGATGATGTTGTGTCAGTTATACTTCCTGAAACTTATTCAAAAGTCGGCCCCTTAATGCAAGCTGTTGCATTGGTTGCCCTTCTCATTCCCATATCTTGGTTCAATTCGCTGTCGATGAACGCTTTAGAAATGAATAAGGAAGCGCTGGTTTACACTATAGTCAACGTTATAGCCGCGACGCTTGCGTTATTGGCTTTCTCCAACGTAGCCCCCAACCATGCTTTATTAATAATGGCAGCGCCGGGTGTTTTAATTGGTGTAGGTGGGAATATTGTTGTTATGAAGAGGCTACAATTATCGCTCATCAAACACTATTTAGGCCTTTTCCCTGCTGTTTTTGCAGCCTTTATCATGGGCTTATGTGTTTGGGTCGTTAGAGAGTTTATCCATGATTGGCCACCTATTGCGCGGTTGGTCATCAGCGCAATCGTAGGAATTGCAATTTATGGCGGCTGGATCGCTGCATTTTTCCCAAACTGGATGAAGGAACGCATAAATCTTCTGCGTGGTAGAGGAAATGTCGAGATCTAAATTTGTAGAGTCAAATCTCGACATTCCTAAAAATTTTTAGATCGAAGAACGAATGTGCTCACGTACGTTTTCAATGTAAAACGTCTTTAAGCGTTCATTTAACTCTTCCCCGAGAGCTGGCAGTTCAGACACACGTGCATTACGTTCAACTTGCTCTGGTCGAGAACATCCAGCGATAATAGTTGTCACCGCATCTTGGTCTAAAATCCATCTCAAGCTCATATCTGCCAAGCTCATACCTTCGGGTACAAACTGCTTCAATTCATTTGCAAGCGCGACAGCCTTACTAAATTCAATCCCTGAGAATGTCTCTCCAACCGAGAAAAACTGCCCATCTTTATTGAAATTACGGTGATCAGTTTCGGCAAATTCATGGTCGGCTGAATATTTTCCCGACAACACACCACTAGCAAGCGGAAGACGGACAATAATACCTACATTCGAAGCTTTTGCTTTAGGCAGAAGCGATTCTATTGCGTCCTGACGAAACAGATTGAATATGATCTGGAGGCTGGCAAGAGCTTCCTGTTCCAAACATATTTCTGCTTCCTCGATTGTTTCAACACTCGCCCCCCAATTATCAAACAATCCCTCAGATTGGAGAATATTCATGTCTTCAAATATCTGACCATCTTCAAGAACTGGCTTGGGAACACAATGAAGTTGGACTAAATCAAAAGCTTCTCCACCAACACGTGCGATAGAACCTTCAATGTTTTTCCTCAAAGCATCCAAATTATACTTGTCAGGATACAACCCGCCATCTCGTCCCACTTTTGTGGTAATAAACGGTTTTGTTGATTGCGATTGCAAATGTTTGCCAATCAGTCCTTCACTCCGCCCAGCTCCATAAACATCTGCTGTATCTAAAAAAGTGATGTTTTCTTTTGTTGCAGCCTCTAGCACTTGTAAACTTTGTGCGTCCTCAATAGGACCAAATTCACCCCCTAATTGCCAGCAACCTAATCCGATTTCTGAGACACGTTTTCCGGTTTTTCCTAGTATTCTTGAACGCATAAGTTTCTCTTCTCTTTAACTCAAATCCATCGGTTTGAGATAACCCATCAAAATGTTTAGCGCTATCATTTTCTCAATTCAAAACTATTTTGATCTTTGTTCCAGCCATATAAATCAGAATATGGAATTGCATTTTATCCATTTAAGGGCCGAAAACCAAAAGCTAAAAAGTAGCTATATGTGTTATAAAATAAGCCATTTCATAACTTTCACCCGTGCATTCCAAATCAGAATTCACTTGCTGAATGAAGTACTCAATGACATCCAATATAGAGGAGTATGCGCCGAAAGTATTCAAAACGAAAGTGTTGACAGTTTTCATTTCTATAAGGCAACACCAACTTGAATTGATCACAACTGACCACTCCTCTTGCCTAGACGATGGTAACAACATGCCCAAATCTCAATCAGATGACCCCAGTTTTAACGCTCTGATTAATTTGAAAATAGACAATAAAACCAAACCAGTAAACTCACTTGGACGTATTGAATCCCTCGCAAAGCAGATTGCTGATATTCAGGAAAATCTGAGTCCAGTTATGGATACATGCCGATTAACTATCTTTGCTGCTGATCACGGAATGGCGGCCGCAGGCGTGTCGGCCTTCCCTCAAATCGTCACGCAACAAATGGTATTGAACTTCTTAAATGGCGGAGCAGCAGCAAATGTTTTTGCCCGCTCTGCACAAGTGGATTTGCAGGTTGTCGATGCTGGAGTTGCCGGAGAAGCTATTGAACATCCCAACCTAATCTCTCGCCGGATAGCGCCGGGAACCCAAAATGCAATAATTGTTTCGGCAATGACTGAAGTGCAATTATCCAACGCAATTGAACATGGCAAAGAAATTGGTGAAGCTGGCGATTGGGATGCTGTTTGTTATGGCGAAATGGGAATTGGAAACACATCATCAGCAACGTTATTGGCCCATAAGACGCTTGGTCTATCACTTGATATCCTAACTGGGCGCGGGACAGGTTTGGATGATGATGGTCTTGCAAAAAAACGTAATCTGCTAGAGCAAGCTTCCAACAGGACACCTCAAGCCTTGTCACCAAAACAAGCGCTTATGGAATATGGTGGTTTTGAAATTGCCATGATGACAGGGGCTATGCTCGGTGCCGCTTCAACAAACAAACTCATCATCGTTGATGGCTTTATTGCGAGCGCTGCTGCACTCATGGCGATAAAGTTAGATGCTTCAGTTCAGAAAAACATGGTGTTTGCTCATCTATCTGATGAATTGGGGCATGCAGCCATGCTCAAGGCCATGCAGGTTTCCCCTATCCTCGATCTAAAACTGCGTCTTGGCGAAGGAACAGGTGCCCTCTTGGCTTGGCCAATAATAAAAGCTGCCGCGGCTATGCTCAATGAGATGGCCAGTTTCGAGAGTGCAAATGTGAGCGATGGAACATGATCTTATTCCTCCGCAATGAAATATCGATTTTTCTCATTGCTGTTCAATTCCTGACGCGCATTCCCTTACCTAGAAATATTGGATTCACCCAAAAACGTCTCGCTTCATCGCCAAGATATTTCCCACTCGTGGGCTTAGCAATCGGCTCGATTGGAGCTATTGCATATTTCCTATCATCTCACCTATTCCCACCAGTCATCGCGATTGTCATTTCAACGATTATCACTTGTTTATTGACCGGCGGATTTCATGAAGACGGTTTAGCTGACACTTTTGATGGTATTGGCGGCGGACATACCAAAGAGCGCGCGCTAGATATAATGAAGGATAGCCGCATTGGCACATATGGCAGCCTAGCGCTCGGCTTAATGCTCGCCTTGAAAATCATGGCCTTATCAGCACTGCCACATCTAACAATCATCATAGCCATTATTGCAGCACATGGATTATCCCGCCTCTCCAGCGTGATGGTAATCGCCACAAGTTCATACGTTCGTGATCATGGAACTGGCAAACACACATCTGACGGCATCCATATAGCGGGGCTAATCTTGGCCCTCCTCACCGGAACTTTTGGTCTCTCACTTCTCGTTCTCTTTCTCCCGCTAGCATCTGCTTTATCAGCCCTTGTCGGTTGCTTGGCTGGGCACATTCTAATGCGAGCATTTTTCGAAAAGAAACTCAGTGGTTACACAGGGGACACTTTAGGTGCTGTTCAACAGAGCAGTGAAGTCGGCATATATCTGGCACTCCTCTCATGCTTATAACGCTCATCCGTCATACCCAATCAGATATCAAAAAAGGCATTTGCTATGGGCGCAGCGACATTGATGTCGCCCCCAATTTCAAAGAGATGGCTGACGCAGTCGCAGATAAATTGCAGCCCCAATTCAAATTGATTTCAAGCAATCTAATACGCTGCCAAAAGCTCGCCCATCATATTGGCAATATCTTCAATACTGACGTCACAATTGATGACCGTTTTCAGGAAATGGATTTTGGCAATTGGGAAAACACACCTTGGTCTAAAATCCCGCGCATGGAAATTGATGCTTGGGCAAATGATTTTCTTCATGCACGCCCACATGGCGGCGAAAGCGTTTATCAACTACGCAACCGTATCAGAACTGCACTTGCTGACTACACCTCATCCCCAGAACCGATAGTCATCATCACTCATGCCGGCGTTATAAAAGCAGCCCTTTCCACGGGTGACACTGCCGAACACTTCCAATCAAATATTGGGTTCGGAGAGATCATTGCTTTTGAGCCTTAATCAAAAATCAGGAAACAAAAAAAATGACTGACAATGACAATCACAAGAAACAAATGAAAGCGCTCCAGACAGAGCAAAACAAGAAAATATCAGAAGCTCAGGATCCCGGTCGCGGACTAATTCTAGTTCACACAGGTGATGGCAAGGGCAAATCCAGTTCGGCATTTGGTGTAATCGCACGTGCACTAGGATGGGGACATAAAGTCGGCGTTGTTCAATTCATAAAAGGTAAGTGGGTGACGGGTGAACGCCAGTTTTTTGCAAAATTCCCAGATCAATTAGATTGGCATACTATGGGTGATGGCTTCACTTGGAATACCCAAGACAAGGAGCGTGACATAGAAGCAGCACAAGCTGCTTTTGCACGAGCAATCGAAATGATGCAAAGCGATAAATATGAGCTTATTGTGCTGGATGAAATCAATATTGCGCTTCGCTATGAATATTTGAACATTGAAAATGTCATTGATGGGCTTAAGTCGCGCTCGAATAAAACCAGCGTCATTCTAACTGGACGGGATGCCAAACCAGACTTGTGTGAATACGCAGATCTTGTCAGCGAAATGCGAGAGATTAAGCATCCATTCAAGGCGGGAATTAAAGCTCAGCGAGGAATTGATTTTTAAACCACTCTCAAAAAACGGAATTGACACCTATTCGCACTTGCAGCATACCAGGCGTTAGATGGTGCTTCTCAAAAGAAGCTAAGAGGGAAGCTGGTGTAAATCCAGCACTATACCCGTAACTGTTAGCTAGGAGCTAATGGCCAATATGTCACTGAGGTCCAAACCTTGGGAAGACGGTCAGAAGCGTTGATTAGTAAGTCAGGAAACCTGCCGTCGCGTCGTTCGTCCGAAACCCGGGAAAAGGTTTATAGGGCGGAAGAGCACGCCTCTTCTCTGTAACGATAATGAATTGCTTGGCCGCCTGCACCCTACAAGGTGGGGCCAGATACATATCGTTATATAAAGCGCAGCAACAGGCGGCGGTGTGCTTTTGGATTTAGTTATGAATTATAAAACCGCCCTCCTTAGTGCCGTTGCTCTGTCTTGCTCGACGACAGCTTTTGCAGAAGAAAACGCAGCTGAGACGGATAAAAAGCTCGATACAATTGTCGTAAACAGCTCCCGCATTGGTCAAACCTTGACTGAAATTGGAACAAGCGTTGATATCATTACATCCGCTGATATCGAAGAATTAGGGTTTAGATTTGCACTCGATGCAATAGCCAACTCTCCTTCTGTCACAGTTAATCAAAATGGTAGCTTTGGCGGAAATGCTAGCGTGCGTATTCGCGGCGCAAGCTCGGGTCAAACTCTTGTTTTGATAGACGGTGTCCCTGTTGGAGACGTCAGCACAACGGATGGAAGTTTCAACTTTGCCAACATAGATAATTCTAATATTGACCGAATCGAAATCCTAAAAGGTGCGCAATCAACACTCTGGGGGTCAGATGCTATCGGCGGCGTCATCGCCATTACAACAAAAACACCAGATGACGGCTTTGGCGGCGATGCATTTGCCGAAATTGGTTCTTTCAGTACAAAACGCGGCGGCGCTGCAATTGAATATGGCAGTGACAAAGGCGATTTCCGCTTGTCAGCCTCGACAATTGATACGGATGGTATTTCCAAAGCAGATCAAGCCAATGGCAATGATGAAAGAGACGGCTTTAACAGTAACAATATCACAGCCAAAGGCGGTCTAAACTTTGGTTCCAACGCACGTCTTTCCGCCACTGTGAATTACACGGATTCTGAGTCCGAATATGATGGGTATGCATTTGGTGCTCAAGGTAATGTCGCAGATGGCGGACAACTTGGTCTCTCAGAAGTCTTGTCAGGAAATGTCGCTCTCTCACTACCCTTGTTTTCTGATCGCTTGGAAAATGATTTTCTTATTGGATATTCAGAGACTGACCGCCAAAACCTGACAAATGGCATTGAATCCTTTAAAGCCAATGGTGATCGTCTTATAGGGCGCTATCAAGGTGTCTTAACGATAAACGACCTTAACAAAGTTGCATTCGGACTGGAACACGAAGAAGGTAATTTCGACAGCGGTTCTACATTTGGCTCCGATGACGGAAACCAAACGAGTGACAGCCTATTTGCAATGTACGAATTGCAACCTGTTGATACCCTAACATTCACAGCAGGTGTTCGTGTTGATGACCACAGCGAATATGGCACCCAAACAACGGGCCGCCTCGCTGCCGCTTTCAATCCAACAGACCTTCTCACCCTTCGCGCAAGTTGGGGACAAGGTTTCAAAGCTCCAACACTATACCAATTGTTTAGCGCATATGGTGACCCTGATTTAGTACCTGAAGAGTCAGAAGGCTATGACATTGGTGTAGACCTGCGCACACCAGATCAAAAAGGCCTGTTCAGCCTGACATTCTTTGATCAAGAAGTAACAAACCAAATCGACTATTCCTATGCTAATTATCGCTATGACAATATTGCAAAAGTAAACTCTCAAGGCGTTGAATTTGCTGGAAGCTATGATTTGCTGAACTGGTTATCTGTAGACGTGAATTATGCGTATATTGATGCAGAGGATGACGCTGGACAACTTGTTCGTATTCCCGAACATTCAGGAGATGTCAGCTTGGCATTTCGCCCAGACGGCCCATTCGCAAGCTCAATTCTTCTTCGCTATAATGGCTCTGAAGAAGATGCCAATGGCACAGTTGATGAATGGACACGCGTTGACTTGAACGCCAGTTATGATGTCTCTGAAAACGTGCAATTATATACACGCATCGAGAACCTATTTGATGAAGAATATCAACAAATTCTTGGATATGGGACACCCGGACTATCGGGTTCATTTGGGCTAAGGTTAAACTACTAAATCCATGATAAGGCTGGCAATCATATTTGGTATATTGGTGCTGTGTGCGTGTACTCCACAGGAGACACAAACACCGCCGCCAAGAAAGCCAATGCGCATTGTCAGCCTTGATTATTGCGCCGATCAATATGTTCTAAAGTTTGTTGATCGGTCGCGTATTCTCGGTGTCTCACCAGACGCTGCAAAACAGTTTTCCTATATGAGAGACGCCGCTATAGACGTTCCAACCATACGTTCACTTGCTGAAGATGTGATCATTCAAAAACCCGACCTCGTCGTCAGGTCCTATGGCGGTGGCCCTAACGCTGCAGCTTTTTTTAAACAGGCAGGTATCCCCGTTTTAAATGTCGGATGGGCAAGTGATATCGAAGGCGTAAAAAGCGTCATTGCTCAAATGGCACAAGGCTTAGGCGAAGCTGAAAAAGGTCAGCAAGTCATTGATGAAATGACCGCCCGTTTAGCAGCGATTCCTGCCCCAACCAAACTCCTTACAGCTCTTTATATGACACCATCAGGCGTCACGACCGGATCAGGGTCACTTGTCCATGAAATGCTGCTTGCTGCTGGCCTCACTAATTTTCAGACTAAAGCCGGTTGGAGAACTCTTCCACTTGAACGCCTCGCATATGAACAGCCAGACATCATCGCCGCCGCCTTTTTTGAGAGCAAAACAAATCATAAAGATGCATGGAGCGCGATGCGAAATCCTATTGCCCGCAAACAGATGAAAAATACGCCAACCGTTTCAATCGAAGGGTCTTGGACTTCATGCGGTGCATGGTTTCTAGTCGACGCTATAGAAGCAATTGCCAGTTTGCGCATTCAACAAGAAGGCCGCGATACCAGTGTCCAGTATGACAATGCTAAGTAAGACAATGCTAATTCCAGTACTTATCGTACTCTCTATTCTCAGTGTTATTGCCGCCTGTTTATTAGGGTCAACGGCAATAGGAATAGACCGTGTCTTAGCTGCTCTCATAGGACAAGGAAGCACAGGCGACACGCTCGTAATCTGGCAAATACGCTTGCCGCGCGCGCTTGCTGCATACACCGTCGGCATGGCTTTGGGCATGAGCGGAGCCGCACTACAGGGGCTATTGAGAAACCCACTCGCTGAACCCGGCGTTTTAGGTGTATCCGCCACCGCTTCTCTGGCTGCAACTTTCACCATATATTACGGGTTATCGGTTTTAAGCCCGCTCTTATTGCCCATTTCAGCAATATTAGGCGCATTAGCAGCCACAAGCATTTTGGCGCTCGCCGCAACGCGCTCGCAATCGGTTGTCACACTCATCCTGATTGGTGTCGGAATTTCGAGTTTTTCAGGTGCCGCCATGAGCTTCATGCTGAACATGGCCCCCAATCCTTTTTCAATTGCCGACATGATAAACTGGATGCTTGGCTCTGTTGCCAATCGCAGCTTTGATGACCTCGCCTTATCTCTACCCTTCATGCTTGTTGGGATGCTCATTCTACTCCTCAAACGACGTGGACTATCTGCCCTCACGCTTGGAGATGAAGCCGCCAGTGGACTAGGGCTAAATTTGAAACATCAACGCATATACACCGTTCTTGGCGCAGGGTTGGCAACGGGTGCCGCAGTATCCATTGCTGGCGCTATCGGCTTTGTCGGTATTGTCGCGCCGCACATTATTCGCCCCTTTGTCAATTATGATCCGGCGCGATCCCTCATTCCTTCTGCTCTTTTGGCTGGATTATTCTTAACAATTGCCGATATCCTTATCCGCATACTCCCCACCCATAATGAATTGAAGCTTGGTGTCGTTGCGGCCCTTATTGGTGCACCTGCCTTCATTTGGATCGCGATGCAAAGGCAGGCTGAAAATGGCTAAGCTACAAGTTTCAAATCTGTGCGTTCAAGCAGGCTCGACTTGCCTTGTGCAAGACGCTTCATTTTCCCTCAAACGTGGAGAGTTAATTGCCCTATTGGGTCCAAATGGAGCAGGTAAAAGCAGCCTTCTGCGCGCATGTTTAGGGCTAAGAAAAGCATCTTCCGGCAGCTCCACGATAGATGGACAAGATCTCACGCGGTTACCGCCGATTGAACGTGCAAAACACATTGCCTACCTTCCCCAAATGACACCCCTTGCATGGCCAAACACAGTCAAAGACGTGATCGCCTTAGGCCGTTTTTCTCATGGCGCAAACCTAAGCAAACTTACAGGAAAAGATGCAGATGCAGTCTCTTCAGCCATAATAAAAAGCGATATAGAGCATCTCACACAACGCAGAATGGACACATTATCTGGCGGTGAGTTAGCGCGCGTGCATTGTGCCCGTGTATTTGCGTCTGAAACACCATTGCTCATCGCGGATGAACCAGTCGCCGCTCTCGATCCACGCCATCAATTTCGAGTCATGGACCTGATTAAAAACTATGTTGATCAAGATAATGGCGCCCTTATCGTGTTGCATGACATTGCACTTGCCGCCAAATATGCCACGCGCTTGATCTGGATGAAGGACACAAAAATTATTGCCGATGGTCCCGCTTCCCAAACATTGACTGAGCAACGCCTGATGGATGTTTATGGCGTCCGTTCCAAAATCAACGGGTCCGACATTCAAATTCTTGGTGCAACATGACGTGTCGTGCAATTATGCTCCAAGGCACTGGTTCTGATGTTGGCAAATCCAGCATTGTCGCTGGTCTTTGTAGACTAGCAAAACATCGCGGAATTTCTGTAGCGCCTTTTAAGCCTCAAAACATGTCCAACAATGCTGCCGCTTGTCCATCTGGTGGAGAAATTGGACGCGCCCAAGCCCTACAGGCTCAAGCCGCTGGATTAGACCTACACACAGATTTCAATCCAGTCTTGCTAAAGCCCCAATCAGATCGCACAGCACAAGTGATTGTCCACGGTCATCCCATAAATACATTCGAAGCAGCAGATTACATGAATTCTCGTGATAATTTGATGGGCGCAGTCATGGAAAGTTTTGACCGCCTTGCTGCTAAACATGATCTTATTATTGTCGAAGGTGCCGGCAGCCCGGCAGAGATTAATCTACGCGCGCGCGATATTGCCAATATGGGTTTTGCTCGCAAAGCTGGTATCCCTGTCAGCCTCATTGGAGACATCGACAAAGGCGGCGTGATCGCCAGCTTAGTTGGCACAAAGAATGTCATCTCTCCAACAGATGCGGAAATGATCACCAGCTTTATCATCAATAAATTTCGCGGTGATCCTGCATTATTTGATGATGGAATATCAGCTATAGAAAAAATGACAGGATGGCCCTGCTTCGGCGTCATTCCTTGGCTACCAACTTTATCTCACCTCCCAGCAGAGGATGCGGTTTCCCTCATTCAGCCTTCTGTATCAACATCAAACAAACTCCGCATAGCAGCCCCCATGTTATCGCGAATGGCCAATTTTGATGATGCTGATCCTTTGCGCCTTGATCCCAATATAGATTTTCAATGGGTCGCTCCGGGCAAAAATATACCGCGCAATGTCGATGTCATCATGCTATTTGGAACCAAATCCACTATTTCCGATATGGAATTCGTTCTCGAGCAAGGCTGGGATATTGATATTCTCGCACATGCTCGCGCTGGCGGACATATATTCGGCATTTGTGGTGGCTATCAAATTTTGGGACAATCCATTTCGGATTTGAATGGATATGAAGGACCAAAGAAAAAAATAAATGGTCTCGGTTTACTCAATATCGACACACACATGTACAACACCAAAACGGTTTCTCCTGTGTCCGCCTATTGTGCCTCAACGGATATCCAAACCTCAGGCTACAGAATCCATGCCGGTCGCTCCTTCGGTGCAGACTGCAACCGTCCTCTGCTAAAAATAGATGGAAGCAATGAAGGCGCTACAAGCTCCAACAACCTCACATCTGGGTGTTATGTGCATGGGCTATTTGCATCAGATGAATATCGTCAAACATGGATTAAGCGCTGGGGGCAGCCAATAGACAATGCCTATAATTACAATCAAACGGTTGAAGACACGCTCGATCAATTAGCGTCAGATTTGGACTCTGTTTTAGATGTTGATGCCCTGTTTGCGAGTGCACAACCTGTAGGTTGGTCACCAAACCAGCAATGACCGCAATAAACATTGTTCTGCTAGCTTGGGCAATTGAAGCCCTCTTTGGTTGGCCAGATTGGCTATATCAAGAAATCAAACACCCCGTTGTGTGGATTGGTGCATTTATTTCCAAATTTGACCGGATGTGGAACCACCCAAATGTCTCTCATCAAGCACGCTATATGGCGGGAGCAACCACATCTATTATAGCCATCACTTCAACAACCGGACTAGCATGTATGATATCTTTTCTATTATCATACAGCCCATTGGGGTGGATCATTGAAGCAATATTCATCTCTAGCTTAATCGCGTCCCGCAGCCTCTATATGCATATCCACAAAGTGCTGCTTCCGCTAAAAAATGACGACATTCCAGCGGCACGAATTGCAGTGAGCCAAATTGTCGGACGAGAGACCTCTCAACTAACTGCATCAGAAATTTCTCGAGCAAGCTTGGAAAGCCTTGCCGAAAACACATCAGATGGAGTGGTTGCGCCACTTTTCTGGGCAGTATTGTTTGGCCTACCCGGTATCGCTGCATATAAAGCGATAAACACGCTCGACTCCATGATCGGGCATAAGAGTGAAAAATATCACGCATTTGGTGGTTTCGCTGCTCGACTGGATGATATCGTCAATCTATTGCCCGCAAGAATTACCGGCCTTGTTTTCGCACTTACAAGCTTGAAGCTCCAAGCATTGAAAATAATGCTTCAAGATGCGTCCAAACATCGTTCACCCAATGCAGGCTGGCCAGAAGCAGCCATGGCCGGCGCACTCAATATCAATTTGTCCGGCCCCCGCATTTACAACAATAAGCAAGTCGATGAACCCGTATTAAATGTTGAGGGTCACTCCCCATCTCCAGATGACATCCAGCGGGGTTTGATACTTTATATAAAATCCATGCTAGTGATCGCGACGCTTCTTGCAGCAATTCAGTTTTGGAGCTTGTGGCAATGAATGAAGATTTCCTTCATGGCGGCGCATTGGATATCATCGCACAGCGCTATCCTGATGCGCCCATGCCGTGGATTGATTTATCAACCGGCATCAATCCTTGGTCATGGCCTGTTGAAAAATGCCAACCAGTCTCACTCGCGCATTTGCCAACAAAGTCGGAATATCAAAATTGCGTGCAGGCATTGTCATCTTACCTCAACGCTCCATCTGAGCACATTCTATTAGCACCCGGCAGTGAATTATTGATCCGATTGCTACCAACGATACTCAATCCACAAAAAGTCGTCATTCATTCACCAATATATGGCGACCACATCAACACTTGGACAACAGCCAAGTGTGAAATTATCGAGACTAAATCACCACTCACATACGCTGATAGCGCTGATTGCATCGTCATTTGCAACCCAAATAATCCCGATGGACACGCTTACAGCCGCGAAGAATTAGACGAAGCGCTAAACAAATTATCAGCTCACAACGGCTATCTCATCATTGATGAAGCTTATGCAGATTTATATCCAGACCTAAGCCTTGCAGATTGTGCAGGCCGCAAAGGTCTCATTATCCTACGCTCTATTGGCAAGTTTTTCGGCCTAGCAGGGCTGCGTTTAGGGGCAATATTGGCAGAGCCGGAAATACTCAAAGCCATGCAAGACAGGCTAGGTGTGTGGAGCGTCTCCACACAAGCACTACACATAGGCGCAGCAGCATATCGAGATTTCAAATGGCATGAAGAAACACGTTCTCGTCTAAAATCCGAGATACAAAAACTAGATCAAATTCTCAACTCAAACTCCATCACCCAAATCACCGGCACAAATTTATATCGCTTTATAAACATTGAAAATGCGCATAAAGCTTGGGACGTATTGATTTCAAAAGGAATTTACACAAGGCGATTTGATTGGACCAACAATCATCTTCGCATAGGATTGCCCACAAATGCGGATGCATCCAATCGCTTGGCGCAGGCTCTTAGCCTTTTAAGGTAAGCGGCAACCCCGCCGCCACAAACTCAACCTTATCAGCACAAGCGGCAATAGTTTGGTTTAACCGCCCCTGCGCATCGCGAAACTCTCGCCCTAAAGGGGTTTCAGGAACTAGTCCCATACCAACCTCGTTGGAAACTAAAACAATCGTTCCATGCACTTGCGATAAAGCTTTCAGAAGTTTTTGAGTTTCCATTTCAATATCACGTTTATCCAACATGATATTGCTTAGCCATAAGGTCAGACAGTCCACTAAAATAGCAAGATGTCCACCCTGCTCACATCTAAGTATAATCTGAGCAAGCTCAATTGGTTCCTCAAATGTCTCCCAAGATGTATCACGGTCTAATTTATGATGTGAAATGCGTTGTGTCATCTCCTCATCAAACGCTTGTGCCGTCGCGATATAACAACGTTTATCCGACACCCCTTCAACAATTTGTTGCGCCCGACGGCTTTTACCTGATCGCGCACCACCAAGTATGAAAACAACACTCATTTTGCATTCCGCCAGAACTGAGATGACCTAATAATAGCTTAGCTTCTCAGCTTATAAAAATATATCAACCCATTAAAAATAAAAGAATTTTACTTAAACAGACCTGACATAAAAATGCTCAATTCAGATTAATAACAGCCCGTACAATATTCCCACAACCAAGATATTCAATCTCTGGAAAAGCGAGCTGACGCGCTAACGCAATTCCACGTCCACGATAAGTTGTTCCAGTAGGTTGTTCCTTATCTAATGCCGCAAAATCAAAACCACTCCCCTCATCTTCAATAAGAAAGGTGATTTGTTCAGCTGTCCTAGAATACCTAATCACAACTTCGCGTTCACTATATCTTGGATCTTGCAGTCGAGTTTCTATCTCATTTCGCCAGTTACCTGACATGATCAAATCTTGTTTTTGTTGAGATGAAATTTCAAGGTTTCCATGCTCTACTGCGTTCACCATCAATTCCCGCAAACCAATTGCAACCATGTCCGCATTTGGGCATGCAATTGCTAACATTGTTGATAAATTTCTAGCCTCAGTCAAAGTCGAAAACGAGAATTCACCATTATTAATCGTCCCGATAGCCGACTTACGAAGTGAAACCTCTTCTCGCAATGAATGGGATTGTAACCTTAACTCGCGGCAAGCCTTACTTACTGATTTTAGGGTTTCAAAATCCGTATCCATCGGCAACACAAAGTCCGCTATTTCATCATGGCATCTATCCGAACTGATTAAGATAGAGCTGAAAAATTCGGTTGAGTGATCACGTGCAAGTTTTAGCCTATCAATATGGGTTTCTGCCACAATAACAAAGTCTACTTCACTTCCCGCTGGAAGTTTATCACCAACATGCAGCGAACTTCCATACTCTCCATATAAGTATTCAATCAGCTCTTCAGTAACAACATGGCTGCTTGGGGAAGCTATCCAAACGCAATTCTTCACTGCGCTAGTTCTGTAATAGCTCCTCATGTCTTTAGGAGGCAGAACTTTCATTGATAGAATGGTTAAATCATCATCGAATTTTTTATTGTTCGTTCGTTGAACCATCTTTTCAAATACAGCCTCGATAAAGGCTGGCCCCGTGTGTTGGTTCTCCGATATCTTTAGGAGCAATTCTCCCAACTCATCGGTTCCCAGTGTGTTTTCGGGATGTTCAAAATCTTCATAGAGCGCATCACTATAGAGGAATAACCTGTCATTTGGAGCAAGCACCTCTATTTTAGATTCGTAGTTTATTTCTGATGCGCATCCCAAAATAGGTCCAGTCGTTTGCAACTTATCAAACCCGCTTTTTCTATCTCTAAAGACAAACGGTGTTGGACTTCCAGCATTTACATATTCTAGTTCATGCTTTCGCCTGTGGTAGACACCATAAAACCCTGAGGCAAATTGCTCTGGTGGTAGAATTTTATATAATTCTTTATTTAACAATGACATCCATATTGCAGGCCTTCGTCTTTCCTCCTTCAAAGAAAGAATGATCAATTGCAACCTAAAGGCGTTTATTGCCGCTGTAACACCATGACCAGAAATATCAAAGGTTAGCAATCCGACCCGATCATTATCGATAGGCATGACATGCCACCAGTCGCCGCCCAGCATATTTGATGCTTCATAAAATGTGTCTATTTCTACATTTCTGGTTTCAGATATTGCGTCAATGGTCTCTTTAGACTGAAGCAAATCACATTGCATATTCTGTGCTGCAACAAGGTCTTTTTGAAACCGCACCTTATCCCTTCTCAATTGTTTCAGAAGGTTTCGTCTTTCCAACGCTCTTCTTATGCGAAGAATAAATTCTCCATCTGAAGATGGTTGGATAATAATTTCTGTTACGCCTGACTTAAAAGCTTCCAAACGTGCATCCTGATCATGCCTAGGAAGATAACATACGACCGGTATGTTATCATCTAAGATAGATTTTAATTGCTGACAAAGCTCTATAATTACATCAACGGTAAAATCATTATTTAGAATGACCAAGTCGGGCATTTCTTCATCAATTGCCGTGGAAGCTGTCTCAAAAGAATCAACAAATTTAAGGCATTCTAATCCACCAGCGCTTAGAGTTTTTCCAACTCTAGCCTGTGCGTAAATATCTTCAGATACTATCAAAATATTTGAAACATCTAATACAGAAGACAAATTCCGAAATACGCTCTCAGGCATGGCGTTTTCCTAATTTATAACATCAACCAATTGATCAAATTTGAACAGTTCAGCAACTACCGCCACATGACCTTGCAGATTTGAAATTTTGAAGCTCTTGCCTTTCTTCTTTGCCCTATCATTTGCAAGCAGCAATAACCCTATGCCGGCGGAATCAACTGTTTTCAATTCCTGCAAATCAACAACTACATTTGCAGCGGGACCATCTTCAATTTCTTGAATGACTGGATTGAAAACCTCATGATCTTCAAACGTTAAGACATCTGATACATTCACATAAAGAGTGTCACCTCTTTCGTCGAAACGGTATTTCATCGATCACTCCTATTAAAATAACTCAATGCCATCATCAATTTCTTCCACTTCTTCGGACTCTCCAAAAAAAGTGCGCTGAAATTGTGTGCGCACCTCTGTGAGCGTAATGCCGTCAATAATTGTTTGGGCGAGATCATTACATTCAGCTTCACTGTTCATTCCATCAGGATTGTTTTCAACAAAGCGGGATAAATGTTCCATCACATCCACAATAGCGTCTGTGCGCTGTTTCATGCGATCTTGGAACTGCATGGTCATCACAACCTGTCGAATATCATTTGCTATAGCTTGCGCCTCTTCTGTTGAGTCTCCAAGCACACTTTGAATATCGGAATTGCGATTAACCAAAGCATCCATCAATATTTCCAAGCTCTTCTTGGCGTCAATCTGGACAGAAAAATCCAGCGCACCAATACGGCTAAGTTCCTGATATTCATCTTTGATGGAAGATATCACTTCTTGAATACTTGAAGTCACCGATTGAGTGCTTGTCAGCATACGTGTGGCTAATCTATCAATCCCCTCAGAGACCTTCAACATCTCCATAGATACAACTTGAAAACCACTTGCTACATCACCCGCTCTTGCGGCTTCTATTTGCGCATTCAGGGATAAGAGGCGCGTTTGCCTATTAATTCCTTCAATATCACGGATACATCCATTTAGCTCACTCATTTCTTTGAGGATTTGATCGAGCGAATAAATCAAACCAACGCCTTGTTTGGAAAGCACAAGCACGCGGTTGGATACTTCTTCGAGGGATTGTTTTAGAAAAACAGGAATGGTTGCAAGGTCGACTTCTTGCCCCTCATGGTCCACTTTAGAGACTTGAGATACGAGGCTAGAAAGTCGCTCAGCCTGACCTTCAGTCGCCAAGGTCAATTTATTGAACAAATCACTTAATTGACCCGCCTGATGTTCTACATCAACGGATGTCTCTCTCAGAATCTTGTTAGAGCTTTCAACTGTCCCGAGCAATATACGAGAAAAAGCAGAGGTGCTTACACCTTCTCTGCCTTCTAAACTATTTCCCATTTCCATCTCTAACAACATAAGCATCTCAATTCTTTAAAATATTTTATATTTCAGGACTTAGATTCGTATTGCATTCGACTTAGCAGCCGCTGCATCCAACACTTCCTCAATTATTGCATCTTCACGAAGCTGCTGATCCACAGCGCCTATTTCAAAAGCAGCTCGGGGCATGCCATAAACGATGCTCGTCGCTTCATCTTGTCCAAAGGTTTTAGCACCGGCCTGTTTCATGTTCAGCAGCCCTTTGGCACCATCCTTACCCATTCCCGTCAAAATAACGCCTATTGCCTTTGAACCACAGTGTTCTGCGACAGAGTCAAAAAGCACATCAACAGATGGTCTATGACCATTGACCGCAGGCGCATCACTCAACTTACAGATATAATCAGCTCCCGAACGTTTAAGTGTCAGATGCTGGCTTCCAGGAGAAATCCAAACTTCACCGGGACGAACCCTTTGATTATTTTCGGCCTCACGTACTGTAACCGCACACGTTTTATTTAATCTTTCGGCAAATTGTCGCGTAAAATTGGGTGGCATGTGTTGGGTAATCAGTATTGCAGGAGAATTACGCGGCAATTTAGGAAGTAATCTTCCCAACGTCTCAACACCACCAGTCGATGCGCCTATTGCGACTAAATTTTCAGTGGTTTCGAATGACGTGAACGTCTTATTCGTGACCTGAACAGGCGCAGTTCGACGACGTTGAATATTGGAGGTTGCAGCCGTTTTTACCTTTTCTATAAGCTCTTGCGACATGGTTTCCATATTAGCAGCAAGATCGAGAGCAGGCTTCGTCACAAAATCAACTGCTCCTAGTTCTAAAGCACGCAGAGTGACATCAGCACTTTTTGTCGTCAGTGAAGAAATCATCACAACAGGCATTGGTCTTAGGGACATGATTTTTTCAAGAAAAGAGATACCATCCATTTTAGGCATCTCTACATCGAGAGTTATAACATCAGGATTGGTTAATTTTATTTTTTGACGAGCGATAATCGGATCCGGTGCAGTTGCAACAACTTCTATCTCCCCTGTCTTTTCAAGTAAGGAAGGGATTATGCGACGCATCAAGGCACTATCATCGACCACTACAACTTTGATTTTACTCATTTTGTATGTTCCTTAAAATAACTCTATAGAAGTCGGTGCAACCTCAATCTTGGGCTGTAGCAATGCTTCTTGATGCACGACTGAAAGCCCAGCACTGGCATCCAAAAACTTCCTCCAAGCGCGTCCCGTCACTGGCTCAAACAAAATACGTCGTCCACTTTCCCCACCGAGATCCATTTTTGTTACATTCAGCTGTTCAACAGCTGAGTATTCTTTTGCAAACAAGGCATTTTTGGAACCAACACGCCCGAGGCCTTTGACAACATTGCCTCCACCAAAAAATTTACAATTTAGACGCTTTTTCTCTGCCCCCTGCTGCAGAAGTTCATTTATCAACGCATCCATTGCGTGATTGCCGTAACGAAGCGCAAGGCTAGCGCCACTCCATAAACCGGCATCATCATGAGGAAGCATGAAATGATTGACACCTCCGACTTTGGACAGCGGATCCCAAATACAGGCAGCAACACAAGACCCTAATACGGTTGCAATGACCTCATCTTCATCTCTGGAGACGTATTGCGTTCCTGGTAATACCGTAACTACCCAGCGTTTTTTTTCGCTGTCAAAATAACGAGATACTCCATCATCTGAACATTTTTTCGATGAAAACGTGCTCATAATCTACGCACCACATTTGACGGCTCATAAATCGTGCGACCTACAAGTTTGAAAGGCGAATTTTCAACGAGAATCGATTCTGAATGCCCTAAGAAGAACCAGCCTTCCTCGGAGAGCACCTCCGAAAAACGATCAACAAGCAATTGTTTTGATGGTAGATCAAAATAGATAAAAACATTGCGACAAAAAATCATGTCAAAACTAGTTTTTATCGGCCAAGCACCATGTAAATTCAATCGGTTAAAAGTGAGATGTCTTTTCAACTCAGGCTTTATTTCAAACTGACCATCACCGAGTTTATTGATATATGAGCGACGGTAGTCTTTTGGTATTTCTTCTAAAGCCTTGTTTTCATATATTCCTTTTTTAGCTGCAGCTAAAACACTCGTATCAATGTCAGTCGCGAGTATCTTCCAATCCCATTGCACAGAACCTTTAAGTCCATTGGCGATCACCATTGCCAAAGTATATGGCTCTTCGCCAGTAGAGCTCGCCGCACACCAAATTCGCAGGCGTTTATTTCCAGTCTTTTCTGCCCGCTTTTTCCAATAAGGAATAATCGTTTCTTGCATATACTGGAAATGGTGAGGCTCTCGAAAAAAACGCGTATGATTGGTCGTCAATGTATTGATCAAGTGCTTGATTTCACTTTTACCCTGCGCACCTTCTAATATGCTTAAATAAGAAGAAAAATCAGACAAAGATAACGCCCGCAAACGCCTACTCATTCGAGAATAAACTAATTCACGCTTTGAACTATCAATCACAATACCAGCGTGTTTATAGATTGCCTTAGCAATCGCTTGAAACTCGCCATTGCCCATTTTGAACTCGCGTTCTGGGTCTGCTACAGTATTTTTGGCTAAAGCGTTCATAGTATTACTCAGCTATTAAAACTCGCTCCAATCATCGTCTTCTTGAATGCTCTCCGCCAAAGCAGACTGAAGAACACGCGCTCCTCCTCTGTTTGAAGACTGAACTGGAGTTGGTTTGCCTGTAAAACTTCCGCCTACAATTTTGGGCTTGATTGTATTTTCGCCTACATTAAAGAACCCCATCCGCTCACGCATATCGAGGGCTTGATCTGTCATCGTTTTAGCCGCCGCTGCATTTTCTTCTACAAGAGCAGAGTTCTGCTGTGTCATCTCATCCATCTGAGTAATGGCTTTATTGATTTCTTCAGCTCCAGTCGCTTGCTCGCCAGAAGCAGCACTTATTTCCGCGACTATGTCAGCAACTTTCTTGATAGCATCCACAATTCCATTAAGAGCTTCCCCGGTCTGGTTCACTAAATCAACGCCGCCTTTTACCTGCGAACTCGATTCAACTATTAGATCCTTAATATCCTTAGCAGCCTGAGCAGACCGTTGTGCCAATGAACGCACTTCAGACGCAACAACTGCGAACCCACGTCCGGCATCCCCTGCACGCGCAGCTTCAACGGCGGCATTCAAAGCCAGAAGATTGGTTTGGAAAGCTATCTCGTCTATCACTCCAATAATATCTGAAATGCTGCGAGATGACTGCTCAATCTTACTCATGGATTCAACTGCATTGTGCACGATTTCGCCACCGGACACAGCTGACTCTCTCGCTGTTACAGCCAGTTGGCTAGCATGTTGTGAGTTATCTGCGTTCTGTTTAATCGTTGCAGCCATTTGCTGCATCGATGAGGCTGTTTCTTCAAGGTTTGCCGCCTGCTGCTCTGTTCGCTGAGACAGATCCGTTGCACCCATAGAAATTTCTTCAGCACCAGAAGACACTTCCGTTGCAGAGTTAGAGATAGCTAAAACAGTTTCTTGCAAACGAGCAGATGTGGCATTGGCATCTTCTTTAAGTTTTCCATAAACGCCCTCAAAGTCATCCTCAATTCGCTTGGTCAAATCACCTTGAGACATCGCATCAAGCATCATTCCAAGGGAATCCAAAACAATTGAAACGCGCCCGGACAGAACATTAATACTCTCAGCGAGGAGAAGCATAAACCCATCCTTGCCTTCTATACTGATCGACTTGGAGAAATCTCCACGGGAAACTGCCTCAACAACGTCCTGAACTTCGCGCTCGATTGCTTTTTCTATAGTATCGTCACGCCATTCAACAACAGTTCCTACACGCTCTTTATCTTCACCGAAGACAGGTGTCGCAATAAGATGGAAATACCTTGGCCCGACTCGAATATCTGTTTCATATGTAGATGTCAGACGCGCCAACATTGTACGTTGATGCGTTGGGTTTTTATGGAAAATATCGATATTTGCGCCAAGAAGCTTCTGGCTATCAAACTGGCTTAGTTCTGCTTTTAGGTCATCTTCAGCTACACGCATCATTTCGTGCTGTGCGTCGTTAAGGTACACGATGTTGAAATCTGTATCTGCGATCATAACATTCGTTGTTGCAACATCCAATGCCGAGCGGATACGTGCATTTTCTTTCATGCGTTCACTCTGGGTCAGATCAGAAGCATATTTTACAACCTTAGCCAATTTACCATTTAAATCGAAAACAGGATTGTAAGATGCTTGAAGCAAAACCTTACGCCCACCAGCGGCGACGCGTTCATACTCACCACTATCAAACTCTCCACGGCACAATTTTTCCCAAAATTGTTTGTATTCATGAGACCGAGCAAATTCTGGATCAGCAAACATAGAATGGTGCTTGCCCTTTATTTCAGACAGTGAATACCCCATTGTATTGCAGAAATTTTCATTAGCATTCAATATCTTACCGGTAGTATCAAATTCGATAACAGCTTGAGATTGGTTGATTGCATTAATTTGCGCTGTCATATCAGCAGATTTCAATTTCTCTGCTGTTATATCTGTCGCATATTTGATGACTTTGTATGCGCGGCCATTCTCGTCAAAAATTGGGTTGTATGATGCAACAATCCATATCTCTTTTCCGTTTTTACCAACCCGCCGAAATTCATCTGCAATGAATTCACCTTGCTTCAACTTTTGCCAGAAATTTTTATATTCAGACCCGTCAGCTACTTCGCGTTCCACAAATATGGAGTGGTGTTGTCCGATAATTTCTTCTTTTCGATATCCAACCGTGTCGCAAAAATTCTGGTTTGCATCCAAGATTGTGCCATCTAGCTCAAACTCGATTACCGCTTGCACTTTATCAATTGCATTTTGCTTAGCTGACAATTCTCTCAATTGAGAATGTGTGTTCAACTGACTGCCTTTTCTCATAAAGCCAACTCCCGCTGCAACAGCAGCAACAGGAACACAAAGTATGAGTGCGGGCATCAATCCAAATTGTTGTGAAACCAAGGATATACCAGCCAACCCCGCCGCTCCGCCTACAAACATAGCAGCGGATGACATCAATTGGGATTTAGTATCTTTGGGAGCAGTCTTCATCGTAATTGGAGAATTCGAGTTCATCTGGGCATTCCTTCAGAGCAAACTATTGATTTGTGGGGATATCGGATCCATCAAATTCGCGGATCTGGGAAACGAGTAAATTTTCAAGGTCTAGCATCGCGACCATTTGATCTTTTTCAGTCAAGAACCCCGTAAAAACGTCCGCATCTTTTTTTACGTTCGTTTCAGGAACAGGCTTTATCTGATCATCTTCAACAATCAGAATATCTGACACTGCATCAACCAATAAACCAATTTGTCGTTCATTAATTGAAACAATAACAATGACATGTCGTTGTGTTGGATCTGTCATTGTTTCACCAAGCCGACATTTCAAATCAATAATCGGCAAAACAGCACCACGCAGGTTTAATACACCACGCACATAATCGGGTTGATTGGGTAGGCTTGTAATATCGGCCCAACCTTTAATTTCACGCACCGACATAATATCGACGGCATAACAGGCATCACCAACGGTAAAACTAACATATTGCCTCGGCGGAGAAGGCGCTTCTGTCGCCCTATCAGCATCTTGAGAGAAATCAGACTCCATTTGAGATTGGTTCATCTGCTCTGTCCTCTTGTTGCATTTGCTTGGAATTGATTTTCAGCTTCTATGGCTTGACCCTTGTCAAAATTGGAAAGAGATGGCTTAGGCGTCATGGTAACAAGGCCATCGACATCAAGTATCAGCCGCACTCTACCGTCTCCGAGAATTGCCGACCCAGCCACACCTGGAATATTGTAGTAGTTTGTCTCAAGGCTTTTTATGACGACTTGTTGCTGCCCCAGCAGCTCATCCACAACAATCCCGACCTGACGACCAAACTCTGTTTCAACAATCACTGCGAGTTTTCGCAATGGTTCAGTCAATCCCTTTCGGGAAAGCCCCATACATCCACAAAGATCGACCAATCGAATGGTGTTTCCTCTCAAAGAAAGGACTTGCCCACCATCAGGCATTTGCTTAATTTGACTCGGTGCAGGGCAAACTGTTTCTACAATAGAAGATAATGGTATGACATAACGCTCTCCTGCAGTGGCGACTAACATTCCATCCAAAACAGCCAATGTTAGTGGCAGTGCTAAAGTGAAGCAGGAACCATGTCCCTTCTTTGAATCAAGCGTAATTCGACCACCTAATTTTTGAATATTTCGGCGCACAACATCCATACCAACACCGCGCCCGGAAACATCGCTAACGGCACTAGCCGTTGAAAAACCTGGGCGGAAGATCATCATTTCGATATCTTCTTTTGTCAGCTCATCGCCTTCGGCAATCAAGCCTTGCTGAATAGCTCTGGCAACAACCTTATCAGGGTCTAAGCCGCGGCCATCATCACTCACCCGTATCAGAATTCGGCCATTTCGTTGTTCAGCACTTAAACGAACAGTTCCTTGCGCTTTTTTACCCGCTTGCACGCGATCCTCAGGCATTTCGATACCATGGTCCATACAATTGCGGATCATGTGGGTAAGCGGATCAGAGAGTTCTTCAATAATCGTTTTATCTACTTCAGTTGCCTCACCTTCCAATATAAGTGTGACATCCTTTTCGAGTTTTGTAGAAAGATCACGTACCAATCGAGGAAACCGAGAAAACAGTGCTTTAATCGGCTGCATACGAATTGCCATAACGCCTTCCTGCAACTGCCGTGTCCGCATTGTCAGATCTTCTAACGCTTGCAATTGATTAACTTGCGCAATACCGATTTCAGAGGAAATGCTCTCAAGCGCCATGGCTTGAGCAATCACCAATTCCCCAACCATATTTACAAGCTGATCCACCTTTTCCAGATCAACCCGAATGGACCCCAATTGAGGCTTTGCACGTTCTGTTTCTGGTTTTGCGGACTTTCCGACAATAACCTGCGCGCCATCAGGTGATTTATCGTCAACAGAACTAGATTTTACAATCTCTTCTGCATCCGCTTCAGATATGGTTTTTGCTTTAATCGTGAGTTCGCAATCATCTTCTACGAACTCGAATACCGCTGTAATATCTTCAACACTACAATCACTACACAATTCAATGTTCCAAGAGAAATAGCTCTCCATTGGATCAAGTTTGGACAATTCAACAACTTTTGAAGTGTCTATGTGTATGTTTATGTCACCTAAATCAGATAAAGCTTCAAAAAGTAATTGCGGTTCATTTGCTGTTTCATACATAGACCGGAATGGTCGAAAATAAATTTCATAACTAGTTCTAGTCGCTTCAGCATTTTCAACGACCGCAACAGGCGTCACCTCAATAGCTTTTTTAGGATTCAATTGACGGAGTTTTTCAAGTGTCACAGACTCCAAACCATCAGGCGCTTCCTGCCCTGATTGAGCATTCTCAACTAATTCTCGAAGGACATCACCAGACTGGATAATGAGTGCAGGCCCATCAGCTTGTAAACCAATCAAATCGCCACGAACTTGATCTAGAAAGTCTTCAAGCTCATGCGCATAGACGACCAATCTATCGAGTTTGAACGCTCCAGCACCAGCTTTAATAGAATGAACAGCACGGAAAAGCTCGTTTAAAGTTTCGCTATCATTTCCCTCCGGCTGAAGTGTCGTAGCGACATCCTCAAACCGTTGAAGAAGTTCATCGCACTCTTCAAAAAACGTTTGCCGAAACTGTTCAAAATCATTCATCCCCCAACCCCCTAGCGACAGACGCGCTTTACAACGCTAAGCAACTGATCTGGGTCAAAGGGTTTTACAATCCACCCTGTAGCACCGGCAGCCTTACCAGCTGCTTTTTTTGTTGCATCAGCTTCCGTGGTTAGGATTAAAATCGGCGTTGAGCGAAATTGCGGTTTCATTCGCAATTCTTTGGTCAGCGTTATGCCATCTTTGCGCGGCATATTCACATCTGTTATAACCAGATCAAAAATGCCGACACCGCTAACTTCAGTCGCTCTTATACCATCCTCAGCTTCTACGACTTCATAACCTTCGCGTTTTAGCGTAAAGGAAACCATGTCTCTCATTGTTTTGGAATCATCGACAACCATAACACGTTTAGACATTTCCATCTCTCCATCGATCAACAACATTGGCTAATCCCAGCGTCGTCATTGCTCCTATAAAATCGGAGCTCATATTGTTATTTTGAAATTGCTTTTCTCGACTGATGCATTCTTTCTCTGCACTCAGCAGAACTTGAATTGCTGTGGTATCAATCAACGTCACCTCAGAAGCGTCTATGAGGATAGGATCATCTGTTCCGCTTTTTTCCAATAAGAACAAATGCAAACTGTCAACGGCTCTTCCCGTGAGACGGCTTTCCAATTGAATGATTTTTTCCAATTGCGGCGTTGCCAATTCCTCAACCATAGCGATCCATAAACCTTTAAAATTGACGCTAACACAAAACGACACAATCTTAAGTTTTGCGCTCTCAAGCACTGCCACATTTCTTCAAAAGAGAAATTGACATTTTAAGAAACAATTGCACAAAAAGTAACTAAAATAGCAACTTTCATAAACTATCAGGTAACGCGAAAGTCATAATAACTACTTAACGATGAAATTCTCTTCTTAAATTTTTTAGAAATTACATCAATATATTGCAACTTGTAGGCAACCTAAATCTGCCGAAAGCCATTTGTTATAGAATTTAAAATAGCAAATTTGGTATATCGAGTGTATAAACTATAAAGATCTAGCGTTGAATTACATTCAACCCAGTACTCGAAATCGCCCAACACAATATTCACCAATGACATATTGATTTTGTATTGGTGAACTATTTACACCAAATCTTTTCGATAAGTTATGATGCAATATTCACTCACTGCCGTTATTAAGAGACTATTATTGTAGACATCAATTACATGCGCCCCAGCAGTTAGCACTCACCCCAGCAACTCTTCTACTTTGCTTGCGCCAGCAAAACAGCAAAGCAATTTCTTCTCTATTGCGCTAACCCCAGCCAAGAACGAACAGGTGCAATTCTAGACAATAAAAGCCGCTCTACCACAAACAAAATGAGTGCTGTAATGCCAAGTGTTGGAAATATTACTCCAAGCGCCAAAAGTAAAAACGCAACACTCCATATCATCTGATTTGATCCCAATGGCTTGGGTGCACCCAAACCTGTTTTGCGCCGCTTCATCCACATAATCGGTCCAGATAGCGACAACATCGCCGCCCCCAAAGCAGCAAAAAGCATAAGAAGCTGATTGGGAATTCCAAAGTAATTCCCCATATGTATCGCCACGCCCAACTCTACTGTTTTGGCCCCAATACCATAGTCTGCAAAACCGACATTATTGATCACCTCACCAGAGTATTGGTCTAAATGTATTGTGCGTTGACCTTCTGGTTGGTCAGGATATGTGTATGCCGTAAAGACATCATGGGCATCTTTAGGCAGGGATAGGCGATATGCTGTTGTCAGTCCTACCCCTTCCAAAATAGCGCTAACTTCTTTTACTGAAATAGGCATCTTGTGAGTGTGCTCAGAATGCGGTGCCGGTGCCGGTTCCATTGCCCAAGAAATGCCCGGCGTCGTCTCGGCAAGCGTTTGTACAGGGTCAGTTTCTATCGCATCATGGTTCATATGCGTACGATAGGATGCTGGATAACCAACACCCATGCTTGTCATTATGCCTTGAAGATACCCTCCCCAATTGGAAGCCCAAGGCAATCCGCTTAGAATTAGGAATAACAGAAGTCCAGATGTCCAAATTCCTGTTAAGGCATGTAAATCCCGCCAAAATGGGCGACCCTTGCCCAATCGCGGCAAAAATACACCCCAAACTTTATTTGGCGTACGCGGCCACCATAAATATAACCCTGTAAGAATAAGCACAATTGTCCAACAGGATGCCAATTCAACAATAAGGTCGCCCGTCTCTCCCATAAGGAGTGAACCATGCATACGATCTGCGAAACCAACTAGCGTTTGCCCATATATGAATGAACCATTCGCAATACCCGACACAGGATCAACATATACCCGAAAAGGCTCTCCTATTTCAGGCGTTAGAAAAACGACCGCCGTTCGTTTGGGAGCTGTAGGAAGATCAACTCTCGTCGCTACCGTATCGGGAAACGCAGCTAGCGCGCCTTCAATTATCTTATGAGGTGGAAGATGCGGCCCTGCTTCTTTTATAAAACGCCAATCAGGATGAGCTATATCCTCAATTTCAGTTACATAAAGATAAATTGCACCTGTAATCGCCAGTATAAGGACAAAAGGTGCCACTAAAATACCAGCATAAAAATGCAGCCGGAATATCACACGATGCAATACAGCTCTGTTTGCTGCCTTAGTCTGAATAAGCTTTGAATCACTCATTGTCATTTCTTTCCAGAAAATCGAACGGCTCCCCAATGAAGAGCCGTTCTTCTCAATTTTATTATCAAAATGAACGTGAGTAAGAGAGTTCAAAACTTCTTGGCTCACCGACAAAGACTAGTCCTGAAGAATAGCCAGACCAATTTGCATAAAATTCGTCGGTAAGATTACGCCCCCGCAAAGTGAATTTTCCAAATTCAGCGTTCCACGACACTGCTGCATCTAAAAGCGTATAGCTTTCCAATTTCACATCATTTGCATTAGAGGTGAAAGCATCACCATTGTGGCGTACCGCTCCTGTAATCGAGATTGGCAGCGCATCTGGCGTATACGTAACCACAAAATCAGCTAACTGCTCTGGTGTATTGGATGGACGATTTCCAGAACGATCACCCCCGCCGCCCTCGATTAGTTCATCAAACTCCGCATTCAACAGGCTTGCACTCAAACTGGCAGACCATTCATCAGTCGGCGTCCAATTTAGCGATAGCTCTCCCCCTTCAGAGATCTGACTACCACCTTGAACCGTGATATTTGGATTATTGGGGTCACGCGTGAGAATATCATCTTGAGTGATGTGGAAAACTGACGCTGTGACATTCAGGCTTTCTCTAAAGAGCGAAGATTTAATTCCAACCTCATAGGAATCACCTGTCGACACATCAAAATCTGCACGACTTGAACTCATAAAAAACAATCCTGTCACCGGCGTAGCCGCACGTGTGTATTGGGCAAACAACTGTGTTTGAGGTTTTAAATTATAAACTGTTCCTAGACGCCAAGTGACAGGATCATACTCTTGCCCATAATTGATGACGTCATCAGAAATCACATCTATGACCTGACGGTCCAGTTCGAATTTATCCAACCGAACACCCCCAACAATCAGCCAATCATTTGTGATATTAAACGCATCCTCCATAAAATATGCGAGCGCTTTTACATCTGCTGTTACATCCTGCTGATAAGTAAAATTTGAAGGATCTTCAGGAGGGAAAACGCCGCGTTCTGGATTAAACGGATCAACACTCGTCGCTGAACCAAAACGACGCAATGTGAAAAAATCAGTATCGCTGACCTCTAACCCCGCTGTGAAACGATTTCGGTGCCCAACTAAATTTCCATCATAGGCCATATGGAGGCGCTGGTTCCAATATTGATGGTCATGCGTAATATGTGTCGCATAACGATCAACAAGGCCCGTTGCACCATTGAAAGTGTATTCGTCGGCATCGATCCAATGGCGATCAGACGTGTACCAACTTGTATCACTGACAAGCGTCCAATCTTCAAAAATTTGATATTCAGCCTTCGCGCGTAGCCACGTATTTTCTGACGCCATATCTCCATCAAGAACGTTGAAATTTACATCACGCATCTCTTCATCAAGGACAAGACCGGCACTTCCAGACACCACATTGGAGGGGTTGCGCGCAATTTCAGACGAGACAATTGGTGTGCCATAATAGGCTGTGTCGAATTCATCTTCAAAATAATCTGCTGACAATGTGATAGAAAGCTTATCAGTTGGCTGCGCCAGAAATGCTAATCGCCCTGCAATTTTTTGGGAATCTGTGCCATCAATCCAGCCGCCAGATTTGGCAAATGAAAGATCTGAACGCAAAGCCATGTTGTCACCTATAGGTGTATTCAAATCACCAGCAAAACGCGCCGTATCGTGATCACCATAACTTGCAAAAACTTCACCGCCTATTTCACCCAATTTGGGCTGACGCGGCACAAAATTGATGGCCCCCGCCAGCGCGCCCTCTCCAGATGTTACCGACGCTGGCCCTTTTATGACTTCAATGCGTTCAAACATCCAACTGTCATAGTCTCGCATTCCAGCGTCTGAATTGGCCTGACGCACACCATCAAAAAGATAATTCACAGCACGGTGAAAACCGCGCATAGAAACAGAAGCTGTAGAACCAGGAAGATGACCCGATGTAATGCCTGGCGCTGCATTCAATGCTTCTATTGCTGTTCTTGCTCCCTGCTGTTGCAAGTCTGTTTGGGTCACAACATCAACAATAGCTGGAGTCTCGCGATTACTAAGGCCTAAACGCCCAGCAATGCTTGTTTCTAGATCTAGATTACTTTGGCCGGTTACAATGATTGTATCTTGAACATCTTGCGCCTGTGCTAAAACTGGCACCAGACAAGTGGCGGCCATGCTTAGAAGAATAAAGCGTTTCATTATATTAAAAATTCCCATGGGAACCTGCCTTGCGTGAAATCAGCAGGTATTAGAATATTGATTTAAAGTGATTTTTGGAAAGGCAGACCTTAATCTCTTTCCATTTGCCATCAGGCAACCGTCATAAAAACGAATGCAAACAGCACACAAAGCATTGAAGTTTGTGTGATGGACAGCTTTTTAAATCAATATCGGTGGACCACGTGCTGGAGGCGGTGGAGCGGCAAGACCTTGGCCCGGCACGACAAATGCTGGTTTGGGAGAAACAAGCATTTCCTTTGTTCTAGGTGCGATGAGCACAGATACCAAATCAGGCTCTGTCCCGTGACCTGACATAGCCAACAAAGTACAGGCTGACGTCCCACTATCATCCTTTTCAGGAGACGGGATCGGAGTGTCACTACTTAGAAGATTCCCAGTCTGAAAATCCAGAAAAACAGTATCTGAGGTCGTCCCATCACCATGACAAACAGTGATAGGGAAAAGATTGCCAAGAGAAGCCTTCTCCATCGAAAGCATATAGCCAGTAGGTATCACCGCACGTACAAACACCGCCATTAACGCCAATGCGCTAAAGACCAATCTTATAGATTTCCGTGTTGTACTTATTCCCATCATGACGAGATTGCATGCATGAATGATCTTATTTCCGCAAGTGCGACAAATGAGTATTCAGACGCAATATATCAAAATTCTCTTTTAAAGGATTCTACAATTACTCTATAGATAACAAAGAGTAATCTGACCGTAACCAGACGTCATGGCCAAGCTTTATATCAACCAAGATTGTAAAGTCATTGTGGTCATTAGCCCCCTATTTTAGGGGGCTAATAATACATTTAAAGGATCAAACTAGAAGCGAGCGCCGACGCTGATCCAGAAACTACGAGCCTTATCTTTATTGTTGTAGTCATCTTCATAGCTGGCTTCCCATGTGCCATCGCCATTGTCTGTGAAGTCCGTTTGGTAACTAGTAAAATCTTCATCGAGCAAGTTGTTGATACGCGCACTGAATGTCACAAATTCATTCAATCGATACTGACCACCAAGATTCACAACACTATAGTCTTTATAGTAGAGGTGCTTGCCTGTTACAGTATTTACACCGCGATAACGCTTAGACCGCGTCTCATAAGATAGCTGCGCGCTAATCTCATCAGTTATACTCCAATCCAGAGTCGCATTCCCCATATGCTTAGCTGTGTTGGTAAGCGGCAAACCTTCATTTGAACCACTCAATTGCTCACTATCTGTGTAAGTGTAGTTCGCGCGTACACTGAGACTATCTAAGATCTCATATTTACCCGCAACTTCAGCTCCTTTAACCTTGGCTTTGTCAATATTGATTGGCTGACGCAAGCTACCAACACCAAGAATTGTTGCATAAGTTCCAAGATTAGCACATGGACGCACACCACCTGTTTCCTCACAAGTTTGCGTCACAGTTGTAGAGGAAATCTTATCTTCAAAATCATTTTGGAAATATGTGATATTGAAGTTGTGCCCTTTGGACTGAGAATTCCAATATACAGCGATCTCGCTATTCACACTTGTTTCAGGCTCTAACTCTGGGTTTCCTGTCCATGGACTTGTCCCCTGACCACCAAAGCCAGTAATACCATCGTAAAGGTCTGTTGTTTTGGGTGTTTTATAGCCTGTGCTCACACCACCTTTTAGTGTCCATTCATTAGATATGTTATAAACACCATAAAGCCTCGGGCTTGTGTGCTCACCAAACACATCATGGTTATCAAAACGAATACCACCCGTAATGGTCAATTTCTCAATCGGTGACCAGTTGTCTTCAGCAAATAAAGACCATTGTTTTTGCTCTTGTACCGCTTGCAAACCATCAACAGTATCTTCCAATCCGAAAACACCATCTTCTAGTTCACCGTCAATAACCTGACCGCCCACCACAAAGTGATGATCGCCTACCACGTTCGCAACTGGAATGTCGAACTTAACATCAAGTGTATATTGACTGCTTTCAAGTGTCCGCTTGTCACGAGGAAGAAAAGTATCAGCTGCTATCTGGCGACGCTCATCTTCTGATAGTCCAGCGTAATCACCTGTTCCATCATAGATTTCTTGCAATAATAGGCGCTCGCCCACTGCAAACGGAAGCGTACGGCCATTATTATTGGTATCTACATATGCAAGAGAGACAAAACTCGTACCAAAGCCCCATTCCCCTTGATGGGTAAGAGACCAATTGTCTCTGTCAAATGATTGTTCTTGGGCGTAGCCTACTCGAGGCGCAACGATTCCGCCCGAAGTTCGCCAAATAGTGTCAATGCCGTCCAACGTCCCCAAAGGATAGGCTATATCACCTGTTTCAGGATTATAAATCGGTGTATTATCATAAACTTGGCGGGATATATCATAATCAAGCACCAAACTTTGATTGTCTGTCGGTGTCCAACTTAATGAAAATCCTGCTGTCTTATTTGTGCTATCAACGGTGCTTCCGCCACCACCAAAACCAAAACTTCTGACGTGGGTTTCTCCAGACGGATCTACAGCGGGAACAAAGTCAGGCTGAGACGCCAAGCGCTCATATATCGAGCCGCGTAAGCTAAGGCCTAGCTTGTCGGCAACCAAAGGTCCGTTCAGTCCGAAGTCAAATGTTATGTCATCCCCAAAGCTATCGTTTTCTTGCAAGCTACGCCCGAAAGTCGCTGAACCACTCCACTTGTCTGATACTTTTTTTGTGATGATGTTGATCACACCACCCAATGCATCCGCCCCATACAATGTAGATGCCGGCCCCCGGATCACCTCAATACGTTTAATCGTATCCAGAGGTGGAATATGATTAAACTGATTACCACCAAAATTGTTGGGATAAATATCGCCGTGATTATTCTGGCGTTTTCCGTCTATCAACACCAATGTGTAATCTGACCCCATACCCCGTATGCTGATCGTGCGCTGCCCTGTTTTATCTGCCGTTTCTCCGACATCTACCCCCTCAAGATTACGAACAGCGTCTATAAGTGTTAAGTAAGGGCGCACTTTCAGTTCTTGTTCACTTACAACACTAATACTAGCTGGTGCATCTACTATCTTTTGTTCAAACCCCGCAGCAGTCACAACGACTTCGCTCATCCGCATTTCGCGTTCAGCCGATGTATCACTTACCTCGCCTTGAGATCCATCCTGAGCAAAAGCAGTTTGCCCCACCATAAAGCTCGCCATTACAGCGCTACTAAGTGCCGTATATCCCCAAAAACTTTTTTTTTCATTTTACCCTACATTTATTGCAATTGATTCTCAAAATTACTAGAAGTACTGGTTATCAAACACAACAGCTAATAAGAATTATTCTCATAAAATAAATGTTAGGATTTTAATTAGTTTACAAAGTGTCTTTTTAGCATCTCAGAATAAGATATTTCACCAGATGGGAACTGGAAAATAACAGCTAATTCATGAGAATTAGCCCTTTCTACAGCGGTCTCTGGAGATGCATATAATGCAGTTGCCCATGCGTCTGCATACATACAGTGGGGATGCAAAACCGATACGGATTTAAAAGCATCAACGCTGTGTTCCGTTAAAAGGATATGACCCAAATTGATATCATTCCTTCTCAAATTTTGTTTATGCGTATTACCACTCGTCGCGACCGAAAACCCCGACAAAGCAACACGATGCAATATTCCTGCAGGTATAGGAGTTTCAATATCAACCCACCAAGGTTGACCATCCTCTTTTAGGCCCTGAGCAGAAAACTCACCGCCAATTTCAACGAGAAAAGATACACACCCCAACCGACGCAATTCATTGCTCATGGCATCCACAGCAGCGCCTTTTGCAATCGCATTGAGATCAATCTGGGGACAATCAGTCTTGGCAATCACACCTTGACCAAGCGGAAATGGATTACCAACATAGCTCGCCGCGGTATCAAGTTGCATCTCAACCGAAGGATTGAACCCTCGATTGGAAATTTCATCGAAGCAAAAGGGATTAAAAGCGCCGCCTGTTTGTTGCTTTATCTCTATAGCTGCCTGCCATATAGACTGAAACAAATCAGGCACGTCCAACACAACACCCACTGAAGCAGCATTAAAACGACTGATAAATGCGCGAGGCTCCCAGAGGCTGAACACATTTATATAATCAGTAAACACCAGATTGAGACATTGGACGATTTCTGTCTCACTGATATTTGCCGGCAGGTATATCTTTGCTGACCAGTTTGTTCCCATAGTCTCTCCCTGAAGGTCCAGTCGCGACTGTCCTTCAGGAAGAATTACATGTTCTTTTTTTAACTGATTAAAAATCAGAGGCTGAATATCAATCAGGGA
>JGI2924J29684_1078421_pt1 | contig 49645 bp, 35 predicted proteins | sample BenlonsequencITS_FD_29684 | JGI IMG/M metagenome (IMG submission 29684) | reverse complement strand
GCTGGAAACACTGCGTTCCGGCGTTTCCTGACGCAATACCAGGGGTTCAATCATGCGACGCTCTTCCTGCGCCCTGGGCGCAAGTCTGGCTTTATTGTCGATGCTGGCTGGCTGTACGACCAGCCGCGGCCTGCATCCGCAACTGACACCGGTGGATCCACGCGGTCTGGCACTGGCGCAGACCACCGCGCGCTTTGATTTCAGTCCGGCGGCCTGGCCGACCGGGGACTGGTGGCAGTCTCTGGGCGACCCCCAGCTGGATCAGCTGGAGCAGGAGGCCCTCGCGGGCAACCCGGATATCAGTCTGGCCGAGGCTCGCCTGCGGGCGGCGCAGGCGCAGGCTGATACCAGCCGTGCCGCTCGCCTGCCCAGTCTGGACCTCGGGGCGGGCATCGGTGGCGGGCGACCGCCGCCGGCCGTGATCCCTGCGGCGGGCAGTTTCAAGAGCGCCAAGTATGGCGCCCTGAATTTCCAGTGGGATCTGGACCTGTGGGGCGGCAAGCGTGAAGCCTGGGTCGCGGCCGTGGACCAGGCCCATGCGGCAGAAGTGGACGTCCAGGCGGCTCGTGTGGAACTTTCGGCCAGCGTGGCCCGGTCCTATATCCAGCTCAGCTATGCCTGGACCCAGCTGGATGTCGCCAATGCCGAGCATCAGCGCAGTGAAGATGCCCGCCGGCTGACCCGCCAGCGCGTCGCCGCCGGCATCGACAACCAGAGTCAGCTGAAGCAGTCCGATGCCGAGGTGGCCAGTGCCGACCAGCAATGTCTGGCTGCTCGCGAGGCGATTGACGATGCCCGCATCCAGCTGGCGATCCTGCTGGGCAAGGGGCCGGATCGAGGCTTGAGCCTGAGCCGGCCGCCGGCCCTGCCGCTGGCGATACCGGGGCTGCCCACTGTGGTTCCCGCCGATCTGATCGGCCACCGTGCCGATCTGGTTGCTGCCCGCTGGCGGGTGGAAGCGGCCGGGCACACCATCAAGTCCGACAAGACCCAGTTTCTGCCCAATATCAGCATCAGCGCTCTGGCCGGTGCCTTGGCGGTGGGCAGTGCCAATCCTTTTGAATTTCCGGCGGCCTTTTACGGTGGCGGTCCGGCACTCAGCTTGCCGATTTTTGACGGCGGCCGTCGCCGGGCGACCCTGGCCGGTGCCGATGCCGGCTACGATCAGGCGGTGGCCCAGTACGACAAGATACTGATCGGTGCCGTCAATGATATTGCCCGTCAGTTGACCGATGTGCAGTCGCTGAGCGCCCAGCTGCATGCCCAGCAGCGCGCCCGCGATGCCGCCCAGGCGGCCTGGTCTCTGGCCGAGCAACGCTATCACGCCGGTGTCGGCAGCTATCTGGAAGCGCTGGTGGTGCGCCAGCAATTGCTGGTGGCCGACCAGAAGCTCGCCGACCTGCATGCCCGTCAGCTGGATCTGTCCGTGCAGCTGGTGCAGGCCCTGGGGGGTGGTTTCCAGCCGTCCGCTCAGGCGCTGGCCGCTCATTCATCCCATCATTCGCGTTGAGGCTGTTCCATGTCCGCTCAAACTCCTGATACGGCCGCCGCCGCTCCGGCCCCGAAGAATCGGCGCGGTGCGATGCTGCGAATCCTGCTGCTGGTCGTGGTACTGGTCGCGATCGCCTGCACCGTCTGGTATTTCCTGGTCGGTCGCTGGTCCGAAAGCACGGACGATGCCTACGTCGATGGCAATCTGGTACAGATCACGCCGCAGACGACCGGCACCGTGGTCAGCATCGGCGCCGACAATGGCGATCTGGTCCATGCCGGTGACATGCTGGTCAAACTGGACCCCAGCGATGCCGACATCGCGCTGGCCCAGGCCAAGGCCGAGCTGGCCGGTACCGTGCGCAAGGTGCGCGGCTACTACAGTACCGTCAATGGTGCCAAGGCCATGGTCGCCGCCCAGAAGGTCGCGCTGGGTCGTGCGCAAGCCGATTTCAAGCGGCGCCGGGAACTGGCGGAGAGCGGCGCGATTTCGCGCGAGGAGCTGGCCCACGCCCGCGATGAACTGGCCGCCGTCCAGGCCGCCCTCAGCAACAGCCAGCAGCAGCTGCAGACCAGCCAGGTTCTGATCGACGACACGGTGGTGGCTTCGCAGCCCGACGTGCAGGCCGCAGCCGCCCGTCTGCGCAGTGCCTATCTGGCCGATGTGCGCGATACCATCGTCGCGCCGGTCACCGGCTATGTCGCCCAGCGCAGCGTGCAGCTGGGGCAGCGGGTACAGCCGGGTGCTGCGCTGATGGCCGTGGTGCCCTTGCACCAGGTCTGGGTCAATGCCAATTTCAAGGAAACCCAGCTGAACCATATGCGGCTGGGGCAGCCGGTAGAGCTGCGTTCGGATATCTATGGCAGCGCAGTCCGTTATCACGGCCATGTCGAAAGCCTCGGCATCGGCACCGGCAGCGCTTTCTCTCTGCTGCCGGCGCAGAACGCGACCGGCAACTGGATCAAGATCGTGCAGCGCATTCCGGTGCGCGTGTATTTCGACGATCCGAGGGAGCTGGATCGTTATCCGCTGCGGATCGGCCTGTCGATGGACGCGGAGGTCAATCTGCACCAGCAGGGTGGTGCCCTGCTCCCGACCGAGGCACCGAGCGCTCCGGTATTCGCGACTAAGGTCTATCAGCAGCAGCTGGCCCATGCCGACCAGCTGATCCAGGACATCATCCACGCCAATATGGCAGGGCAGGTCGGGCACTGAGGCATCCGGTGGCCTCGGCGCCGCGGGTCTCGCGGCGCCGGCTCTTTCCAATGATTCTTTGACAGGTCTATGTCATGAGTAACACGTTCCGCCCGCCGAATCTCGGTCTGGCCACCGTGGGTCTGTCGCTGGCGACCTTTATGCAGGTGCTGGACACCACCATCGCGAATGTGTCGCTGCCCACGATTGCCGGCAACCTGGGCGTCAGCTCGGAGCAGAGCACCTGGGTCATCACTTCTTTCGCGGTCAGCAACGCGATCGCTCTGCCGCTGACGGGATTCCTGACCCGCCGTTTCGGCGAGACCAAGCTGTTTATCTGGTCGACCCTGCTGTTTGCCTTGGCCTCGCTGCTGTGCGGCTTGGCTCAGAGCATGAACATGCTGATCCTGTTCCGCGCCATCCAGGGCGCGGTGGCCGGACCGATGTATCCGATCACCCAGGCGCTGCTGATCTCGATCTACCCACCGGCCAAACGCGGCATGGCACTTGCCCTGCTGGCGATGGTGACCGTGGTTGCACCGATCGCCGGCCCGGTGATGGGCGGCTGGATCACCGACAATTACACTTGGCCCTGGATCTTCTTCATCAATGTGCCGCTGGGCATGTTCGCGGTTTCGGTGGTGGCGACCCAGCTGGCTGGCCGGCCCGAGCATACCGAGCGGCCTAAAATGGACTATGTCGGCCTGATCACCCTGATCATCGGCGTCGGCGCGCTGCAGGTGGTGCTGGACAAAGGCAATGATGATGACTGGTTCAATTCCCAGTTCATCATCGCGATGAGCGTCACCTCGGCCATTTCACTGGCGGTGTTCCTGATCTGGGAGCTGACCGACAAGGATCCCATCGTCAATCTGCGCCTGTTCCGGCATCGCAATTTCACGACCGGTACCTTGAGCATGGTGCTGGGTTATGCCGCCTTTTTCGGCATTGCCCTGCTGATTCCGCAATGGCTGCAGCGCAACCTGGGCTATACCGCGACCTGGGCCGGTCTGGCGACGGCACCGATCGGCGTCCTGCCGGTGCTGCTGACCGTCTTCGTGGGCCGATATGCGACACGCTTCGACCTGCGCTGGCTGGCGTCCTTCGCCTTTCTGGTGATGGGCGGCACCTGTTTCATGCGTGCCAACTTCTATGGCGATGTCGACTTCAACCACGTGGTCTGGGTGACCTTGCTGCAGGGACTGGGAGTGGCGTTCTTCTTCATGCCGGTGCTCACCATCGTGCTTTCGGATCTGCAGCCGCGTGAAATTGCCGCAGGATCCGGGCTTGCGACCTTTTTGCGCACCCTCGGCGGCAGCTTTGCCGCATCGATCGTCACTTTTCTCTGGCAGCACCGGGCGATTGTCCATCATTCGCAACTGACTGAAACCCTTACGCCTTACAATCCGATCGCGCAACAGGCCATGGCGCAGATGGGAGCCGCCCATGACCCGCAGCGGGCCCGGGCTCAGCTGGAACAGATGGTCAACCAGCAGGCTTTCAATATTTCGTTTGACGAAGTGTTTTATGTTTTGGGTATCATCTTCATCGCTTTGATCGCGGTCGTCTGGCTGGCAAAACCACCGTTCACTGCCAAAGCGGGTCCCGCCGCCTCCGGTCACTGAGGCGGGGGCGAGGTCAACGAGATGGACGGGATGAACCAGCTGGCCGGATTGACGGCCGGCGGCGATGGCGATGCCTCAGATCATACCTTCTTCGTGGCAGGCAGCCGCCCGCCTGCTGCAACCGGCGTGGCCTGAACCGGCTTATCGCTCGGCAGCGACATTCATCGTCAAGGTGATCGCCGCCGGTCTGGTCGGCCTGTGGCTGGCGATGCGCCTGGACCTGCCCGATCCCTCGATCACCTTGCTGACCGTGCTGCTGGTGGTCAATCCCCAGTCCGGTCTGGTCCTGGCCAAGAGTTTCTACCGCGCGATCGGTACCGTGGTCGGGGCGCTGGCCACCCTGGGCTTGTATGCGCTGGTGCCGCAGGAACGGGTTCTGTTTCTGCTGGGGCTGTCGGTCTGGCTGGGGGTCTGTGTCGCCGAGGCCCAGCGAAATCGCAATTTTGCCGCCTATGCCTATGTTCTGGCCGGCTACACCGCCTGCATCATCGGCCTGCCTGCCGTGAATGATCCGACCCAGGTCTTCGATCGTGCGGTGGCACGCGTGTCCGAAGTGATGCTGGGCATTCTCAGTGCCGGCTTCATCAGCGACGGCCTGTTTCCCAAACCGTTGCGCGACATCATGTTGCGCGAGCTGGATGCCCAATATGCGCGGATGGTGAATTTCTGCCGTCATGCCCTGATCGGAGATTCCTCGGACAAGGAGCTGGACTCGGCTTTCCGCGGTTTCGTCAGCGATGCCGTGGTTCTGGAGAACCGGCGCAGTTCGGCGATTTTCGAGAGTCCCGAATTGCGGGCCCACAACAGTGTCTTGCTGCGTCTCAACTGGCGTTTCATGGAGTCGGGTACCGGTCTGCAGCGATTGCATCGCTGGATGGCCCATCTCTACCGTGAACGGGCCTCGGTAGCCGCCGACAGTCCCCGTGGCCTCGAGCTGGATCTGGTGATCCGCAAGGTCTGGGTGCGCTATCGCGAGCTGGCCGAGATCCTGCCCGAGTCGGCGGCACCGGACCATGTGCCCGGCCTGCTGGAGCTGATGCACCAGCTTGCGCAGATGCGCGGGCGTCTGCTCGACGAGGTCATCGAGGAGCGAGTCGAACTGCGTGCAAGCAGCGAGTCGGCGGCCATGGATTATGACATCTGTGCCGAGCTGCTGGACCAGCTGCTGCTGGAGCTGTGGCGTTATACCGAAGCCCAGGTACATCTCAAGGGTGGCTCCGTACCCCTGCTGGCGATTCCGCCCACCCAGTCGGACGAGGCCACGGCCAGTCACAGTTTTCATCATCATCGTGACAATCTGATGGGTCTGGCCGCCGGCCTGCGCACCATGCTGGTCGTGCTGGTCACCGCCTTGTTCTGGATCCAGACCGAATGGGACTCGGGCATCGGGGCGATGATCTATGCCTTGATGCTGAGTGGTCTGTTCGCGATTTCACCGCAGCCGGTAGCCGCTCTCAAGCTGGTCTGGCGTGGATTTCTGCTGGCCTTTCCGGTAGCGGCCCTTTGCTACAGCGTGCTGCTGCCCGAGCTGGACAGCTTTGCCATGCTGGGCGTGGTGATGGCCCCTTGTCTGGCCCTGGGGGCCTGGCTGCTGACCCAGCCGAAGTATGCCGCGATGGGTGCCGGCTACAACATCATGCTGACATCGTCGATGTCGCTGACCGGCACCATGCATTACGACATGGCGCATTTCATCAATACGGTACTGGGCAATCTGTTCGGGGTTTCGATGGCGACCCTGGGTTTCGCGGTGCTGATTCCGGCCAGCAGCCAATGGCAACAGCGCCGCATGTTGCTGGGTCTGCGTCGTTATGCGGTCCGTGCCTGCAGTGCGCCGCTGGAGGGTCTGACGGCGGCTTTCGAGAGTGGCAGCCGCGATCAGCTGTATGCCTTGCTGGCCTATCCGGCGATGACCAAGCGGCAGACACGGCATGTTCTGGACTGGGCCCAGACCGTGCATGGACTGGGTCGCTGCGCACTGGATCTGCGGCATGACCTGCGCCGGGGCAGCTGGCCGCCGGGGCTGGTGGAACGGGTCCGGCGCGGTGTGGATGCGCTGGGCGCCTGGTTCGAGCATCCGGGCGATCCCGAGCGTGAGCTGGCCTATTCACTGCTGCTGCAGGCCGAACAGGCCTGGGTGGCTGAGTATCCGGAGAGCGATGATGCCAATTGCATCCGGATCCGCAGCATGATTCATCTGCTGCATGTGATGCTGGCCGATCGCGGCGCTGCGCTGGACCATACGCCCGGCCACGCGCATCGGGTCTGACCGGGGGCGGCCCCGAACAGGGCCGCCTCTGATTTCACCCCCTGTGCCTGCCAGGCAGGAAGCTGCCATCCTTGAGGGCTTGTTCGATATCTTCCAGACTGCGTCCGGCCGTTTCGGGGACCCGTCGCAGCACGAACAGAAAACCGGCCACGTTGAGCAGGCCATAGACCACCATGGCACCACCCACGCCCAGCCAGTGGGTCATGCTGAGTGCCGTCACGGTCAGCAACAGGTTGGAGCCCCACAGCATGGCCGAATGCAGGCCGGTGGCCTTGTCGCGGATGCCCAGCGGATAGATTTCCGAGCCGATCAGCCAGCCGATGACCTGGATGCCGATCGAGGTGAACAGCATATAGGTCAGCAGGCAGGCCACCACCAGCTGGCCATGCCAGGCTCCGCCCAGATCGAACTTGAACACCGCGCCCATCACGAACAGCGCAAGCGCGGCGAAGGGAGCTGTCCACAACGCGAGATGCCGGCGACCGACGCGGTCGACGATCAGCTTGCCGCAGAAGGTCATGGTCAGATACACCACCGCGACACCGACATTGGCCAACAGGGCGGCGGAATGGCCGAAGCCGGCATCGGACAGAAATGTCGGAGTGTAGTAGATCATCATCTCGATGCCCGACAACTGGGTGAACGCGGCCACGCCCAATCCGGCGATCAGGGCGGGGCGGACCCAGGCCTGGGCAAGACCGCCCCAGCCCAGGCCTGACGCCTGCTCTTTCTCGGCCTGTATGGACTGGATATCCCGGATCTCCTCGCGGACCTCCTGGCGGGTTTCGCGCACTTGCATCAAGGCCTGGCGAGCGGCATCGATCTCGTCCTGCTCCACCAGCCAGCGCGGCGAAAACGGCAGCTTGGTCATGCCCAGCAGCAGACCCAGCGAGGGAATGACCGCGACCCCGATCATGATCCGCCAGCTCCAGCGATCCTGCAGTCCGAAACCGACCAATGCGGCGATCAGAATCCCGACGCCGATCGATACGTTGAAATAGGTGACCAGACGTCCGCGCTTGTCCGGCGGCGCCAGTTCGGCAATATAGGTCGGCACGATCTGGGTGCAGCCGCCGACGGCAAAGCCGAGAACGAGTCGCGAGATGCCCAGCAACCAGGCATTGGGCGATGCTGCCGCGGCCAGCACCCCGATCACGTACACCGATGCCACCACCATGATGGTCCGGCGCCGCCCGATACCTGCCGAGAGCTGGGTACAGACCAGCGAGCCGATCACGGCACCGGCAAGAATGGCGGCGGTGACCAGTTCCTCGCCGACATGGGACAACGAAAAGTCATGAGAGATCTGACCCAGTGCCCCGGAAATGATGCCGGTGTCATAACCGTAGAGACCGCCGGCAATCGCTGCGATCGAGGCGATCATGGTCATGTAGCCCGAGGCTGACAATGATGTCGTGGGTGACTTGTACTGCGAATCCGAATCCATACCGCGAAACCTCCTCTGAAGCGACGATGCCTGATCGTCCGTCGTATGAGCAGTTACCCGATGAGTTCACCTACATATCGCCATACATTTATAGACTGGACCTGCGCGGCAGGTCCAGTCCCGAACTGACAAGGGGGCCGGCATGGCCGGCCCCCTTGGGTGCGGATCATCAAGCCTGATGTGGCTGGCTTGACTGTTGCGGCCCCTTCTCCGGGCGATGTCCGTTCAGGTGCCGGTCTGTGCAGCGGCGGGGCCTCGCAGGACCTTGTTCATGTGTTTCGGGTCGAACGTGCCCTCTTTGAGGGCGCGCTCGATCTGCTCCAGGCTGCGCCCGGCCGTTTCCGGCAGGCAGCGCACCACGAAGATGAAGCCGACCACGTTGAGCAGGCCATAGACGACCATCGCGCCACCGACACCCAGGGTGTCGACCATGGTCAGGGCCGTCGCGGTGCACAGCACGTTGGCACCCCACAGCGTAGCCGAATGCGCGCCGGTGGCCTTGTCGCGGATGCTCAGGGGATAGACTTCCGAACCAAGCAGCCAGGCGACGGCCTGGATCCCGACGGAATTGAAGCACATGTAGACCAGCAGGCAGGTCACCACCAGGGCACCATGGTAATGGCCGCCCAGATTCCACTGGAACACCGCGGCCATGCCGAACAGGGCCAGCGCGGCAAAGGGCAGGGTATACATCGGCAGATGACGACGGCCTACATGATCGACGATCATCTTTCCGGTGAAGGTCATCACCAGATAGACGATGGCCACGCCCAGCGCGGCGTACAGAGCGGCACCATGACCGAAGCCGGCCTTGGACAGGAAGGTCGGGGTGTAATAGATCATCATCTCGATGCCGGTCAGCTGGGTGAACGCGGCGACCCCCAGGCCGGCGACCAGGGCCGGGCGGACCCAGGGTTGCAGCAGTCCGCGCCAGCCGTGATCGGCGGCGGCGGCCTTGCGGGCGAACACATCCTTGATGTCGGCCATTTCTTCCCGCACTTCCTGCGGCGTCTCGCGGACCTGAAGCAAGGTCTCGCGAGCTTCGCGGACACGATCCTGCTCGACCAGCCAGCGAGGGCTGAAGGGCAGCCGGGTCATGCCCAGCAGCAGCAGCAGCGAAGGCAGGGCGGCAATGCCGATCATCCAGCGCCAGGTGAAGACATCCTGCAGGGCCACGCCGACGATGGCGGCGGCCAGAATGCCCAGTCCGATCGACACACAGAAATAGGTCACCAGCCGGCCGCGCATTTCGGGAGGCGCCAGTTCGGCGATATAGGTCGGCACGATCTGGGTCGAGCCACCAACGGCAAAGCCGAGAATCAGGCGCGCAATGGCCAGTGCCCAGGCATTGGGTGACAGCGAACAGGCAATCACGCCGAAGGTGTATATCGCGGCTACGATCATGATCGTGCGTCGCCGTCCCAGCGTGGCCGACATCCGGGTACATGCGAGCGATCCGATGACTGCACCGATCAGAATGGCGGAAGCCACCAGCTCCGAGCCGGTCGATCCCAGCGAGAAATCACGGGATATCTGCAGCAGGGCGCCTGATATGATGCCGGTATCGTAGCCGTACAGGCCGCCAGCTATGGCTGATATGGCGGCAATGACCCGCATGAACGAGGCAGGTGACATGCCCTCGTTTTCAGGTGACTGTGATGAAATTGATTCGACTCTGCTGTTCAAAACGTTTGGACCTCTATGCGTTTGGATATTGTCAGAGATATTCGAAGAAGAGCCGACATCCATGTGGATGACCGCTTCAGGATGCTGGCACCCATATGCGCCGCAATGCAGTCATGTGACTGCCTTCGTCCATCAATGCGAATGGACGTAGATCGTCTCGGCCATCGATACGTGGCAGACTGATCAGTTGTTTGTTTTCATCAACATACCTGAATCGGAAGATATGTCCAGCCGGGACCCGCGGGTGTTTGAAGAGGACATTGCATGATATGGACGTAAAGACGCCTTGATTTTCATGATCCCGACGGTGGATCGAAAGTCGGGGGCACGGCAAACGGCCTTTGATGACAGGGAGTTAGGAAGTGGCGGTGCCGGGCAGGGCAGTGGACATGCGCGATAGAAGCAAACCTGCAGCGCATGCGTCAATATGACTCATGTATGGCGGGGAGTGGGTGCTTGCTTTTGATCGCGCACAGTGGTGGACATGCCTCCGTATGGGATGCCTTGTCCGGGCCGCCATCGGCAGGGCGGCGACACATGCCGCCGGCACGGATCATCCCGGCGGTCAGCGGCTGGTCTGAGAGGTGCCCGCGAAGGAGGCGGGCATCGGCGACTGGCGATCCCCGCATGGAAGGGGGGCAAGGGTTCGCTGGATATCGAGGCCTGGGTGAAGGTCTCTTTAGGCTTGTTCCGGTCCGATGTCCTGATCAGCCAAGGGCGCGGACTTGCCCGGCATGAGGCCCCGGCCCGCGGGAGTCGTCATGCCGATGTACGCTGATCAGACGGGGTGACTCTCAGGCTTCGGCCAGGTAGGTGTAGCCGGTCAGGCCACGGTCCAGATCCTGATAGAGCCGGGTCGCTTCGTTGTCCGCCAGCCCGGCCTCGACGATGCGCTGCCGGTAGACTTCACGCAGGCGGTCGAGATCGTAGCCGACATAGTCCAGCATCAGATCCGTGGTATCGCCGCGCCGCAGATGGGAGAACACGTGGCCGTCACCGTCGACCTTGACGTTGACGGCATCGGTATCACCGAACAGATTGTGGATGTCGCCCAGGGTTTCTTGGTAGGCACCCACCATGAAGATGCCCAGCCGGTAGGGTTCGGCAGGACGCAGCGAGTGCAGGGGCAGACTGACGTCAATGCCCTCGGCATCGACATAGTGGTCGATGCGTCCGTCCGAGTCGCAGGTCAGGTCGACGATCACGCCCCGGCGGGTGGGCTCTTCATCCAGACGGTGGATCGGAGCGATCGGGAAGATCTGCTCGATCGCCCAGATATCAGGCACCGATTCAAATACCGAAAAATTGACGAAATACTTGTCGACCAGTTTTTCGTCGAGTTCGTCCATGACCTGGCGATGAGCGCGCTCGGCCGGCAACAGCCGCGAACGCACCGCATTGGCGATGGCGTAGTAGAGGTCGTCGAGACGAGCACGTTCGGCCAGGCTGAGCTGGCCAAGGGCATACAGGGTCTGACCCTCCTGCAGGTGGTGCTGCGCTTCGTGGAACAGCTCCAGCGGCGGGCGCTGGCCCAGCTCGGCATAGGTTTCCCGCAGCCGGCGAAGCACCGGCGCTTCCTCCTCATCTCCGGCCGGAGTTTCCGCGGCACCCGCCGGGCAGGGCTCGACCTCGGTGACATTGACCACCAGCACGGCATGGTGGGCGGTCATGGCCCGACCGGCCTCGGTAACGATATGCGGTGCAGGCAGGCCGGCCTCGGCGGAAGCTTCGGCGAGGGACTGGACGATGGTTGCGGCGTATTGTTCGATCGAATAGTTGATCGAGTTGTGGCTGCGCGAGCGCGAACCCTCGTAATCCACGCCCAGGCCGCCACCGACGTCGACAATCTGCAGCGGCACGCCCAGCCGGCACAGCTCGACGTAATAGCGGCTGGCCTCGCGCATGCCGGAGGCAATATCGCGGACATTGGAAATCTGCGAACCCATGTGGAAATGCTGCAGGCGCAGGGTATGCTTCAGCCCGACCTGGTCCAGCCGGCCGATCAGATCCAGCACCTGGCTGGGCGACAGACCGAATTTGCCCTTGTCGCCGCCCGTGTTCTGCCACTTGCCGGCACCGATGGAGGCCAGTCGGACGCGCACGCCCAGCAACGGCTCGATGCCCAGGTCGCTGGCCTCGGCCAGTACGTGGTCCAGCTCGGAGGGCTTCTCGATGACGATATGCACCCTCACGCCTAGCTTCAGGCCGATCAGGGCCAGGCGGACGTACTCGCGATCCTTGTAGCCGTTGCAGATCACGATACTGCCCGGTCGGGCCATCGCCAGCACGGCCATCAGCTCGGGCTTGGAGCCGGCTTCCAGGCCAAAGCCGGGGCCGCCGCGCTCGGCCAGCTCGCCGGAGACGCTGCGCTGCTGATTGACCTTGATCGGGAACACGGCGGTATAGCCGCCGGCATAATCCCATTCCCGGGTCGCCTTGATGAAGGCGGCCTGCAGCCGGCGCAGCCGATCGATCAGGATGTCGGGAAAACGCACCAGCAAGGGCAGGCGCAGGCCCTGGGCCCGGGCCTCTTCGACCAGTTCCGGCAGACGCAGCGTGGGACCGCGGTCGCCTTGCGGGCGGACCGTGATTTCGCCCGCATCATTGATGTCGACATAGCCGTCGCCCCAATGCGGAACCGCGTAGGTGTAACGAGCGGCGTCAATGCTCCAGCGAGTGGTCATGGGTATCTCACTTAATCTCGGGTCACGCGCAGGCCAGGCTGCGATGGAAACGGTGGCGGCCGCGCCGTTGCCGGGGGCAGGGACCCACGGCAACGGCGGAGTCTTGGCGTTCCAGTGCGACTGGAGCCTCAGGATTGCAAGTGTAATCGGCTCTGATCGGGATGTGCGAGCGGGGTGCGACGGCGAAGCTGTTGCCGCTGCCACCAGACGGGCCCGATTTGCTATCATTATCAATTGCTTTTCGACTTTTGACCTTCAGGAAATACTTCATGTCGCAGTCCAGCTGGTACACCGAGGCCCATCAAGCGTCCGGGTCCTCCATCGGGTTCCGCATCGAGCGTCAGCTGCACGCGGAAAAAACACCGTGGCAGACCATCGAGATCTACCAGACCACCGATTGGGGCAACCTGATGGTGATCGACGGCTGCGTCATGCTGACCGGGCGCGACAATTTCCTCTATCACGAGATGATGACCCACCCGGCCTTGTTCACTCATGCCCGTGCCAAGCGCGTGGTCATCATCGGCGGCGGTGACTGCGGAACCCTGCGCGAAGTGCTCAAGCATGAAGAAGTCGAGCAGGCGATCCAGGTCGAGATCGACGAGCGGGTCACCCGCCTGGCTGAGCAGTATTTCCCTGAACTGTGCGATTCCAACGGGGATCCGCGTGCCGAGCTGCTGTTTATCGACGGCATCAAGTACATGGCCGAGGCCGAGCCGGAATCGATCGATCTGATCATTGTCGACTCCACCGATCCGGTCGGTCCGGCCGAAGGCCTGTTCAATGCCGCCTTCTACGCCAGCTGCTACAAGGCACTGCGGCATGGCGGCATCCTGGTCCAGCAGAGCGAGTCGCCGCTGGCCCATCTGGAGCTGATCAAGGCCATGCGTGCGGCGATGCGTACCGCCAATTTCGCGGCGGTGCGGACCTTGTCTTTCCCGCAACCTTGCTATCCCACCGGCTGGTGGAGCTGCACCATGGCCCGCAAGGGGGGGGATCTGGCGGACTTCCGCGAGCGCGGCGCCATGAGCAAGAACTTCACCACGCGCTACTACAACGCCGAAGTCCACCGCGGCGCGCTGGCCCAGCCTGAATTCATGCGCGAGGCTTTCGGCGAATAAGTCTTCCGCCGGGCCGCCATCGCGGGTGGCTCGGCGGGCTTTCAGCTTGAAAGCGTTAGGATCACCGGTTTGTGGGCCGACGCGGTCCGATCAGGAGTAGTGGATGAAAACTTGGCGCGTGATCGCGAGTCTTGCCATCGCCGTCGCGGGTGCGACGACCGCCGCCGCCCAGGCGGCGGAGCGGCACAAGGCCCATCCGGCCACGGTGTCCAAGCCGACGGCGCAGCAGGCACTGCGTGGCTTCCAGCATGATCTGATCAGCCTGCTGGCCCTGCGGGCGGAAGCCTCGCCCTTGCTGGCGGCCGCCGAAATGGCTCGTGCGTTGAATGATGAATCACTGGCCGCCAAGTTTCCGGCCTTGCTCGGCCGTGCCGCCAGGGCACCGGGAGCCGGGCCGTATGTGACCTGGGAGCAGTTGGTGGACTGTGATCCCAAGATCCGGGATTGCCCCCGCAGCGAAGCCCTGGATCACCTGTTGGAGCAGGCGCCCGACAATGCCGCCGGCTGGCTGTTGAAACTGGGCCAGGATCGTCAGGACATGCGTGGCGATGCTGCGCGTGCCGATCTGGCCAAGGCGGCGGCCTCGGCCACTTATGACGATTATGTCGGGGCCAGCAAGGGGGCTCTGGCCTCGGCCGCGGCGATCCTGCCACCGCCACCGGCCACTTATGACGCGGCCAAGGGCGGCAGTGCTGCCGGGGTGATCTATCTGCTGGTTTCCAGCGTGGGCGAGACCTTGCCGCGTCCGGTGCTGCCGGTGGTGGCCGATTATTGCGAAAAGAATGCCTCGGATGCCTCGATCAAGGCTGATTGCCTGAAGCTGGCCAAGGTGCTGGATTGGGCCAGCAGTCCGCTGGCACGTTCGCTGGGCCTGCATCTGCGTCAGACCCTTTCCGATGATGCCAACGAGCAGGAAGAGGCCAGGCGGGCCTGGAACAGCCTGGTATGGCAGGTCCAGAATTTTGCCGTCTTGTCGGCCAAGGCCCAGACCGACCCGGCTCTGGCCCAGTACCTGCTGGGCCTGGTGCATACCGGCGGGACTGAAATGAGCCTGATCTATTCGGCACTGCGCAACCAGAACATTCCGCTGGATGCGCCCAGTGGCTGGACCCCCGGCCCGAACTCCTGAGTCCGCTTCGCTGATCTTCTGCCGCCGGTCCTGCGGATCCGGCGGCCAGCTGTCGGGGCATGAGGCCCGACCGAGAGGGGGAGGGCCGAGCTGCTGTTCAGGTGGCTTCCGAGCGTGGCCTGCACCTGCTTCCTGCCATCGGCAGCAGCCAGTCCTGCAATGTCCGACGGACCGGCACCACGACCCGTTCCTGAAAAAACAGACAGAACAGCACGGTCAGCAGCAGATACAGTCCGTACCAGAGGGGCGAGACATGGCCGGCGGCATCGAAGCAGCGGCGCAGACTCTGTCGGCACAGGCCGGGCTGGCCGGCCAGCACCATCTCGATCCGCGAGAACAGCAGATACAGCGGCACATGCAGGGCGAACATCGGCAGCGAGGCGCCGCCGAAGCGGGTGGCGATCCGCTGCCATCGCTCGCTGCGTGGCGAGGGCAGAAACAGGAACAGATACAGCAGGCACAGCTGGGCCGACAGCATCAGGCCGTCATGCAGCAGAAAATAGAAGGCGGCACCGCGATGCAGCAGCCAGCTGGCGGCCAGCAGGTTGAACACGATCCAGCCTGCGCAGAGGAAGGCGCCTGCGCCTGACAGCGAGCGCCCCTGACTCACCTGTCGATGGTAGTAGGTGCATAGCAGAATGCCGCACAGGAACTCCGGCAGACGGACCAGCGGGTTGCGATGCAGGACGCCGGTTACCGGCATGCCGTACTGATGGGTGAGGATGGCTGTCAGGGGAAACAGCAGATAGATCAGGTTGAACACGGCGATGGCCAGCAGCGGTTTGCGCAGCCGGTGCAGTCGCGGTGCGACCCAGGGGAAGCAGATATAGAAGAACAGCAGGGTCGAGATCGACCAGGCGGGCGCATTGAAGGTCAGGTAATAAGGATTCCATGCCTGCAGCATGGTCAGGTTCATGACCACGGCGCGGAACAGCTCGGCATTGCCCAGCATGTGGTAGAGCTTTTCGATGGGGCTTCCGTCGTTGACGTCATAGATGACGAAGCGGATCGAGGCATGGGCCGCATCGTCCGGGGTGATTCGCATCCAGGCCAGCAGGCACAGCACGGCCGCGGTGATCAGGATCGCACCGATATGGATGGGATAGAGATTGGCGATGCGCTTTATCAGGAAGCTGCGGCTCGATTCGCGCATGGCGAAGTCGCCATCCGGTTGCGGGCGCAGATAGACATGGGTCAGCAAAAAGCCCGACAGCACGAAGAAGGTGCTGGTGGAGAAGAAGCCCAGGTCGCTGAGATAGTGCGCCCACGGCCAGCTTGCGCCGTAATGGTAAATGGTGTGGAACAGGACGATATACAGGCCGAGACCGAAGCGCAGCCATTCCAGGGCCACGAACCGCTGCTGCGACCGGCCGGGAGCCGGACGGATATCAGTCGGCACGGCCGGCGGCGGGGGAACCATCGCATTCATAAGCTTGAGCTGCCAATCCGGAGTGAATCCAAACCCCCTGACGCTGGGAACCGCGCCCGGTCATGCCGGCCATGCCAGGCATGAGCTTCACTCGCTGGCGGATCCGGTCGGCGGCAAGCTAGCAGGGTGATCCCTAACAGATCCGGAATCGCGCGACGGCTGCCGTGATGGCGACGACATGAGTCGTCGCCGTGGTCTTCAGAACTTGTAGCCCCGATGGATGGCGACGATGCCGTGGCTCAGGTTGCGGACATCGACCCGGTCAAAACCCGCTTCGTTCATCAGTTCGCGCATGCCTTCCTGGTCGGGATGCTTGCGGATCGATTCGGCCAGATATTGGTAGCTGTCCGCGTCACCGGCAAACAGCTGGCCAAGCCGTGGCAGCACCTTGAAGGAATGGAAGTCGTACAGCTTGCTGAGCAGAGGCGATTTGACCTTGGAGAATTCCATGATCAGAGCGCGGCCACCCGGTTTCAGCACGCGGTAGATATCGGCCAGTGCCGCCGCCTTGTTGGTGACGTTGCGCAGCCCGAAGACCATGGTCACCGCATCGAAGCTGGTATCGGGGAAGGGCAGCATCTCGGCATTCATGCGCGCCCAGCACAGGCCGTCGACCAGGCCGCGGTCGGTGAGGCGGTCACGGCCGACTTCGAGCATGGCGGCATTGATGTCACCGACCACGATTTCGCCATCCTTGCCGACCAGCGGCAGCAGCAGCGCGGCGATATCGCCGGTGCCGCCGGCCAGATCCAGCACCCGATCGCCACGACGAACGCCGCTGACCAGGGCGAAATGGCGCTTCCAGAGCCGATGGATGCCCATCGACATCAGATCGTTCATCAAGTCGTAATTGCCGGCAACCGAGGTGAATACCTCGCCAACCAGCCGTTGCTTGTCGCCGACCGGGACGTCGCGAAAGCCGAAATGGGTCGTCGAATTATCTTTGCTCATGGTTGCATGCTACACGAGGCTGGAACGGCTGCGGGTTTGGGTTTTGTCAGCAGGCTCATCATGGCCGTCAGCGACGGACGCGGGGTTGCAGTTGGCTGACGTCACGGACGGCACCGCGAGCGGCGCTGGTGGTCAAAGCGGCATAGGCCTGCAGTGCCGCGCTGATCCGGCGCGGGCGCGGTCCCGGCTGCCAGCCATCGGGGCTGGCGTCCATGGCCGCGCGGCGGGCCGCCAGCTCCGCTGCATCCACGGCGATGTGGATCCGCCGGGCGGGAATGTCGATCTCGATGCGATCACCTTCCTCGATCAGGCCGATCTCGCCGCCCTCGGCCGCTTCGGGCGAGACATGTCCTATCGACAGTCCCGAGGTGCCGCCGGAAAAACGGCCGTCGGTGATCAGTGCGCAGCTTTTGCCCAGACCCTTGGATTTCAGATAGCTGGTCGGATACAGCATTTCCTGCATGCCGGGGCCGCCCTTGGGGCCTTCATAGCGGATTACGACTACGTCGCCGGCCTTGATGGCACCGCCCAGAATGGCGGCCACCACCGAGTCCTGGCTGTGGAAGACTCTTGCCGGCCCTGTGAAGCGCAGAATGCCGGCGTCCACGCCGGCGGTCTTGACGATGCAGCCTTCCTCGGCGAGATTGCCGTAGAGCACGGCCAGGCCGCCATCCTTGCTGAAGGCATGTTCGATATTGCGGATCACTCCCCGTTCGCGATCCAGGTCCAGGCTGTCGTAGCGACGTGACTGGCTGAAGGCGGTCTGGGTCGGAATGCCGCCGGGCGAGGCTCGGTAGAAGGCATGCAGGGCTTCATCGTCGCGACTGATCACGTCCCATTCGGCCAGTACCTCGCCCAGGCAGCGGCCGTGGATGGTCGAAACCTCCCGATTGATCAGCCCGCCGCGGTCCAGTTCGGCCAGCAGGCCCATGATGCCGCCGGCGCGATGCACGTCTTCGATATGGACATCGGCCACGGCAGGCGACACTTTGCAGAGTACCGGTACGCGCCGCGACAGGCGATCGATGTCGTGCATGGTGAAATCGACCCCGGCTGCATGCGCGGCGGCCAGCAGATGCAGCACGGTATTGGTGGAGCCACCCATGGCGATATCCAGGGTGATCGCGTTCTCGAAGGCCTGGAAGCTGGCGATGGAGCGGGGCAGCACGCTGGCATCATCCTGCTCGTACCAGCGCCGGGCCAGTGCCACGATCTGCTCGCCGGCCTGCTCGAACAGGCGCCTGCGATCGGCATGGGTAGCCACCACGGTGCCATTGCCGGCCAGAGCCAGACCCAGGGCCTCGGTCAGGCAGTTCATGGAATTGGCGGTGAACATGCCCGAGCAGGAGCCGCAGGTCGGACAGGCCGAGCGCTCGATGGTCCTGACCTCTTCATCGCTGATCCGGTCATCGGCGGCGGCGACCATGGCATCGACCAGGTCCAGGGCCACGGTCTTGCCCTTGAGCTGGACCTTGCCGGCTTCCATCGGTCCGCCGGAGACGAAGATCACCGGGATGTTCAGCCGCAGCGCGGCCATCAGCATGCCCGGAGTGATCTTGTCGCAATTGGAGATGCAGACCAGGGCGTCGGCACAATGGGCATTGGCCATGTACTCGACGCTGTCGGCGATCAGTTCGCGCGAGGGCAGGCTGTAGAGCATGCCGTCATGTCCCATCGCGATGCCATCGTCAACGGCGATGGTATTGAACTCCTTGGCGACGCCGCCGGCGGCCTCGATCTGTCGGGCCACCAGCTGGCCCAGGTCCTTGAGATGGACGTGGCCCGGCACGAACTGGGTAAAGGAATTGGCGATCGCGATGATGGGCTTGCCGAAATCGCCGTCTTTCATGCCGGTGGCTCGCCAGAGTCCGCGGGCGCCCGCCATGTTGCGGCCGTGGGTACTGGTGCGGGAGCGATAGGCTGGCATGATGGCTTGGCTCGGTCGGGGCTGGATTCCCGAGTGTAGCGCCAAGCCGGGCAGCTGTCCCGGTCCGGCTCAGTCTTCGCCGGTCGGTACCGGAACCTCCCGCTCGGGGCTGGTTTCGTTGTTGTCCTGGGCGATTTTCAGGATCGCGTGACGGACTTCCCGGCTGAGGATCAGACGGGCGTCATCGGCCAGGTCACCCAGGCTGGCATCGAAGTGGAGCTTGCTCTCTTCGCCGACCCAGATCACCTTGTGTTCGCGCAGTTTCTGGATAAAGCCGCGGAACAGGGCCTTGTCGAAAAATTCCGGCGCGGTCAGCTCGCTGAGCAGACCCAGGCGCTGGGCGGTCAGCGTGCAGGATTTTTCCAGCTCGGAGGCTGTCAGACGGCCTTCGCCGCTGCGGACCAGGGTCGCCAGGGTGATGTAATAACGCTCGAAGGCCTGAAGCAGATTGCGGGCCACCAGTCGCAACTGGAAGGTGCTGTCATCTTCGCCAGGTGCCCGTTCAAGCAGCCGGCCATCGCCCTGGGCTTCCAGCAGACCATGTTCGACGTAGAAATCGATGCTCAGCTGCAACTGGTCGCTGAAGGCTTCCTCGTCGTTGGGCAGATACAGCTCGCTCTGGATGAAGGGGAAGATGATGCGGCCCAGGCGCAGGATGGAGGCACGCGACATCCGCCGATTGTTGATGAAGCAGCAGGCGACCCATGAGGAGGCGGCGAGCAGGTGCAGCACGTTGTTGCGGAAGTAGGACAGCAGCACCGCGGCTTCGTCGTCGGTGACCAGCACATCGCCCAAGCTGTGCTTGACGCGGCGAATCCAGCCCATCTGTTCGCCATAGGCGATGATGCCGGCTGGCTCCATCGGGGTCAGGGTGACCCGGTCCGAATAGGGCAGTTCGCTGATCAGGGCCTTGTACAGGGCCAGCTGGTCCAGCAGATCGTTCTCGCTGATGGCATGCTTGGGCGTGGCCAGCAGGATCAGCGCCAGCAGGTTGATCGGATTGACGTCGGCGCAGCGGTTGATATTGACCTGGATCTGCTCGGCCAGTCCGTTCACGACATGGTTCAGCCATTCCGGCTTGGCATCGGGATCTTCCGCCGCCGCCCGGCGCCAGTCGGCGTGGGCCGCATCCAGTCGGGGAGTCAGCTCGATCGGCTCGCCGAAATTGAGGGTGACATGGCCGAAACGCTGCTTCATCAGGCCGCGCAGGCTGCCGATCAGCCCCCACAGCGATTCCTTTTCCTTGGGTTTGCCGGACAGCTCGCCGATATAGGACTTGCCCTCCATCAATCGCTCATAGCCGATATAGACCGGCTGGAACAGTACCGGGCGATGCGGTGCGCGCAGAAAGGCGCGAATCGTCATCGACAGCATGCCGGCTCGGGGTGCCAGCAGGCGACCGGTACGCGAGCGCCCGCCTTCGATGAAATACTCGATGGGCACGCCGCGGTCGATCAGCTGCGACAGGTATTCCTTGAACACAGCCGAATACAAGGCATTGCCGGTGAAGCTGCGACGCATGAAGAAGGCGCCGCCACGGCGCAGCAGGGGGCCGACCAAGGGCAGGTTCAGATTGACGCCGGCGGCGATATGAGGGATCACTACGCCGGCATGATGCAGCTGATAGGACAGCAGCAGATAATCGGCATGGCTTCGATGGCTGGGCACATAGACCACTTCATGGCCGGGCGCTGCTGCGCGGGCCTTGTCGAAGTGATGCATGGCGATGCCGTCGTAGAGCTTGTTCCAGAAATTGGACAGCAGAAAAGACACCGAGCGGATCACCGGGTGCGAGTAGTCGGCGGCAATTTCCACCGCGAAACTCCGGGCCCGTTTCAGGATCTTGTCGATCGGAGCCTTTTCCTTGTGCGCGACCTGCTGGATCACTTGCTGGACCGGGCCGGCATTGAGCACGGCATCGACCACGGTACGACGATGCGACAGGTCGGGACCGATCACGGCGGCGCGGATGCGGCGGAAATGGGTCCGCAGCACCCTCGCCATCTTGCGCGCAAAGCGATTGGAATCGCTCCGGTCGGCATCATCGAGCACGGCCCGCAGCGACACCGGCGCCGAAAAGTGCACGACCGTGTCGCGGCCGTTGAGCAGCACGGCCAGCAGTCGGCGGGTGCGACCGACCATCACCCAGTTTTCCGAGAACAGGACCCTGAACCAGCCGCTGGATCGGGCGGGTGCCCGGCCGACGTAGATCGAGACCGGGACAATCTGGATGTCGCTGTCCGGCGTGTGGTCCAGTGCATGTGCCAGATGACCCAGTGCTTCCTGGGGCAGGCGTCCGCGATTGCGGCCGAACAACCAACCGTCGCGCTTGTTCAGGCTGATCAGTGAACGCCGCCGGCGGGCAAGACGCATCGGCTGCATCGGGCTGGGCAGACCCGCCTCGCGGCAGGCCCGCTCCAGAATCAGTGCGTCGGAGAATCCGTCGCGTTCGACGATATAGCATACCGGCTGGTCGGGGTGAACCAGAGTGGCGGGCTCGGCCGGGTCGCGCTTGATGCGCACCCAGGGTTCAAGCAACTGCGCGGCGAGTCTGAACCACCAGGGGAGGTGTGCGCCGTAATCTGCCCCAATCATTTTCTGCATGCGCCTATTGTAGCGTCAGCGATGGCTGGAGGCGGAGGAGGCCGGTGTCGCGGCCGAGGCCGCCACGGCGGCGGCACCGGTCGTTCCGGTCGGTGCCGGGCCGATGCTGTCGGCATCGGCCGGCGAGGCCTGCAGTCGCTGGTGGGCTTCATGCACGGTGTCGATCAGATTCAGTACGAACCAGCGCTGCTCGATCCGCACGGCGGTAGTGGTGATCGACATCGGATGACCCAGCAAAACATAGTCGATCTTCAGCTGGGCATGATCGGCGTCGACGGGGCTGGCGCTGACATGCACCGAGTCCAGACTGGCATCGATATCCAGCCCGTACAGGGCCAGCAGCTGCTTCAGGCCCTTGAAAAAGGCTGCATAGCGGATCATGGCCTGATCGAAGTCCAGGCTGCCAAGGACCTGCACGTCCTTGATGCCAAGTCCCTGGACGGTGGCCACCGCGATGGCGATGCCCTGCCTGGCCTTGGCCGGATCGAACCAGGGGGCCTTGGCCGCCCAGGGACCGACGGCACCCACGATATCGTGCAGCGGGGCCTTTTCCGAGGTGGTCAGGCTTGCACTCTGGTCGATGGCCGTGCCTGCCACCATTTGCATCACGCTCATCAGCATCGGCAGCTGATCGGCATACTGCCGCTGGTAGCCGGCCAGCTTCGGCAGCCATTCGGCCTGCAGCGTGCTCTGGGCATGGGGGGCGTCGAACTGCGCCAGCCAGGCATTCATGCGTTCGCGATCAGCCGGCTTCAGGGTTGACGGCATCTGCCGGCTCAGGGCCCAGTCCGACTGCATGGTCTTGAAGTCGTCGGCCGGCAGCCCTTGGCGCCAATAGCCGATGAAATCATCGTGTTTGAGCCGGTCGACCAGCAGCTGGGCCGCCTCGGTGGGGCTGGCCCCGCCAGGCGGCGCCGATTCGCCGGGAGCGGCGTGGTGGCAGGCTGCCAGCATCAGCACGGCAGCCAGCAGCCAGGCGCGAAGAAATCCTTTGCTCATAACAAACTCTCATTGAGTGAGTGGCGGCCGCCGAGGTCGGATCGCCGCTGCAAGCAGGCAGCGTAAGACGGGATCCGGCCAATCCACAAGGCCTGTGCGGCCGGATGGCCGTGCCGCAAAAGAAAATCCCCGCGGGCTCCAGGCCGCACGGGGCAATTCCGGCAGGGCCGGAGGGGAAATGGCTGCAATCCCTCGTTCTGGACGCCTCATGCAGCGCGGCCATGATAATCGCTGGCCATACTTGAGGCAACACTTTAGAAGTTAGTGGTTAACACTATGATTTAAAAGAGTGAGTCTGGAGGATGATCTGAGTCTCCAAGGGCTGTTCAACCATTGTCATGACGGGACTGCTAGTCTGCGGTCATGCCTATATCTTCTGACATGACGATGCCCCGATGAGCGGATTCTCTGCTGCGCCGCCCTCCCCTGCCACCGCGGTACGCGTTGCCAGTTACCTGCTGGCGGCCGGGACCTTGCTGCTGATCATGCAGTTCAAGCTGCTGCCCTGTCTGCTGGCCGGTCTGCTGGTCTATACACTGGTGACGGCGCTGGCGCCCCGGCTGGGCCACCGGATTTCGGGCGACCGCGCCCGTGCGGTGGTGGTGGCGATTCTGGGCGTGGTGGTGGTGGGCCTGATCGTGCTGCTGATCATGGGCGGCATCAGCTTCTACCATCATGAGATCGGCAATCCCCAGACCCTGCTGCAGGATCAGGTCATGCCGCTGGTGGACCGGGCCCGTCAGCAATTGCCGGGAGTGCTGGTCAATCATCTGCCCGACAGTGTCGACGATTTGCGCCAGATGGCCTCCAGCCTGTCGCGCAAGCATGCTACGGCCTTGCAGCTGGCCGGCCGCGAAGCGGCCCGCAGTCTGGTTCATGTCTTTATGGGACTGCTGCTGGGCGCGATTGTCGCGCTCAGCCAGTCCGGTACCAGCACACCGCGCCGGCCACTGGCGGCGGCGCTGGCCGAGCGTTGCCACCAGCTGACCCAGGCCTTTCGCCAGATTGTCTTTGCCCAGATCAAGATTTCCCTGGTCAATACGGCCTTGACCGCGGTGTTTCTACTGATCGCGCTGCCGCTGGCCGGCGTCAGTATTCCTTTGGCCAAGACTTTGGTCGCCCTGACCTTTATCGCCGGCCTGCTGCCGGTGGTCGGCAACCTGATCTCGAACGTGATGATCGTGGTCGCGGCACTGTCGGTTTCCTCATGGGTGGGGCTGGTGGCGCTGATCTATCTGGTGGCTGTGCACAAGCTGGAGTATTTCCTCAATGCCCGCATCGTCGGAAGCCGCATCAATGCCCGGGCCTGGGAGCTGTTGCTGGCAATGTTGGCGATGGAAGCGATCTACGGCCTGCCCGGCGTGATCGCCGCGCCGATCTTCTATGCCTATCTGAAGCGGGAGCTGGAGCAGACCGGGCTGATCTGAAGAGCCGGCTGCGTCAGCCCTTGCCGGTCGATTCATTGACCCAGCAGGGCGGCGATCTTGGCCAGATGCGATTGCGCGGTGTCCTTGCGGATTTCCGCATCGGCCTCCGGGTCCTTGCCGTCCCAGTGCAGGTCTTCCGGAGGCAGCTCATCCAGAAACCGGCTGGCCCGGTGCTGGATCACTTCGCCGTAGCGGCTGCTGCGGGCCGACCATGACAGGGTCAGCATTTCCTTGGCACGGGTGATGCCGACATACATCAGCCGGCGCTCTTCGTCGGTGCGGCCTTCGTCGATGGCCCCTTCATGGGGAAGGGTGCCGTCTTCGCAGCCGACAATGAAGACGAAGCGGAACTCCAGGCCCTTGGCGGCATGCAAGGTCATCATTCTTACTGCATTGCCCGGCTCGTCACGGTCCGCATGACTGAGCAGCGCCAGCTGGCCCGCCAGATCGCCGGCGCTCTGGCGACCGCGCTGCATGGCTCTGAACCAGTCGGCCAGTTCCTTGAGATTGCCGATCTTGCGATCACGGGTGACTACATCCGGGGTATTGGCGGCCAGGTGCTCGGCGTACTGGGTGCGGCTCAGCACCGTTTCCACCAGTTCGGCGGCGCTCTGGTGCAGGGAGGCGCTGCGCAACTCGTCCAGCATCGCGGCGAAGCCGGCCAAAGCCGCGGCCGGACGAGGTGACAGCTGCCGCAGCACGGTGTCACTGCGGCTCGCGTCCAGCAGCGAGCTGTGCTGGGCCTGGGCCAGCTGACCCAGCTTTTCCAGTGTGGTGGCACCGATTTCCCGGCGCGGTACGTTGACCACCCGGATAAAGGCCGCATCGTCACTGGGGTTGGTCAACAGCCGCAGATAGCAGAGCAGGTCCTTGACCTCGACCCGGTCCAGAAAGCTCAGTGCGCCGGTGAGATGGTAAGGCACCCTGGCCAGACGCAAGGCCTTTTCCAGCGGGCGGGCCTGGAAGTTGCCGCGGTAGAGGATGACGATGTCACTCCATGCCGCCTTGTGCTTTTCGGCCAGGGTGGTGAGGATGCCGGCCAGCCGTTCGGCCTCGTGCTCGGAGTCCTTGCATTCCAGCACCCGGATCGGCGGGCCCTCGGCCAGGTCGCTCCACAATTTCTTCTCGTGCAGATGCGGGTTGTTGGCGATCAGCCGGTTGGCGGCGCGCAGCACCCGGCGGCTGCAGCGGTAATTCTGCTCCAGCTTGATCACCCGCAACTGCGGCCAGTCGCGACCCAGCTGGTCGATGTTTTCCGGGTTGGCGCCGCGCCAGGCATAGATCGACTGGTCATCGTCACCCACGCAGGTGAAATGGCCGCGTTCGCCGGCCAGCATTTTCAGCAGGCGGTACTGGGCGTCATTGGTGTCCTGATATTCGTCGACCAGCAGGTATTCCATTTTTTCCTGCCAACGGGCCCGGACTTCCTCGTTGCCCTCCAGCACGGCCAGTGGCAGGCGGATCAGGTCGTCGAAATCGACGGCGTTGTAGGCTTCCAGCCGGTTCTGGTACAGCTGATAGATGGTGGCCGCATCCATTTCCTGCGGCGTGCGGGCCGAGCGCAGGGCCTGGTCGGGGTTGAGGCCGCCGTTCTTGTAACGGCTCAGCAGGTTGCGCAGGCCGAACAGCACGTCGTTCTTGGCACCTTTCGGCGCCAGTTCCTTGACGATGCCTGCACTGTCATCGGCATCCAGCACGGAAAAGCCGCGGCGCAGGCCGGCCGCCTCATGCTCCATCTGCAGAAACTTCAGGCCCATGGCATGAAAGGTGCTGACCGTCAGTTGCTTGGCCGCTTCTTCGCTGATCAGCTTGCCGATACGCTCGCGCATCTCGCGCGCGGCCTTGTTGGTAAAGGTGATCGCGGCAATCCGTGCCGGCCGGACATGGCGCCGCCCGATCAGCCAGGCGATCTTCTGGGTGATCACGCTGGTCTTGCCCGAGCCCGCACCTGCCAACACCAGCAGCGGGCCTTCACAGTATTCGACGGCAGCTAATTGTTGCGGATTGAGCATGAGTCTATGGCGGCACGGACAGATGTCCGATGGTAGCAGAGGCGCGTCTCCCGGCCCGGGCGATGGCCGCCGTGACTTGGCATGGCGTCGTCAGCCGCTACCATGCGGGTTCCAGCAGGAGGCATGATGGCCAAGCTCTATTTCTATTACTCCGCGATGAACGCCGGCAAGACCACGACCTTGCTGCAAAGCGCCTACAACTACCGCGAGCGGGGTATGCGGGTGTTGATCTTGACCCCGTCCATCGACGACCGTTTCGGCAGCGGCGTGGTCGGCTCGCGAATCGGTCTGCAGGCCCCGGCACTGTGCTTCGGTCCGGAGCAGGATCTGCTGGCTCTGGTGCGGGCCGACATCGCCGCACAGGGCGAGCTGCATTGTGTCTTCGTCGACGAGGCCCAATTCATGAGCAAGGCCCAGGTCTGGCAGATGAGCGACGTGGTCGATCAACTTGATATTCCGGTGCTGGCCTTCGGCCTGCGCACCGATTTCCGGGGCGAGCTGTTCGAAGGCAGTCGCCATCTGCTGGCCTGGGCGGACAAGCTCGAGGAAATCAAGACGATCTGCCATACCGGCCGCAAGGCCACCATGGTGGTGCGTGTCGATGTCCACGGTCGGGCCATCACCGAAGGGCCGCAGGTGGAAATCGGCGGCAATGAACGTTATGTCTCGGTGAGCCGGGCCGAGTTCAAGCGCATCACCGATGGCCGTGGTCGCATCGAGTTGCAGCAACCGGTATTACCGCTGGGCGATGGGCCTGGCGCTTCGAAATCAAGGACAAGCTGATGAGTACACCGATTTATCTGCCCGCCTGGCAGCGACCGCACTGGCAGCGCAGCGACGAGGAGATCGTGTTGCAGTATTTCGTGTACGGGGAGTTCGGCAGCGGCCGTGCGCCGTCGCAGGACTACGGCAGCCCGGGTCTGCCCAAGGAGGTCAGCCTGAGCTCGCACCGACAGTCCGATCTGGCCAGTTGGGACGGCAATCCCCTGCACGGTGCGCTGGGCAAGCTGCTGGAACGCGATGATCCCCAGGCTTGCGCGCTGGCCAAGGCTGCACCTCAGGTGCTGGTACTGCACGGTCGCTTCCCGGATCAGCCGGATACCGGCTATCTGCGCGATACCTTCGGCGTGCTGGCCGCCCTGCTGGATGTCGGCGGCATGGCGATCATCGATCCGCAACTGCTGTCGGTATTCAGCGCCGAGAGCTGGCGTCGTCGCTATCTGGTCAAGGACGGTGCGCCGATCCGCAACCATTTGCTGATTCTCCGCGACGACGAGCAGCGGCCAGGGCGTCACTGGATCCATACTCGAGGCATGCGGGCCTTCGGTCGTCCTGACCTGAGCCTTCGCCAGGTACCTGACGCCGCTCTGGACCGGGCCGGCCTGCTGGTCGAGCGACTGGCCCAGCTGCAGGCATTGGGTGCCCGGTTGGAGGATGGGCAGCAGGTGGAGGTGGATGGCATCGCCGAGGGCCTGACCGCCCGCCTGGGTGGCTCGTTCGATGATCCGCGGTTCAACAACCGCTATGTGGAGTTCAGCTGGCCGGATTGAATCGGCGGCTACCGGATCCGGCTCAGCGCTGGCAGCGCGGACACCAGCAGGTGGCGCGCTGGCCCAGCATCGCGGTCTGGATGGTGCTGCCGCACTGCAGGCAGGCCTCGCCGGCACGTCCGTAGACCATCAGCTCGCGGAAAAAATAGCCGGGCATGCCGTCGGGGCTGATGAAATCCCGCAAAGTGGTACCGCCGCGCTCGATGGCCCAGGCCAGGATCCGGCGGATCTCGGTCGCCAGCCGCTGATAGCGTGCCCGGGAGATCTTCGCGGCCGCGCGGCGCGGATCGATGCCGGCAGCAAACAAGGCCTCGTTGGCGTAGATGTTGCCGACGCCGACCACCACCGCATTGTCCATCAGCATCAGCTTGACGGCACTCTGGCGTTTTTGCGCGACCCGCCACAGCACATCGCCGTCGAAGGCTTCGGACAAGGGCTCGGGGTCCATTTTTGCCAGCAGTTCATGCACCTCGCCGGGGGCTTGCCACAGCAGGCAGCCGAAGCGGCGGGGGTCGGTAAAGCGCAGCACCTGCGGAATCTCGCCCGGCCGGGTTTCCAGTACCAGATCGACATGGTCGTGCCTGGCCACCGGCGTGTCGGCCGGCAGCACCCGCAGGACGCCTGACATGCCCAGATGAAGCAGGGCACTGCCGACGGAGGTATGCAGCAACAGGTATTTGCCGCGACGTTCGATCGACTCGATACGTTGGCCGGGCAGCTCTGAGACCACTGCCCAGGGAATCGGCCAACGCAGATCCGGGCGGCGCAGAACGACATCGGTCACGACGCGCCCTTCAACATGCGGCATGATGCCGCGACGCGTGGTTTCAACTTCGGGAAGTTCGGGCATGGGCGGGTCCGGCCGGGGCGGCAAAAAGCAGTATTTTGCGGGATTGCCCGGCCGCAGACACCTGTCCGCAGGCATCGGACAAGCCATTGCTACCTTGTAACTGACCGCGGTTCAGCTGCCGTGCTGGCAGGTATGGACCATTGCGCCGTAAAATCCAGAGGTCCATCTATCGGTAAATCGTCATACATGTTGCAGGCACTGCTCAATTTCCTGGCCCATGGCCTGACCGGCGCGAGCTGGGTCGGCGTGTTGATTTACGCGTTGGTGGTGACCCAGCTGACCATTTTCTCGGTCACCATGTATCTGCATCGCAGCCAGACCCATCGCGGCGTCGATTTTCATCCGGCCATCAATCACGCCTTCCGTTTCTGGCTGTGGCTGTCCACCGGCATGATCACCAAGGAATGGGTGGGGGTGCACCGCAAGCATCATGCCCGTGTGGATACCGCAGAAGATCCGCACAGCCCGCAGTACGCCGGTATCAAGAAGGTGTTCTGGGATGGTGTCAGCCTGTACCGGAACTCGGCAGCCCGCAAGGACGACATGGAAAAATACGGTCGCGGCACGCCTGACGACTGGGTGGAGAAGCATGTCTACACCGGTCATGCGATGCTGGGCATCGTGCTGATGGCCATCATCAACATCAGTCTGTTCGGCGTGCTTGGCGTGGCCGTGTGGGCGGCGCAGATGGCCTGGATCCCGTTCTGGGCCGCCGGCTTCGTCAATGGCCTGGGCCACTGGTGGGGTTATCGCAACTTCGAGAGCGACGACAAGTCCACCAACCTGTTCCCCTGGGCCTTCTGGATCGGTGGCGAAGAGCTGCACAACAATCACCATGCTTTCCCCAGCTCTGCGCGCTTTTCCATGCGCAAGTGGGAATTCGATATCGGCTGGTTCGCGATCCGCACTCTGGAAACCCTGAAGCTGGCCAAGGTTCTGCGCGTCGCTCCGACCTTGGATATCCGCCCCAATGTGAACCTGCCGGACGCGGAAACCTTGAAGGCGGTGCTGACCCATCGCGTGCAGGCCATGACCGAGTATTACCGTACGGTGATCGTGCCGACCCTGCGCGAAGAAGCCGGCCATGCCGGTGACAGTCTGAAGGCTGTACCCGGTCGTCTGCGTCGCGCCCTGGCCAATGGCGGCCACTGGCTGGACGGTGCCGGTACCGAACGGATGCAGTCGGTGCTGGCCAAGCGTCCGACCTTGCAGACGGTGTGCGAATATCGCCAGCGTCTGGCCCAGTTGCTGGAACTGCGTGGCGCAGAACAGCTGAAGGGTCTGCAGCAATGGGTTCACGAAGCCGAACAGAGCGGCATTCAGGCCCTGCATGATTTCGCGGTTCGTCTGAAAAGCTACAAGGTCAAAGTGGTCGGTGCCTGATATGGACCGTTTCTTGAGCTGATATGAAGGCCCGTGCATTGTACGGGCCTTTTTTGTGTGCGGCGGGTTTGCAGGGCCGGTGGTGCAGCGTGTCAGGGGCGGCAGTTGCTCCGGGTTTGCAGTCATCCGCAAGGCGGGCCAGGAGCCGTGCCTGTCGGAACAGGCCACCTTGCCGGTCGGCGGTCCGCGAGGGGCCGTACCCGGGCTGCGGGTGGCGGGATGCCGACGAAGGCCGGAACATTCAAGACGGACAATCCATCCTTTTCTGCTAAGGAGTCTGGTATGGCACTCGAAAACAAAGTGGCCCTGGTGACGGGAGCCGGGCAAGGTATCGGTCGCGGCATCGCCTTGCGTCTTGCACGTGACGGCTTCAAGCTGGCGCTGGTGGATCTCAAGCCGGAACCGCTGCAACAGGTCGCCGCCGAGATCATGGCCGCCGGCGGTCAGGTGACGAGCCTGGAGGCCGACATCAGCGACAGGGACCAGGTTTATGCGGCGATCGACCATGCCGAGGCGCAGCTGGGCGGTTTCGACGTGATGGTGAACAACGCCGGCATTGCCCAGGTCCAGCCGATTGCCGAGGTGACCCCCGAGGAAATCGACAAGGTCATGAAGATCAATGTGCAGGGCACGCTCTGGGGCATTCAGGCGGCGGCCGCCAAGTTCATCCAGCGTGGCCACAAGGGCAAGATCGTCAACGCCTGCTCGATCGCCGGTCATGACGGTTTTGCCATGCTGGGGGCCTATTCGGCCAGCAAATTCGCGGTGCGGGCACTGACCCAGGCTGCGGCCAAGGAATATGCCTCCAGGGGCATCACCGTCAATGCCTATTGCCCCGGCATCGTCGGCACCGGGATGTGGGAAGAGATCGATGCCCGTTTTGCCGAGCTGACAGGCGCGCCGAAGGGCGAGACCTTCAGGAAGTATGTCGACGGCATTGCGCTGGGGCGGGCCGAGACCCCGGATGACGTGGCCAGTCTGGTTTCCTACCTGGCGGGTCCGGATTCGGACTACGTCACAGGCCAGTCGATTCTGATCGACGGGGGCATCGTCTATCGCTGAGCCACGCGCCGGCCGACCCTGGATGCCGCCTCAGGCGGCATCCAGGGTCGGTATTCAGCGGACCTGGAAATCCTGGCTGGCGACGTTCTTGCCGTCCAGCGAGATTTCGATCTTGTAGCGGCCCTGCGGCCAGGGATTGGGATTGCGCACCGTGAAGGTGGTGCTGCTGGGGGTCTCGGCCGAGATCAGCTGGCTGACGCTGGAGATTACCAGCGGCTTCTTGCCTTCCAGATACAGCCACTTCGCGTTGAGAGTGCCGCCCAGGCTCTTGCCATTGGTCGAGACGCTGGCGTAGAAGGCTTTTTCCGCCGGCTTGAAACTGCTGACTGCATGCGCGACCCGGTGGTCGGCGGTGACGGCGCTGCCGATGACCAGACTGAGCTGGCTGTTGGTGGCCGCCGGAGCGGGCGCGCTCGGCGCGGTGGCGGCAGGAGCAGGTGCCGCCTGTGCACTGGCGGCCTTGGCCGGGGCGCTGCTGGCGGCGGCGGGGGCACTGTGGGCTACGGCGGGTGCAGTGCCGGCATGGGCCGGCGCGGTCACGGTGCCGCTGCTGGCGGGACCGCCGGCATTGTGCGAGCCATTGCCGCAGCCGCTGAGGGCAAGCGCCACGGCAGTGGTCAGGGCCAGGAATGAGTAGGTGCGGGCGGTGGGCGTCATGGTCGTGAAGGTTCCGAATGGACTCGAGTTGGCGGATACCGTGCAATGGACGCCGTCATGGCGGCGCCGTACATCGCCGAATACGTTTGGGTTTATTGAAGCGCAGTGGATATGAAGCGAGGATTACTGAGCATGCGGAGCCCTACTGGCGTGCCGTGCGGATATCCGGAGCCGTTTCCGTGCCGCTGCTGCGGTAAGGGTTGATATCCAGCCCTCCGCGGCGGGTATAGCGGGCATAGACACTGAGGCTGCGGGGCCGGCATTGCTGCTGCAGGTCCAGCCAGATCCGTTCCACGCAGTGTTCGTGGAAGTCACTGTGCTCGCGGAAGGACACCAGATAGCGCACCACGCTGGCGTGATCGATGGGCGCTCCGTGGTAACGGATCTGCAGCGTGCCCCAGTCCGGCTGGCCGGTGACGGGGCAGTTGGAGCGCAGCAGGTCCGAGACCAGGGTTTCCTCGATGGCTGCGCCGGCCGATGCATCCTGCAGTTTGAGCAGCGATGCATCCGGCGGACCGTAGCTGTCGATGCTGACTTCGAGCTTGTCGATCAGCTGGCCTTCCAGGTCCTGCAGCCGGACCTGATCGCTGCGTGCGGGGCGCAGGCTGACTTTGACCGGAGCGCCGGCGGCCGCCCCCAGATCCCTGCCCAGAACGGCGGCAAGGGCGTCGGGGCTGTCGAAGACTTCCTGGGAAAATCCGTTCAGATAAAGCTTGAAGGACTTGGACTCGATGATGTTCGGTGAATCAGCCGGAACCCGGAACTCGGCCAGACCGACTTGCGGCAGGCCGCGCGCATTCAGCCAGGACAGTTCATAGGCGTTCCAGATATCGACGCCGTTGAACGGCAGCGGTCCTTCGCCGAGGCCGAACTGGCCGCGATTGGCCTGGCGCGGGATCGGGAACAGCAAGCCGGCATCGTAGTGGCTGGCGTAAACCGTGGCCTTGCCCAGAGGGGAATGATCAGGAGTAGTCATGGAGCTATGTTAGCCCAAGCCGCGCCGCTCGCAGCAGGGGGGAGGGCGCTCACCGGTCATCGGTGGAGCCCCGGACCCTCAGGCCGGCAGTGGCGGGACCTGCGAGGGCTGACCGTTTTCGTCGAGGGCGATCATCACGAAGCGACCGGTGGTGCACAGCTGGCGTTCGCCGGAGAGCGGATCCTCGGCGATGAGCTCGACATCGACCTGCATCGAACTGCGGCCGACCGTGACCAGCCGGGCCACCAGCTCGACCAGCTGTCCCTTGCGGACCGGGAGCCGGAAGTCGACCCGTTCCGAGCGGGCCGTCACCACCGTTCTGCGCGAATGACGGGAAGCGACAATGAAGGCCGCCTTGTCCATCCAGGCCAGAGCCTGACCACCGAACAGGGTGCCCAGATGGTTGGTATGGTCGGGAAACACGATTTCCTGCAGGCGGGCTTCGGGCAACATGAGAGGACGCGTCCATGGGGGGCAGTGCGACATTATAGCCGCCTCGCGTCGGGGTGGCTTGCCGGGCGATCAACCTATGGCACAGGCCGGGCCGGTGCATCTGCCCTATTCTCGAGGCGATATGCCGCCTGGGGTGGCTTTTTCGAGGAGCGGGGATGGTTCGCACGATCAACAAGTTCGGCTGGGGTCTGGCCCTGGCGTTTGGATGGCTGTTGCCGCCGCTGGCTTCGGCCCAGGTCACGGCCGGCCCCATGCCCAAGGTCACGGCGACCGATTACCAGCGAGCCCAGTCGATGCTGGCACCGGCATTGGCTCCGCTGGTCGATCACAACGTGAGGCAGGTCCATTGGCTGGACGCGAACCATTTCTGGTATGCCGATACCGCACGTTCCGTCACGCAGTACGTGCTGGTGGATGCCGACACTCGCCGGCGAAGCTCGCTGTTTGATCCTGCGGCCCTGGACGCGGCCCTGATCTCGGCTGGCGCGTCCCCGGTGGCGGCGACCGTACCGGTCATCAGCGGCTGGTGGCCACAGGCCGAAGGCGTAGCGCTGGTCCGGCGCGGGGATCGCTACTACACCTGCACCACGGCAACACCGCTGCACTGCGCCCCGGCATCCGATGCAGCCATCAGGCGTCATGCTGGCGGACTGGCGGGGCAGGAACCGGGGGTGCTGTCCCCGGATCGCAGGCAGGCGGCCTTTATCCGCAACTGGAACCTTTGGGTGCGGGACACGGCGACCGGCCAGGAAACGCAGCTGACCACGGACGGGGTCGAGAATTTCGGCTATGCCACCGACAATGCCGGCTGGAAGCATACCGATCACGCGATTCTGGTGTGGTCTCCGGATTCGCGTCGGATCGCCACCTTCCAGCAGGATCAGCGCCATACCGGCGACATGTACCTGGTGACGACCCAGATCGGCCATCCGAAACTGCTGAGCTGGAAGTATCCGCTGGTGGGCGACAAGCAGGTCACCATGATCCAGCGGGTGGTCATCGATGTGGCCGCGCGCAAGGTCATCCGCCTGGACATGCCACCGGACCAGCATCGCTCAAGCCTGTGCGATGACATCAGCTGCGGACCGGACGGCGGCTGGGATGATGTGAAATGGGCTCCTGACAGCCGCAGTCTGGGCTTCGTGTCCACCTCGCGCGACCATCGGCATGAATGGTTCCGGGTCGCTGATCCGCAGACCGGTGCGGTCCGTACGGTGTTCGACGAGCAGGTGGCGACCTGGTTCGAAAGCGGCAACGACATGGTCAACTGGCAGTATCTGCCGGCCTCCCATGAGGTGATCTGGTTCAGCGAGCGCGATGGCTGGGGCCAGCTGTATCTGTACGATCTCGACACCGGCAAGCTCAAGTCGCGGATTACCCGCGGGCAGGGCAATGTCACTCAGGTTCTGGCCGTCGATCCGGTCAGTCGGCAGATCTGGTTTCGCGGCGTGGGTCGGGAAAAGGGCTGGAACCCCTACTATCAGGCCTTCTACCGTATCGGCTTTGATGGTCGTGGCGAGACCTTGCTGACCCCCGAAGCGGCGGACCACAGCATCGACATGTCGCCGGCCGGCCATGATTTCGTGGATATCCGTTCCACCCGGACAGTGCCGCCTACGGCCGTGTTGCGGGATGGCGCGGGGCGGGTGCGGATGACGCTGGCCACGGCTGACATCCATCGATTGCTGGCCGCCGGCTGGGTGCCGCCCGTGCCCTTCACGGTCAAGGGGCGCGATGGCAGGACCGATCTGTACGGGATGATGTTCAAGCCCTCGCATTTCGATCCCTCCCGACACTATCCGCTGATCGACTACGTCTATCCCGGCCCGCAGACCGGCTCGGTGCGAGGCCGCAGCTTTCTGCCGGCGGCGGGAGACAATCAGGCACTGGCCGAACTGGGTTTTGTCGTGATCGCGGTTGACGGAATGGGTACGCCGTGGCGATCCAAGGACTTCCATACGGCTTATTTCCAGCATATCGAGGACGACACCCTGCCTGACCAGGTAGCTGCCATCAGGCAGCTGGGGCAGCGTTACAGCTGGATCGACACCAACCGGGTCGGAATATGGGGGCACTCCGGCGGCGGCAACACCACTGCGGCAGCGATGTTCCATTACCCGCAAGTGTTCAAGGTCGGTATCGCGGAAAGCGGCAATCACGAGAACCGTGAATACGAGGATGACTGGGCCGAGAAATGGCAGGGGCTGGAGCATGTCGATGCTTCCGGTCACAGCAATTACGATGCCCAGGCCAATGAATCCTTCGTGGCCGGTCTCAAGGGCCATCTGATGCTGGCCTACGGTACTCTGGACGACAATGTTCCGCCCAACAACACCTTGCTGGTGGTCGACGCGCTGATCAAGGCCAACAAGGATTTTGATCTGGTGGTGATACCCAATGCCCACCATGGCTACGGGGCTGCCGCGCCCTACATGATGCGGCGACGCTGGGATTACTTTGTGCGCTATCTGCTGGGTGCCGAACCACCCAGGGAGTATCCGCTGCCGGTCAGCCGGCACTGAGCGGGCCGACCGTGGCGGCCCGAGCTGCCGCCACGGTGTTCCCCGGGCATCACGGGATATCTGCCGCCCTCGCCTGACGGACGATCTCGGCCGCATCGTCATCGGTAAGCCAGCCTTGCTGCTGCAACTGCACGGTCCGGCGGCTGACCTGCTCGAGGTACTGGTCGTGGCTGCCATAGCGGCGTTTCAGCTCGCTGTGCGAATAATCATGTTCGATCGCAAGGAAGAAGCAGGGAATGCCTCGCGTGAAACCGCCGCTGCTGGTCAGCAGCGGCAGGCCGGCACCGATGAAATAGTCGGCGGTCGGCACGTCCATCGCCGGTGAGCGCAATCCGCCCACAGGTTGGCCGGGCCACAGCCAGCCGCCCAGCAGGAAACGTTGACTGGGCGGCGGTGGCTGCCCCTCCTGGATCCAGGCCTCCATCCGGGCCAGCAGATTGTCGTAGACATACTCGGCGGGAAAGCGGCTGAGTGGCCAGGCCAGATGGCAGCCCTCGATGGCCGCTTCGACATCATAGCCACCAGCGGCGTAAAGGTCGGCGGCATCGGCGGCATGATTGGTGAGGATCCGGTCCAGATGCCCGCTGCCGGCCACATCGTAATAGCGATATGGTGCGCCGATGTCGCGGTCATGCACGGATTCGCCGGGCAAGCCCAGCGGAAGCAGCACGGTTTCCGAAGTGGTCTGTACCTGCATCAACGGAATGCCGTTGGAGACCGGGGTCAGGATCCTGCTGGCGAAATCGGTCAGGGCCTCGCAATTGTTGAGCGCGTAACCGCCGAGACCGGCGATCGAAATATAGCCATCGTAGGCCGGGCCCTCGAGATTCGGGGCGATGGCATTGGTATAGGTCGCCACAATCATGGCGCCCTGGGAATAGCCGGTGGCGATCAGGGCCTTGACCGGAAGACCGTGCAGGGGATTCAGCGGGTTGCCGGTCTGGCGCAGCAGCTGGCTGGTCTGGGTCATCACGTCGAAGATCACGCCCGCTTCAGGTGCCGTGGAGTGGCAGCCAGGGTCAGGGTTGGTGCCGAAACCGAGTTGGGCATAGCGCGAAGGATTGGCGAACTGCAGGGCGCGGATCCCGGCGGGCGTGGCGGTAAGACCGACCCAGATATCACCGGCCCGGGTCAATTGTCGCCACATGTAGGGCCATGCTGCCATGGCGTCGAAGTCCAGTGCGGAGTTGATGATCTCGACCAGGACGTTGCCGCTGAAGCGTCCGGGATCCACCGGCCGGCGGACCAGCATCCGGTCGACGTATTCGGTGCTGCCCAGCCGTTCAATGTGGCTGCTGTCGCTACCGGCGGCGAAGCCATAGATACGCGCCACTCCCGAAAACGCATACTCGTCCTCCCGGTAGCCAACAGCCGCGGGATCATCCGGCACCTGCTGGAAGGGCATGCTGCCGAAGGCATGGCCGAAGGCCGGCATCGGCTCCAGCCGAAGGATCGGGCCGACCGGATCGGCTGTTCCGGCCTGAGCGGGCAGGCCGGTGGACAGCCAGAGGCCGAACAGCAACGGAGCGGAGATCCAGCGGATGCTTGCCATGGGTAGGTACCCCGGTGGGCCGGATAGCTGGGCGGTGTCAGCGCGTTCTAGCGCTTGCGCGGCATGGTCAGAGTGAAAAAAAGATCCATGCCGGATCAAAGCCGATCATCCGGCCGGACGGCTGCCGGCAACCGGTAGCCGTCCGGTCTGCCCGAGCGCCCTTCAAGGCGAGGCCTGCGGGAGCCTGCGCCCGGCGATCTGCTCGCGGAAAAAGGTGTCGATCAGGTGATACACATGGCGCCGCTGGGCCGGTGTGCTGTTCAGACCGTGTTTGCCGCCAGGGTAGGTCATCAGCTGGAACGGCCGGCCCAGATCCTGCAGCGCGGACATCAGTTCGGTGCTGTTGAGAAACAGCACGTTGTCATCGGCCATGCCGTGGACCAGCATCAGCTTGCCGGTCATGCCATCGAGCCAGGCCATCGGCGAGCTGCGGATATAGCCGCCCGGATTGTCCTGCGGCTTGCCGAGATAGCGCTCGGTGTAGAAGGTGTCGTACAGCTTCCAGTTGGTGACCGGCGCCACGGCCACACCGCCCGCGATCTGGTCGCCCGCCTTGGCCAGCAGCATCAGGCTGAGATAGCCGCCATAGCTCCAGCCGAAGACGCCGATACGCTCGGGATCGACCCAGGGCAGGGTTTTCAGCCAGTTCAGGCCGGTCAATTGGTCTTCCACCTCGGCATCGCCCAGCTGCTGGTAGATCGGCTGTTCGAAGGCATGCCCGCGCCGCGAGGTGCCCCGGTTGTCGAGGGTGAATACCACGAATCCCTGATTGGCCATGTACTGGTTGAAATAATCACCCCAGGCATTGGTGACCGACTGTGCATGCGGGCCGCCATAGAAGCTGTCGAAGACCGGATAGCGTCGCTGCGGGTCGAAACCGGCCGGCTTGTAAAGGCGGTAGTACAGGGTCTGGCCGTCCTTGGCGGTCAAGGTACCGAACTCGGGTTCGACCAGACTGTCCCGGTAGCGCCAGAACGGGTGGCCCGGCTGCAGCGGGTTGGCTTCCAGCCAGTTCAGCAGATGACCATCCGGGCGGCGCAGGCTGACCTGGGGGGGCGTCAGCGGATTGGACCAGGTGTCGACATAGAAGTCGGCCTGGCGACTGAACACGGCCTGGTGGGTACCCTCGCCCAGGCTGATCCGCTGCGGCCGGCCGGCGGCGCTGCCGTCCAGCGGCAGGCTGTAGATCTGACGGTCCGGGACGGCATCGCGGTTGCTGCTGAAATACACCTTGCCATGGGCTTCATTCACGGCCAGCAGTTCGTCGATGGCCCAGGGGCCGGCACTGATGGCATGCAGCAGGCGACCCTGCGGACCATAGAGATACAGCTGGTGAAAGCCGCTGCGTTCGCTGCCCCAGACAAATCGGCCGTCGGCCAGAAAATGCAGATCATCGTTGAGATTGATCCAGTCATCGCTGGTCTCGGTCAGCAGGGTCCGCTGAAGCAGGGTATGGACATCGACGGCCTGCAGATCCAGTCGTTGCTGGTCGCGGCTCATGCGCTGATAGCTGAGCTGCTGCCCATCGGGGCGCCAGCGCACCCCGGTCAGGTAGATATCGGCCTGGGAGCCCAGATCAATCCAGCGGACCGGCCCGGCACTCGGTGCCACCAGGCCCAGCCGGACGGTGACATTGGGGCCACCCGCAAAGGGATAGCGCTGGCTGGCCAGCTCATTGTGACCGGCATGGATTTCAAGACGCTGCGTCAGCGGGACATCGGCTTCATCGTAGCGTTCAAAGGCGATCAGGCTGCCGTCCGGCGACCACCAGTAGCCACGGCTGCGGCCCATTTCCTCCTGGGCGATGAATTCGGCTTCGCCATTGTGCACGCTGCCGCCGCCGTCGCGGGTCAGTGCCTGTCGTTCGCCACTGACAAGGTCCAGGGTCCACAGGTTCCGGTCCTGCACATAGGCCACGTAGCGGCCATGTGGCGACAGCTGCGGATCCAGGACTTCGCCCTCGCCGGTATCCAGCAGACGGGCCTGGCGCTGGCCAAGGGTGTACAGATAAAGCCGGCCATCGAGCGGAAACAGCAGGGCCTTGCCGTCCGGCGACCACTGGTAGTCGACGATGCCACGCAGGTCGGCCGTGCGGCTGCGTTCGCGCCGGCTCCGTTCGTCGGCGGACAGCTGCGCGTCGCCCTGCTGCAGCTGGTCGGCGGCCACCAGCACCGAGGACTTGCCGGTATTCGGGGCGTAGGCCCACAGGTCCATTCGTCCGGGCTGTTGCGGTTCGCCGCGCAGGAAGGTCACCCATCGGCCATCGGGGGAAATCTTCAGTCGCCGCGGCGCGGGGCCGGCAAGGCTGCCGCCGTCAAAGATGTGATCGATATCGAGAGAGTCGGCCATGACCGGCAGTGTAATGGCGATAAAGATCCAGTGTAGCCAGTAACGCATGACGATCCTTCGTATGGGACGCGCATTTGACTGCTATTCCCTTGCAGATGCTAGTCCTGACGGTGAATTTCTGCAGGCTTCGGCTGCTGGCGGTGCCTTGGGCGGTGGCCGCCGCTTCGTGGATTTCAGTTCCCCTTCTTCCGCGGCCGGTACCGGGTGTCAGGTCGCCTTGGCGTGTTGTCTGCACGCGATGCGATGGCACGCCATCCACCGGATGGGCGTCCATCCGCCGTGTGAGCCACCCGTCCTTGTATCTCCGGACAGTCTCCGGGAGGCGCCTTGGTGATGCTTTGCACCGCGGCGGGGGAGGATATTCAGCACGAAATTTGACTTGGATCGATCTATTCGGCGGATGTCTGCCTGCAAGGTGCACAGCCAGACGATCTGGGACTAAGCTTGGCCGCTGATGAAGTGAGGGTGAGGAAGCAGCGTGGTTCAGATTGCGGTGGTTGGCAGTATCAATATGGACCTGGTGACCGTGGCGTCCCGGTTTGCGGATCCCGGCGAAACCTTGATCGGCGAGCGGTTTCTGACCGTGGCCGGTGGCAAGGGTGCAAACCAGGCCGTTGCGGCGGCACGGCTGGGTGCCAGAGTCAGCATGATCGGTGCCGTAGGGGCTGATCTGTTTGGCGATCAGCTCTGGCAGGGCCTGCAGTCCGAAGGCATTGATCTGAGCCACGTGCAGCGGCTGGCGGATACCGCCACCGGCACCGCATCGATCAGCGTGGCCGAGGGTGAAAACCGGATCGTGATCGTGGCCGGTGCCAATGCCCGGGTCGCCCCTGAGCATGTCCTGGCCGCTGAAGCCACCCTGGCCACGGCCGATGCGATTCTGGTGCAGATGGAGATTCCGCTGGCCACGGTCGAAGCCACCCTGCGGCTGGGCCGCAAACTGGGGGTGCCGGTGATCCTCAATCCGGCGCCGGCTCAGGCCCTGCCACGCGAATGGCTGGAACTGGCCAGTCATATCACTCCCAACCAGCATGAGCTGGCGATTCTGATCGACGCCCCGGCCGAGCGGGATTTCCGTACCGTGCTGGAGCAACAGTCTCTGCCGCTGGTGATGACCCGTGGCGGCGAGGGCGTGTGGTTCCGCAACGGCGATCAGATCAGGCATCAGCCGGCCTTCCAGGTCGAGGTCGTCGATACCACCGGTGCCGGTGACACCTTCAATGCCGCCCTGGCCGTCTTCCTGGGCGAGGGTATCGAAACCGCTGTCTGCAAGGCCGCCGCCGCTGCCGCCTTGTCGATCACCAGGCTGGGTGCCCAGTCCGGCATGCCGTCACTGGCGGCGGTCGAAGCGTTGCTGGAGCAGCAGGCATGAGGCCCTCGGGTCTGCTGCATGCCCAGCTCAGCGGCCTGATCGCCGGGCTCGGGCATACCGATACCTTGGTGATCGCCGATGCCGGCCTGCCGGTGGCACCGGAGGTGCTCTGCATCGATCTGGCCCTGGTCAGGGGGGTGCCGGATTTCGTTACCGTGCTGGATGCGGTGCTGGTCGAGCTGGTGACCGAGCGCTTGACCGTGGCGCGGGAGACCGAACGGCTCAATCCGGCCATCTGGGCGCATCTGCTCGCCGCCAGCGGCACGCAGATCACGCGAAGCCTGTGCAGTCACGAGGAACTCAAGCATGCCAGTCGTCAGGCACGTGCCGTGATACGCACGGGTGAATGCAGCCCCTATGCCAACGTCATTCTGCATGCTGGCGTCAATTTCTGAGCACGACGGTTGTCCGCCTGACGGCGGGCGGTGATGTCGAGGCCGTCAGGGGCGAACCTCGCCCAACCGCTGGCGGCGGCCATGAATCGCGGCGAAAACCCCGCCGGCCAGGACCACCACGGCCAGCAACAGCAGGCCCGGGGTGATGGTCGCCGGCCTTGTCGCGCAGCAGGCCACGGCCCAGGGGGCGACGAACCCGGCCAGACTCTGCCCAGTGCATTGATGGTGGTGATGGTGGCATCGTTCGGCCCAAGGTCACAGGCCGCTTCCAGAATGATGGCGGGCAGGCCTGCGTCAGGATGGCCGGGTGCTTGTGGCATCCGCTAGGGTCTGGGCGCAGGCTTGCGGTATCGTGGCCGGGCAGAAGTCGCGCATGGCCTGTCGCGGCATCGCTGCGATGACATAGGGTCTGACTGCTGTGTTTGATAGGTGATATCAATTGATATCATGCAATCAATCAATTTGTTCAAGGTGGTAGCTTCGCCTACCATCGATCTCGTTCTCACCTCTCCCCAACGGATAAGGAAACAGCCATGTCCCTGATCAATACCCAACTGAAGCCGTTCAAGGCGACCGCCTTCGTCGATGGCAACTTCGTCGACATCTCGGATGCCGATCTGAAGGGCAAGTGGTCGGTCTTCGTGTTCTATCCGGCTGACTTCACCTTCGTCTGCCCGACCGAGCTGGAAGACCTGGCCGATCATTACGAAGAGTTCAAGAAGCTGGGTGTGGAAGTCTACGGCGTGTCCACCGACACCCATTTCGCCCACAAGGCCTGGCACGACACCTCGCCGGCCATCGGCAAGGTCAAGTATCCGCTGGTCGGCGATCCGACCCACGTGCTGTCGAACAACTTCGAAGTGCTGATCGCCGAAGAAGGCATCGCTCTGCGCGGCACCTTCCTGGTCAATCCGGAAGGCGAGATCAAGCTGTACGAGATCCACGACAACGGCATCGGCCGCGACGCGTCGGAACTGCTGCGCAAGGTCAAGGCGGCCCAGTATGTCGCCAGCCACCCGGGTGAAGTCTGCCCTGCCAAGTGGAAGGAAGGCGAGAAGACCCTCGCACCTTCGCTGGACCTGGTCGGCAAGATCTGAAGCCCGACCCGCATCCGGCGCCGTTCCGGCGCCGGATGCACCTCACTGATCACGCTTTCGCGGTGCCGGCCTGCCCGTCCGCAGGGCGCGTTCGGCCAAAATTCAGCGTCAAGCCCCTGGAGCACATCATGTTGGACAGCACTCTCAAAACCCAGTTGAAGACCTACCTGGAAAAGGTCACGCAGCCGATCGAGATCGTCGCGTCCCTTGATGCAGCTGCTAAGTCGGTCGAGCTGCGCGAGCTCCTTGGCGAGATCGCCGGTCTGAGCGAAAAGATCACGTTGCGCGAGGAAATCGAAGCCGGTGCGCCGGTGCCTTCCTTCGCGATCAACAATCCCGGCCAGGTCAGCGGTGTCCGCTTCGCCGGGATCCCGCTGGGCCATGAATTCACCTCACTGGTGCTGGCACTGCTGCAGGTCGGTGGCCATCCGTCCAGGCTTGGCATGGATGTCATCGAGCAGATCAGGGAACTGCCCGGCCCGCTCAGTTTCGAGACTTATTTTTCGCTGAGCTGCCAGAACTGCCCGGATGTGGTGCAGGCCCTGAATCTGATGTCGGTGCTCAATCCGGCCATCAGCCATACCGCCATTGACGGCGCACTGTTCCCGGAGCAGGTCGAGGCGCGCCAGATCATGTCGGTACCCACGGTTTATCTGAACGGCCAGGTCTTCGGACAGGGCCGGATGGGGGTCGAGGAGATCGTCAGCAAGCTGGACAGTGGCGCGGACAAGCGCGATGCCGCCCGGCTGGCGGCCAAGGATCGCTTTGACATGCTGATGGTCGGCGGTGGCCCGGCCGGTGCTTCCGCCGCCATCTACGCGGCCCGCAAGGGCATCCGTACCGGTGTGGTCGCCGAGCGTTTCGGTGGCCAGGTACTGGATACCATGGCGATCGAGAATTTCATTTCGGTGCAGGAAACCGAAGGCCCCAAGCTCGGCAGCGCGCTGGAAGAGCACGTCAAGAGCTATGAGGTGGACATCATGAACCTGCAGCGGGCCGTTTCGCTCAGCCGCCAGGGCGGCGAGATCGAAGTCGGTCTGGCCAACGGCGCCAGCCTGAAGGCCCGTTCGGTGGTGATTTCCACGGGTGCCCGCTGGCGGCAGATGAATGTGCCGGGCGAAGATCAGTACCGCAACAAGGGCGTGGCCTATTGCCCGCATTGCGATGGCCCGCTGTTCAGGGGCAAGCGAGTGGCGGTGATTGGTGGTGGCAATTCGGGCGTCGAAGCGGCCATTGATCTTGCGGGCATCGTCGCCGAGGTGACTCTGATCGAGTTCGGTGACCAGCTGCGTGCCGATGCGGTATTGCAGAAGAAACTGCAGAGCCTGCCCAACGTCAAGGTCCTGATGTCGGCCCAGACCACCGAGGTCATCGGTGATGGCAGCCGGGTCACCGGTCTGGCCTGGAAGGATCGCGGCACTGGCGAACTTCACTCGCTGGCGCTGGAAGGCATCTTCGTGCAGATCGGGCTGGTGCCGAATACCGAGTGGCTGCAGGGCGTGATCGAGCTCAGCCCGCGCGGCGAGATCATCGTTGATGATCGGGGCCAGACCTCGATGCCGGGGGTCTTTGCCGCCGGCGATGCCACCACGGTGCCTTTCAAGCAGATCGTGATTGCCATGGGTGAGGGTGCCAAGGCTTCGCTGGCTGCCTTCGACTATCTGATCCGCAGCTCGGTGGCATCTTCGCAAGACACGGGCCCGGTGTCGGCGCAGGCGGCCTGAGGCAGCAGCTCCGGGGCCTGCCGGGACCGTGCATCCGGGAGCTTTGTCTGGAGACTCGGCAAGGGGCCGGCAGAGGAGCAGGTCCCCTCGGCGACAAGCCGTGAGTCCTTGTTTCCGCGGCCTAGAAGTTGATGATGGTCTTGAGACCGGCCAGCCAGACGTTGCGGTAGGCATGGCTGCCGCCGGGATCATCCAGATACTGCAGGTCCGGACGTATCACGATGGCCGGTACGGGGACCCACTGATAATAGATCTCCACCGTTTTTTCATAGCCCGAGCCGTAGCTCAGTGGCTGACCGGGATGGTTGCGGTTGTAGAGACGGGCATACCGTGCGTAGTAGGTGCTGCTGTGGGTGGCGCCGATGCCAAGGCCGATGCAGTCGTTGTGGCGCCGGCCGATGCCGTTGTAAAGCAGGCCCAGCAGATATTGACCATCGAGCTGGGCGGTGTGGCGGTCGGACCGGCCCAGATTCAGGAAAATCGATGCGCCCTGACCTTCGACATGGCCGCTGATCGGCTGCTTGAATGACAGATAGCCGCCGTAATTGCCATGGCGGTGCAAGGCCGGTCCCCCCTCGATCGCCAGAGGGAGGTGATCCCGGTTCAGGAACAGATCCGGACCACCGGCATTGCTGTAATACACGCCGAACTTGTATTCGCCCCGGCGTCCGCCGAGGCGAGGCGTCCAGCCGAATTCCAGCGGCAGCAGAGCGCCCTGGGTGCCGCCCGGATTGTTCAGCCGCCAGGCATGGCGGCGCTGCCAGTGTTCATCGGCATATGCGGGGTTGACCTGGTAGCCGGCGACTTCCAGATAGGTGTCGGTGCCGGTACGCCACTTGATGCGGGCCGCCCACTGGCTGATCGGCCAGTCCAGCCACAGCATGTAGATCATGTTGCCGATGGTCGAGCTGCAGAAAGTCAGGTTCATGAAGGTGCACTCGTTGAAACCGAAATCGGCGTTGACCGGCATCCGCCCGATGCGCAGGCTCAGACGGCCATGCCAGAAGGCTTGTTCCAGCCAGAACTGGGTCAGCCACCAGGTCTGGCCGCGGCCGTAGATCTCCTGCGGAAGCGAGCCATAGCCGAGGTGGGCAGCCTGGACCAGGTCACGTCCGTAGCGTTCGGTGACGGTGATCTGGAACTGCGCCCCCGGCCAGGCCACCAGTCGTTCGAGGTCTAGACTGGCACCCAGCCCGAGCTGGCCGCTGTTGCTGCCGGTATGCCGGTCGCCACCCGTGAAGTTGTAGGCCGGCTCATTGACCAGGTTGAACTGGAATTGCACACCTTTGTCCGCCAGGCGATGGCGGGCGCCGTTCCAGTCGCCGGCAAGATACAGGCGGCCTCCGTCGGCATCCGACAGCAGGCCGGTCTGGGGTGAGTTGATCTGGGTGGCGAGGGCGCCTGCCGGCAGGGTGCCGGCCAGGATCAGAGCGAGGACGAAGCGACGACAACGGGCAGCGCTGGGCATGGGCATTCCGCTCCGGTGATGGCGGCAAGGGCCCGTGGCCGGGTGACCGGCTTCCGTCGCCGGCGTCGTCGCCAGAGAGCGAGGCTGGCGGGCAGGCAGGGTGGATGGGGTCAGCCCGTTCCGGGCATGGGTCTGGCCGGGTCGGGATGGCAGTGGCATGCCCATCGCAATGCCTTGCCTGTGGATGCCCCGGTGATGCTGCGGGTACTGCCCTGCAGCCTTGTCGAACATCGACCTCAAGCGGTCGCGCCCAGCAAGCTGACGCTGCCAGAATGACTGTGACTGATCGGTGAGTCCCGGACGGTCCGCACGCCTGCCGGCACCGGACGGATGTGGCGTCTGCGCGATGCTGACGGCCGTGAAAGAGGGCGGGACGGCGCTGGACAGCCTGCTGTCGTGCCGGTGGGTGCGACTCGCCTTGTTCTGGGACCGGGCTCCGTCGGCAGGCAGGCCCGCAACGGGCCACGGCCGCCCTGCAGGGCGGCCGTGGCTGTGGGATCAGATCGGCGGCAGCGGTTCTGTCTAGAAGTTGACCACCGACTTCAGACCGAACAGGAAGATGTTCTTGTTCTCGTTGCTGCCACCCGGGTCGGCGATATATTGCAGATTGGGGCGGATCTGCACGGCAGCGACCGGTGACCACTGGTAATACAGTTCGGCCACCTTTTCATAGCCGCCGCCGGCGATCAGGTGGGTACCGCTGTGGGTGGCATTGTAGAGCCGGGCATAGCTTGCATAGTAATTGCTGGTATGGGTCGTGCCGATGGCGAAACCGACGGCATCGTTCGGACGGCTGAAAATGCCCTTGTATTGCACGCCGAGCGAGTATTTGGCATCGGTTTGTGCGGTATTGCGATCAGCCTTGGAGGCATTGAGGAACAAGGTGGTCCCCTGGCCATCGGCGGTGCCGGTCACTTGCTGCTTGATCGACAGATAGCCGCCGTAGCTGCCCTTGCGGTGCAGGGCCTGGCCGCCATTGATCGCGATCGGCTGGTAGTCCTGATTCAGATACAGATCGCTGCCACCGGCATTGCTGTAGTAGATGCCGAACTTGTACAGGCCCTGGAGACCGTTGAGGGCCGGTGTCCAGCCAAATTCCAGCGGCATCAGTGCGCCCTGGGTACCGCCCGGATTGTTGATTTTCCAGGCGTTGTGGCGAGCCCAGCTCTCATTGGCATAGTGGGGATTGACCTGATAGGCCGCGAACTGCAGATAGGTCTTTTCGCTGGTCTTGAGCTTGATCCGGGCCGCCCATTGGCTGACGGGCCAGTTCATCCAGTAGCTGCCGACGATATTGCCGGTCTGCGAACCGCAGAAGGTGAGGTTCTGGAAATCACAGTCGGCATAGCCATAGTCGCTGCCTACCGGCATGCGGCCCAATCGAAGACTGAGGCGGCCGTTGAAGAAGGCCTGTTCGAACCACAGCTGGGTCAGCCACCAGGTCTGGCCGCGGCCATAGACTTCCTGGGTCAGCTGGTTGTTGCCAAGACCTGCATCGGCATTGAGATTGCGGCCGTAGCGGTCCGTCATGGTGAATTGGAAGGTGCCGCCTTTCCAGCCCCACAGCTTGTCCAGATCCAGAGTCGTGCCCAAGGTCAGCTGCCCGGTGTTGCGGGCGGTACGGCGATTGCCGCCGGTGAAGTTGTTGGCGGCCTCGTTGACCCAGCCGAACTGGAAGCTGACGCCTTTGTCGGCCAGACGGGTGCGGGCTCCGCCCCAGTCACCGAGCAGGTAGGGACTGGTATCGAAATACGAGCTGTTGGACACGTCGTTGGCATCATCATCCTGAATACCTGCATGCATGGCCTGAGCGCTGGAAGCACCTCCCATGGCGACCGCCAGTGCCAGCCAACAGGAATGAAATCTCGTTTTTACGTTCATGTGAATGAAATTCCTCGGACACATGGCGGGCTGAGCCGTGCGGTGCAATGGGCGAAATGGGGGGGGCGCGGCTGATCGCCGTGATGCCTCGAGACCAGGCATCTGAAGCCTGGTTTTCTCGTGCAAAAACGTAACATTTCACTTTCGGCAGCACACGACGCACAGCAGCACGCCGCGCTTGCCGTCGCATGGCTGGAGAGGGTGCCTGAGCAAGGATGGCCGGCTTGCCGCGCAGGGATATAAACCCTTGCATGAATCATGACTTACATGGAAGTGATCCGCAGGGTCCAAGCTGGCCGGGCGGCTCATGGCCGCTTTTTCGTGATTCAAATCACGCTGCGTTGCAGCAACGATTTCAGCGTTTCATCTCCGCCGGACCGTGAAATTCCGCGATGATCGAGGGTCTTGAACGCGAAAGGCCCGCATGGCGCGGGCCTTTCGAAAGACAACGGTCACATGGCCGTGAGCTCAGTGATCGCGTTTCTGGATAAAGTCGGCCAGCCACAGCAGCGGTGCCGGTTGTCCGGAGATTTCGATGGCGATCTCGCGGGCCTGATCGAACAGGTCGGAGGCCCGCTGGCGGGCGGTGTCCAGACCCAGCAGGGAGGGGAAGGTGGACTTCTGCTGCGCCTGGTCCTTGCCGGCGGTCTTGCCCAGGGTCGCGGTATCGGCTGTCTGGTCCAGTACGTCATCCTGGATCTGGAAGGCCAGACCCAGGCAGCTGCCGTAACGGGCCAGCGCTTGGGCCACCGGAGTGCTGGCGGCACCGGCGATGGCGGCCAGTTCGCAGGATACCCGGATCAGGGCGCCGGTCTTGCGGGCATGCAGCGATTCCAGCTGTTCCAGGCTGAGGCTGGCACCTTCCGATTCCATGTCCACGGCCTGGCCACCGACCATGCCCAGCGGACCGGAGGCATGGGCCAGGCTGGCGATCATGGCGACCTGCTGGCGGGCATCCAGCGCATTGGCCGGGTCGGTCAGCAGGTTGAAGGCCAAGGTCTGCAAGGCATCACCGACCAGGATCGCGGTGGCGACGTCATAGGCGATATGCACGGTGGGCTGACCGCGACGCAGGTCGTCATTGTCCATGCCCGGCAGATCATCATGCACCAGCGAATAGGCATGGATCAGTTCCACTGCGCAGGCGGGCGCATCGAGCTTTTCCAGCGGTACGCCGAGCGCTTCGCCGCTGGCGTAAACCAGCAGGGCGCGCAGGCGCTTGCCGCCGCGGCAGGCGTAGCGGATGGCCTGATGCAGGCGGTGCGGATCGGTATCGGCAGCAGGCAACCAGCGATCAAGGCTGGCATCCAGGCGCTTGAGCAAGGCCGGAACACTGCTGGCGAAATCGGGCAGGGCGGTTGACGCGGTCATAAGACTATCCAGAAACAACATCAGGCAGAGATTGGAGGACACGATCGATGTCCCGAACCCGCATACAATAGCCGATGCGCGCTGCGCAGGCATCCCAAATCGCAGGATACGCGCGGATATGGGACGTGTCTGATCGTTTCAGCCGCCGCGAAGAGCGTGCTGGCGGCGGCTCCAGGCCAGGTCGGGACCGGTCTGGGCGATGATCTGCTGCAAGCCGCGGGTGGCAGCCCGCATGCGCCGGGCCAGACCTGGCAGGACCGTGATCAGGCCGGGATGGCGCAGCAAGGTGGCCAGCATGGGCCAGGGGCGTGGCTGGCCCAGCGGATCCACCGCCCGCTGCAGCGCTTCGGGCAGGATGTCCCCCGCCTCATCGGCGATGGTGCGCAGCACCAGCAGCGGCTTGTCATGGGCAGCGGCCACGGCGGCCACCGCCCCGCTCTCCATGTCCACGGCCACCGCGCCATGGCGATGGGCGGCATCACGTTTGGCGGCGGGCGTCGACAAGGCGACGGCGCTGCCCAGCAATGGGGCGACCCGGCACTGGCCGCGAGTGGCCAGGTGCAGCGCCTGCCGCCAGGCGGCGTCGGTGGGATGACGTTGGCCGCCGGGGGTACAGATTTCACTGGCGCAGATCACGCTGCCGGCGGGATAGTCGGAATCCAGGCCGCCGGCGACGCCGATCACGGCCAGAGCCTCGACGCCTTCGTCCACCAGCTGACGGGCTGCATTCCTGGCGGCCTGCTCGCCCATGCCGGACAGCAGCAGTCGGACACCGGGCGCCAGCAGCCGGCTTTGTCCGGGTTGCAGCGGATCGCGGGTCAGCAGTTTCGCCTCGCTGGCCATGGCCACCACCAGCCCTATGCCCGTCGCTGGATTCACGAGGCTGCAGCGGAACGCCGGCGGCGGTACTGGCTCAGTGCCCACAGCGGGAAATAGGCGGTATAGCCGTGGTACTTGAGATAGTAGACGCGGGGGAAGCCGGGTGCA
>JGI2924J29684_1078422_pt1 | contig 49693 bp, 50 predicted proteins | sample BenlonsequencITS_FD_29684 | JGI IMG/M metagenome (IMG submission 29684) | reverse complement strand
AAGTCTACTCTGACTAGTGCGCTTTACTCCTGATCGAGAATCGTGATTGGTTTGGGCCAACTCTCAACTAGTCGGTCCACGATTGGGATGGTACTAGACGAACAAAAGGAGACGAGTCACTGTCGCGAGTCGCCAGCCACGGCCGTCGTCAGAATCCGTTCCCAGTCCCGTTCGGCCTGCTCGTAGGAGAACGCCGATCGAATCGCCGTGGCGTTCGCGCCGAGCGTTCGTCGCCGGTCGGAGTCGTCCAGACAGCGAGCCATCGCTGTCGCGAAACCGTCGGGATCGCGGTCCGAAACGACGATCCCGTTTTCGCCGTCCGTGACGATATCTGGGACCGAGCCGACCGGCGGCACGATCGGTGGCAGTCCGACCGCCATCGCCTCGAGCATCACCAGCGGCAGGGCGTCCCGTCTCGAGGTGAGGACGACCGTCGCCGACCGCTGGTAGTACTTGAGCGGATCGTCGACCCAGCCGGGGCGGTCGACCCGGTCGCGGAGGCCGTGGCGCTCGAGTTTCTCCTCGACCGCTGCCCGGAGCGGGCCGTCGCCGACCATGACCGCCCGGAACTCGTGGTCCTCGCCGCGGTTCTCGAGTGCGATCAGTGCGTCGACGAACCGCACGGGGTCTTTCTCCTCGCTGAAGCGGCCGACCCAGACGAAGTCGTACTCGTGGTCGTCTTGCTCCTCGAGTGTGTCCGGCCGATAGCGCTCTACGTCGATCGCGTTCGCCAGGATCTCGATCCGGTTGCGGGGAACGCCACACGCCTCGAGGTCGTCGACGTGTGACGGGCCCGGGACCGAGACCGCGTCGAAGCGCCTGAACGCCCAGCGGGGCAGCGGTCCGTACCACTGCTTCGCGTGATGGTCGAGGTCGATGCCGATGATTCCAAGCGACGCAGGATAGCCGTAGATCGCCGTCAGTGCGAGCGCGTAGAGCCCGTAGGGCAACAGCGAGATCGAGGCGACCGCGTCGTACTCGTTGCGATAGCCCTCGAGCAGCGCGATGAAAAACAGGAGGACGACCCGGAGCGGGCGGGGACCGACGGCGGGCACCTCGAGGTAGGTCGCGTCGTCGATGGCGTACCGGGGGTCGAGACAGACGAGCGTCGTCTCGTCGGCGGCCGCCGCGAGCGGGCCGTAGTGGCGCTCGTTTTTGTGTGCGAGCCCGGAGACGACCAGCACTCGCATCTCCTCGGGTGCTGGCTCGGCGTCGGCTGGACTCGAGCGGTCGGAATCGAACTCCGACCCCGTCGCCGTCTCGGGAGCGGTTCGACTCATACCTCGGGCGAGATCGCTCGCTCCTGCCGACCGTGTTCTCGCGTTCGCTGGTCCTGTTCGCTCTCCCGCTCTCGCTGTGCACACGCCGTCAGGAACTCCGAGGTCGCGTACGACATCCACCCCTGACACCATCGCATCAATGTGACGCGTTTCGTGTGGTGGCGGTGCTTCCGGTAGTAGAATCGCCCCGGTTCGCCGTCGACCTGCATGTTCGCCAGCGTCCACCGGAGGATTCGCTCGGCGAACTCGAGGTCGCCCTCGCGGGTGAACACCAGCATTCCCTGCGTGCTCGCGTGAACGTCCCGTGGGTAGGCGTTGCCCTCGTCGAAGTTCGGCGCGCCGTCGAGCTGGAAGAGTTCGGTGCGGTAGAACGCCAGCGCGTTCTCGAGCGTTTCCTCGTACCGGTCGGCGTCGACGACGTCGCGGTAGCGCTGGAAGGCTTCGACGACGAACCCGTTGTGGTGGTTGTCCATCGAGAGATGGGAGGCGTCGGCCGGAAGCCGGTAGGGCCAGCCGCCGCGGTCGGTCTGGCAGGCTGCGACGTGATCGAGGATCTTCGTCGCCCGCTCGCGAAGTTCCGCGTCCCCGAAGTAGTCGTAGAGGTCGACGAGCATCGCCGCACCGAGCGCGGCGGCGTTGATCGTGTAGGAGTCCTCGGGGTGGTTCATGTGGTAGTCGATCTTCGCGCCGTCCTCGAGCTCACGATAGTTCAGGTCCTCGACGAGGAAGTCGGTCGCCGTTCGGGCGAGATCGGCGTATGCGGCGTACGTCTCGCGGATCTCTTCCTCGAAGTCGGTGTCCTCACGGTCGGCGAACTGAGCCAGTTGCAGCAGTGCCTTGACCGCGAACGCCGTCGAGACGATGTCCGGATCGCTCGGCACCCCCTTGGTGTGGAGGTGCTGGATCGGATGGCGGTGGCCGCCACAGAATCCGCTGTAGTCCGTGATGCGTTCTTCGACGAGCCAGTCGGCGAGCCGGCCGGCCTCGAGCAGCGGATCGAACGCGGCGAGAGAGGGACTCGTCTCGGATCGGCCGTCGACCAGCTCGTGGTAGTTCAGGTTCGCCATCGCAAACAGCGCACCGCCCTTGTAGTTTCGCCGCTGGTCGACGAGAAAGAGCGGCCTGATGTCGACCGGCAGACGTTTGACCGTCTCCTGGACGGCCAGGTTGAGCCACCTGTTCTCGGCCGGCAACGCCTGCAGGAGCCGACTGCTCAACCCGTCGCCGTAGTCCGCCCCGACGTAGTCTCGACGGCGAGCATACGCGAGCGTCGCATCGAGCACTGGGAGATACCGCTCGTGCTCGGGCGCGTTCGACCCCGCTTGCGGGTCGCTCTCGAGTGATCCCTGTGACTGCATCTACGGATATCTGGCAACGTATTCTTATTATTATACGCTCGCTACCGCCAGACGGTCCGCGCGTCGCCGGATTGCAGGTGCGGACTTCTCGGCGTCCGGTCGGCGTTACGAGCGGTACGAGCCTGATAACAAACCCTCTCGACGGTTCACCCTTCGATCAGGAGACGTTACCGTCAGCATGAGATACCTGTTTTTCACGAACACGCCGGCCCACGTTCACCTGTACAAACACGCGATCGAGCGGCTCGCAGACCGTGGGGACGAGGTCCTGGTGCTCGCCCGGGATTACACCTGCACGGTCGATCTGCTCGAGTGGTACGACCTCCCCTACGAGGTCTACGGTGCGTGTGACACCTCCAAGGGATCGCTTTTGAGTCGGCTACCAGCCCACTACGCGCGGGCGATCCGGCTCGCCCGCCGCTACGATCCCGACCTGGTCTTCGGGATGGGGGGCTACGCGGCCCACACTGGTGCCGTCGTCCGGACACCGACGGTGTTGCTGATCGATTCCGAGCCCGCGTCGTTCGACCACACCGTCTCGACGCCGTTCGCTCGAGCAATTCTCACCCCCGACACGTTTCGCAAGGATCTGGGCGACCACCACTACGTTTTCCCCGGGTTCAAAGAGTGTGCGTACCTCCATCCCGAGATCTACGATCCCAACCCCGAGATACGAGAGCGGCTCGACCTCGGGGCCGACGAGCCCTACGCCATCCTCCGGCTCAACGCCTTCGGCTCCCAGCACGATGTCGGCAAGCACGGCCTGACAGGGGCGGATCGCCGCCGGATCGTCGAGCGACTCGCCGAAGATGTCACCGTCCTCGTCTCGGACGAGAGCGGCGAGACCGGCCTCGAGGGGCTGCCGGCCCGACCGTTCGACCTTCACCCCGCACTGATGCACGACGCGCTCGCCGAAGCGAACCTGCTCGTGGCCGACACGCAGACGATGGTCACGGAGGCCGCCCTGCTCGGGACGCCAGCGATCCGCTCGAACTCCTTCGTCGGCGACGACGACATGGGAAACTTCGTCGCCCTCGAGAGCCAGGGACTCATCCACAACGTCGCCGAAGCCGAGGCAATTCTCGAGCGTCTCGAGGCGTTGCTCGGCGACGAGACGGTCGACGAAACCTGGCGGCGACGCCGTGACGAGTTCCTTACGGACAAGGCGAATCTCACCGAACTCATCGTCGACGTGGCGACGGCTCGCGGCGAGGTCGACGCTCTCGAGTCGGTCGAGCAGTTCGGTCGGTGGGCGGAACGCGAGTCGGCGCGGTCGGTCGGCGTGGGAGGGGACTGACTTCAGGATCGCGGCATCCGGAGCGTCAGTAGGATGACGACGGCCATGATCCCGGCGAGAGCGAAGTATCCTTGATCGAAGAAGCCGTAGTCCGCTATCACGCCGAACAGTACTGGTCCGCCGGCACCGAGCGTCGCCGTCGCGGTCCGGATCACGCCGAGTCCGGTCCCTTGCATTTCCTCGGAGAACGAGTCGGCCAGGTACGACTGCGTGATCGCGCCCGAGCCGAGCATCGTGCTGATCAGTGCCGTCACGCCGACGAGGACCCACACACTGTCGACGAGAGGCAGTAGTGTGAACCCCACGACCGGCGGCAGGAGAACGATAACGAGCGAGCCACGCATCCCGATTCGATCGTAGGCAGCTCCCGCGACGGGCTTGACGACGACGCCGACCGCGAAGAACAGGCCGAACAGGAGACTCGCCACCGACGGCGAGAGCTCTTTGACGCTCGTCAGATACGTCGGGTAGAACGCCGTGAACGACTGCCAGATGAAGATGTAGAGGAAAAGAATCGCCGACATAAACCCCATCGCAGGATTTCGGAGTTCCGTCAGGATACCCAGCGTGTCCCTGAGAGAGGTGCTGTTTGCCGGCTCCGTCGACGAACCCGTCGTCGGGAGCACGACGAAGATGACGATACTCCCCAGGAAGAGCAACGGTGCCACGAACCCGAGACCGGCCTGCCACGCGACCGCGGCGGCGATAGCAGCGGCGATGGGTGGCAACACGGTCTGCCCGACGTCCCCGGTCGCCATCGTCACGCCGAGTGCACTCCCGAGCCGGTCGGCATAGCGATTCGAGAGGAAGGTAATCCGTGCGATCGGGTACAGCGAGTGGCCAAGCCCCCAGACGGCAGTTGCGAGAAAGAGAACGACCGGCGACGCCGAGGTGACGACGGCACCGAGTGCGACGGCGACGATCAGCGTGCTCGCAGTCAGAAGCAGGCGCTCGTCGTACCTGTCCGCGAGCAGGCCACCCGGGAGCTGCCCGAGCGAACCGAACAGCCACAGCACCGTCACGAGCAGGCCAGCAACGGAGAGGCTCAGTCCGTAGGTATCCTGCAGGTACGGCAACACGACCGGATAGATCATCCGTGCCCCCACCAACAGCCCCCACGCGGTCGCAACCACGACGAGAGACGTCCCTTTGCCGCCAGCCCACAGCGCCTTCAGCTCGTCACCGACTGCCGTTCGAACGTTCATCGCGTTACGCGGGTATCGCCCCTGGCCGCCCTTAGGGGCTGGCTTGCCCGTCGTCCGTTTCCTGTTTCGACCCGGGGCCCGAAAGACTACGAGCGCGCCCTCGCCGTCCACGCAGCGGTGAGCGCAAGCGCCAGAAAGACACTCAACGTGACGACGAATCCGAACCCAGGCACAGAAGAAACGTCCCCTTCGGACGTGGCCTCGGCCTCCTCGCTTTCCGCGACTGTCAGTCTCTCGAGCGAGGAGACCTCCGCGGTAAAGTAGTAGGCAGCCCCCGTCTCGTCGGTCAGCGTCGTCTCTGACTCCTCCCACTCGCCGCCGTCGCTCTCGTAGAGCGCGACACGCTCGGGCTCGAGTCCCGCGTCCTCGAGTGTGGCGGCGTCGACACTGAAGCTAACTGTCGCCGTGACGGGCTGGGTAGTTGCTGCCGCGAGCGAGCCCAGCGACTCCCGATCGTCGGGAGCGGCGGGGAAGCCGTCCGGCTGGTCGTTCTCGAAAGTGACCGTCTCGGTCCCCTCGAGGTCGGTCACGTCGACGTGCTCGAACCGGACATCGTCGGTGGTGCCGTTGGTCGGCTGGAGTCGGGCGACGTCGTCGGGCGAGGGCGCTTCGACCGTCGCGGCGATGCCGTCGTCGGTCAAGCCGTAGGTCACGGTCGGCTCGTCACACGTGCCGGTTCGGATCGTCACCGGTTCGGAGAGCGATCCGAGTTCCGAGCGGACGGGGCTGGTCGCGTCACCGGACAGAACGTGCCACTCCTCGATCTCGCCGCCATCGTACCAGTCGGGATCGTAGAGGTCGTCGTCCTCGTAGTACTCGGCGTCCTCGTTGAACGCTGGGTGGACCGTCACCGCGAACGGATCGTTGAGACCGCCCTGGATCGCGCCGCCGCCGGTTCGACTCTCGATCCAGATCCAGTCGGCGCTGGCCCAGCCGTCGCCGCGGTCGAACTCGTCCATGTTAGTCGGACCGTCGTAGTCGTCGTTCTTGACTTCCCACTTGGCTTCGTGGGGGAGTCCGATGACGTCGAACGACGCGACGCCGCCGGTCGTGTTCCCGTCGACCCGATCGTGGACCATCACGAGGCTGATGCCGTCTGTCCCTTCGTGAAGGAAGAGGAGACTCGCGTTGTTCTCCTGAAGGTGTGTGGTGCCGTACGAGCTGTACAGCCGGTCGACCCCTTCGGGATGGGTCTCGTGGTTCCGATAGTCGTAGAACGAATCGACCGATTCAGCCGTCGATAGCGGCTCTATCTGCTGGCAGGCGTCGCCCTGCTCGACGACGTAAGCGTCTGGCGTCGCGTTCTCGTCGGACTGTGCGATAACCTGGCCGGCGACGCCCCCGACGCTCCCGAGAACCACGAGCGCGATGACGGCGGCCACGGCCGCCAGTCTCCGTTCGCGTCCGATCATGAGTCACCCCTCCCCCTGTCTCTCCCACTGCCCTTCGCCGTCGGCAAATCACGCCGGGGCGGCGTCGACGTCGCCAGTTCAGCCGCTTCGTCTCCAGGCGTCTCTCGAGTGCCCTCTGTGCCCTCGCCGTCGGACGCCTCGCCGGCCGACTCGAGCGTCTCGCAGAACGCTTCCGGCGATCCGATCCAGGCGTCCCGTTCTTCCGCTCGCTCGACGAGCCATCGGTAGAGGCGTCGGTATCCGGGAAACTCCCGTTCACTGAAAAAGCGCGGATGCCACAGGACCGTCATCACGGCGTCGTTCTCGGCAGCCTCGGTCAGCAATCGCTCGCAGGTCCGGCGAGCGGCCGCGAACTCGCGACCCGGGTCCGGTAGCGCCTGGTCCATGATCGTCAGCGGGAAGACGAGGAACTCGTCTCCGAACGGCTTTCGCGGCCGGTAGCCGTGGTAGAACCCACACGCAGTCGTCGACCCGAGGGTCGCGTCGTAGGCGAGTCCGATCGACCGGTAGTGTCGCCACGTCTCGGGCACCGACAGTCGGAGGTGATGTTGCCGCCCACCCGAAACCGACTGCCCGGTGACGCGCTCGAGAACCTGCTTCTCCTCGCGGAGCCGCGTTCGGTCGTCCCGGGTGTGATAGGAGCCGTGCAACCCGACCTCCCACCCGCCGTCCACAAGCCGTTCGACGACGTCGACGAGGTCGTCGTCGGTAAGGTCGTACCGACCGAGGTGTTGCACCCAGTTGGCCGGATCGAGCCAGTCGCGGAGCGGCCGATCGCTGAACAGATGCTGTTCGTTCAGGAAGTAAAACGCCGATCGAACGCCGAGGTCGTCCTCGAGTGCCACGATGTCCTCGAACTGCCAGTAGGGGTTGTCGTCGCCGAAGACGGTCCGGAGGTGGTACGCGGGACGCTCCTGGATCGCGTAGTACAGCCCACGAAGTCCTTTGTACGGCCGGTCGACGTCGTGGGTGAGACAGAGTGCAAACTCGGCGTCGTCGGGGAGGGCGTCGGCCTCGAGGGCGCGGGCGGAGCCACCAGTCATGGTCGTCCCCCATGTCGCTGACGGGAGCGGCAGCGATACGTCCTTTCGCGGCCGATCAACCGCCTCGCAATCGAGCGAAACCGGCGTTGAATCGATTCGGTCATCTCGTCTGTACACTCATCTGGAGCGACAGGATAGTAAATGAGGCCGTACTCACCGTCCCAGGGTTGTACCAGACTTCTCGCGCCGTTACGAATGCCCTACCTTCGGCTCGTCGACGGTCACTAGAACCCCCATAGCAGTGAGACTACCGCTCTGAGCCCCTTTCCGGGCCGGATAGCCGCATCCCACAGGCTCCCTGTTCTCACCGACGAGTCCGCCGCGCCATCCACCACTCGAGCGGGGTGACCGATCCGAAGCCACGGTTCGGCCGTTGGCACGGCTTCACCAGCGAACCGCCAGAACGTCCGTTGACCATCCCCGTTCTCCGTCCGTCGAACGGATCGAAGCAAGATCGAGTTCGGTAGCGGCCTGTAACGGTGTTTCTGGCCGGTGAACGACCGGAGCTGCGGTGCGAAGTCGCCGCCGAATCGGCGTTTTCTCACCCAGAAAAACCGGACCGTTTTTGATACTACTACCGGAACGACCCGGTACCAGTGAGTGAGGAGACGGATCTGTCGACGGTGCTTGCCGTCCTCGACGACGAGTACGCCCGGGAGATCCTCACCTATACGAGCGTCGAACCCATGTCTGCCAGTACCCTGAGCGAACGGTGTGACGCGTCTTTACCGACGATTTATCGCCGTCTCGACCGCCTCGAGGAGTGTCGCCTCGTCACAGAAGAGACGGAACTCGCCACCGACGGCAACCACTACAGCGTCTACAGCGCGAACCTCGAACGACTCGAGTTGACCCTCGAAGACGGCACGTTCGACCTCGAGCTCTCGTATCGCGAGGAAGACGTCGCGGACAAGTTCACCCGAATGTGGGAGGGGATGCGATGAGCGACGTCGTCAGGATCGGCGAGGCGTCGCCGTTCGAGTTGCTGACTGTGGCGAGTCTCTTTCTCGTTGCACTTCTCGGGACGATCATCGCCTACCAGGCCTATCGCGGTTACCGTCGCAACGACGCGCGGTCGATGTTCTATCTCGCCATCGGACTGCTTTTGCTCACGCTCTGTCCGTTTCTCGTGAACGTAACGATCAACACGTTTACCGGCGCACAACAGGTCGTGACGGTCTTTTTCGAGAACGTGAGCCGTCTGTTGGGACTGGTCGCGATCACCTACTCGCTGTACGGACACCACTGATCGGACAGCGGCTTCTGGGGATCAAAACGTGTGCTGGCGCGGATAGGGCCGAAGCGACGTGGAAGGGGGATCGAACGGCGAACGTGACGCCACAGGGCGAGATGGCGTCACGCGAACGATCGCCGATCGACTGGCGGTCGGGAAACGGGGGGATCACTCGGGAGTGGGAGCCGGGGCCTGTGACCACCCCGGTTTCAGTTACGACGGGGTCCATATTAGTGGTCAGAGGGGATTTTCTGGGTCGGAAAACGCGTGTAACATTCGGTCAACGAGAGCGTGACGCGATTTACTCGCCTCTCCCGGTGACTCCGGGCGGGAGCCCCGGTAGTCGGCGACGGATCGGTCCCCAGGCACGCGGGCCCGTGACGCCGGGAACGACGAGGCCGACCGTTCGGAGTCCGACCGAACCGCGGTTCGGTCGCCGACCCAGAAGCCCATCGCGCCCGCCGCGAGGGGATGCTGCCGTACCGGCCGGCGCTGACGCCGACACGGGACATGGGTGCGATCCCCGAGTGCTTCCGCTCGTATCAGGGCGTCCACCGAAGCCGTCACCCCAAGCACTCGTTTGCCGCGTGAGGTGGCGACGCCGAGTTCGTCACCGAGGACTACTCCTACGACGACTCGCTCGGCGAAGCGTCGCCGCTGGCCCGGATCTACAAGTTGAGCATGACGAGTGCCTCGGGGTCGGACGGAAGACGTGTCTTCCGTGATGACGAGACGCTTCGCGTCTCGAGCCACTTGGCCCCGAGGTACGTCACAGGACGCCCGCTGCAGATTCGTTCCTGAATGCGGCGCGCCCCTCGGTACTGTCGTGTTTACTTTCTCGAACAACGACTGGTCGAAACACAAGTATATAAGCATCCGTCACCCGGTCTATAGAGTTTTGTTCCAGGAATCCGTACACCTCCTATGTACCAATCGAGACCATCCCGGAAACGGCCTGGCAGATCCCTCTCGCCGACGGAACACTCGCTCCGTCGCCGACTCGACACTCTCGAGCGAGAACAGCAACTCCTCCGCAACACGCTGTCCGGAGTCGCCCAGGAACAGGGCGTCTCGGTCGCTGGCGAGTGTGGCAAGTGTAATCGGTCGTATCTGCTTATTTCCCAAGGGCGTATGCACTGTCCCACGTGTGGATACGGTCGATCGATCTAGTACCGTCCCAACCGTCGACTGACGGGCCGAATCGAGCCACACCGCCAGATTCGGCCCCGCAGTGCAGGCTTGGCCCGCCACTAACGCCGGTCCTCGAGCAGTCGCTTCAACCGGTCGAGTTCGGCGAGTGCCTCGACCGGTGTCATGTGGGCGACCTCGAGTGCTTGGAGTTCGGCCGCGACGTCGGACGAAAGCCCCGGTGCGTCCGAGGTGGACTGTCGAGGCGCAGTTTGTTCCCCACCGTCTGCGGTTGCCGAAGTCGTGGGCTTCGGCGTCGCCTCCGCTGGTGAGTCGGAGTCGTCCGGTCGTTCGTCGGCCGTTTCGGCTACCAGTTCCCGCGAGCGGGCGACTACCGGTTCGGGAACGCCCGCGGCCGTCGCGACCTCGACGCCGTATGATCCCGTCGCCGCGCCGGGTGCGACCTCGTGGTGGAAGACTACTTCGCCGTCTTCCTGGTCGACCTCGAAGTGGAGCGTGAACGCGTCCTCGAGGTCCTCGGCGACCTCGGTCAGAGGGTGGTGGTGGGTCGCAAACAGCGTCGTCGCGCCGACCTCGTCGTGGAGGTGTTCGGTCATCGCCTGGGCGATGGCGAGTCCGTCCGCGGTCGAAGTACCACGACCGACCTCGTCTAACAGGACCAGCGAGCGGTCGTCGGCCTCCCGCAGAATGGTCGCGAGTTCGTCCATCTCGACCATGAACGTCGACCGGCCGCCGGCGATGTCGTCGCTCGCGCCGACTCGGGTGAAGATGCGATCGACGGGCGTCAGCCGTGCCGACCTCGCCGGCACGAAACTGCCGACCTGTGCCAGCAGGACGATCTGGGCCACCTGTCGCATGTAGGTCGACTTTCCCGACATGTTGGGGCCTGTAATCACTGCCAGCCGTCTGTCGCCCGCGAACCGAGCGTCGTTGGGAACGAACGACTCCTGAGTCCGCTCGACGACCGGGTGGCGACCACCTTCGATCTCGACCTCGAGGTCGTCGCCGCGCTCGAGTAACTCCGGCCGACAGTAGTCGTACTGAGCGGCGACGGTGGCAAGCGAGACGAGCGCATCGACGGTTGCGAGCGCATCGGCAAGGGCCTGAACGCGTTCGACCTCGTTGGCGACCGTCTTGCGGACCTCGCGGAACAGTTCGTACTCGAGTTCGTCCGCGCGCTCTTCGGCACCGACGATCTCGTCCTCGCGCTCTTTGAGTGCCGGCGTGGCGAACCGCTCGGAGTTTTTCAACGTCTGGCGGCGCTGATAGTCGTCGGGCACCGAGTCGAGGTTCGGATTGGTCACTTCGATGTAGTAGCCATGCACCGAGTTGTAGCCGACCTTCAGGGAGTCGATACCGGTGCGCTCGCGTTCCCGTTCCTCTAAGTCGTCGATCCACTGTTTCCCATCGCGGGCTGTCTGCCGGAGGGCGTCCAGATTCTCGTCGTACCCCTCGGCGACGATCCCGCCCTCGGTGATCTCGATCGGCGGGTCCTCGACGATCGAATCCTCGATCAACTCGCGGATGTCCGCGAGCGGATCGAGATCGGCGTGGAGTTGCTGGAGTCGATCGCACTCGCTGCCCGCGAGGTGAGCCCGCACGTCCGGCACGACGGCAAGCGTCGCCCGAAGCGAGCACAGATCCCTGGCATTTGCCCGCTCCCGGGAGATCCGACCGATCAGTCGCTCGAGGTCGTACACGTCCCACAAGAGGTCCTGCAATTTTTCGCGGGCCCGAACCGACCGCTGGAGTTCTTCGACCGCGTCGAGTCGCGCTTCGATCCGGGCAGGCTCGAGCAGCGGTCGGCGAATCCAGTCTCGCAGTTTTCGACCGCCCAGCGCGCTCGAGGTCTCGTCCAGAACCCCGACGAGCGTCGCTTCGTCCCGGCCGTGGACGGCACGCGGTTCGAACAGTTCGAGACTCCGGAGGGCGACGGCGTCCAGCAGCAGGTACTCCCGTGGATCGTACCGCGTGAGGTGGGTGATGTACTCGAGGCGGGCGCTCTCGTCGTCGGCCTCGAGTTCGGCCTCGCTCTCGCTGCCGCGAGCGTACTCGGCGTACTCGAGCAAGGCCCCACAGGCCCGAATTTCGGCGTCGGTCGCGAGCAACGCATCGGGATTCCGGAAGTACGCCGAGACCGTCTCAACCGCTCGCTCGCGCTCGAAGACGGCCTCGTCGAACGGCGTCTCCATGCAGTCGTCGGGGAAAACGCCCGTCGGTGCGCCGGGGCCGACGACTGCCTCTGCAGGGTCGAACCGGCTCACCTCGTCGGCGATGGCCTTGCTCGAGGTCGAACTCGTCGCGAGGAAGTCGCCGGTCGAGACATCGAGTAAGGCGAGCGCGACCTCCTCGCCGCTGCAAGCGACCGCCGCGACGAAGTTGTTGTCGTCGCCGGCAAGCAGTTCGTCCTCGGTGAGCGTCCCCGGCGTGATGACCCGCGTCACAGCCCGGTCGACGACGCCCGACGACTCGCCGGGCTCCTCGACCTGGTCGGCGACCGCGACCCGGTAGCCCGCCTCGAGCAGTTCCTCGATGTAGGACTCGGCGTTGTCGATCGGAATACCAGTCATCGGGTACTCGCCGGTCGAATCCTCGCGGCTGGTCAGCGTCACCTCGAGCAGTCGCGCGGTGCGTTCGGCCGCACCGCAGAAGGTCTCGTAGAAGTCGCCGACCTGGAAGAGAACGAGCGCGTCGTCGTATCGGTCACAGAGGTCGTGGTACTGAGCCATCATGGGCGTCAGCTCGTCGCGTTTCTCAGCCATCGCTTCGGGAGGGCCAAGCGCCGGGTCCATACCTACGGGTCGGCCGCCGAACGCGGAAATAGCTTGCTGGTCGTTGCCCATCAATCCGTCTCGAAGTACAGGTCGGCGTGGGCGGCACAGCCGGGATTGAACGCCACGTTACACGACGGACAGCGATAGTCAGCTTCGCGGTACGCCGGCACTGTGAGCTCGGTCCGGCAGACACCACAGAGCACTGTGGGTTCGTCGAATCGCGCTCTGGGCCACGGTACGGCGTCGTGGTCGGCGATCTCTTCGTGACAGCGAAAGCACGGCCAGTACGTCTCACAGCAGGCGAACTTGAACGCAACGACGTCGCGGTCTGTGTGGTAGTGAGCACACCGGGTGTCGGGGTCGACGTCGACGCCGCGGACGGAATGGTCGAACTCGGACACGGGATCGCTTCGACCGAGGCGTTGCTCTCCCTTCGACGTATCGGTCCGAAACCACCGCGTCCATCGGCCACACCCGAGTGGCTACCACTCGGTGGTTTCACTCCAAAATAGACGTATGCGTATCACTCAGCCGAACAACTCGTCATGCGGCGTCTCGTATCGATTGCTAATGTGCTTTAGTAACTTTCCTATACACTTTGGGACTAGTATTTTCATCTGGAAGTCACACGACCCGACATGGGCAGACACGACCACAACGGCACTCCCGGGGACGCAGTCGTTCGCGCCGAGCAACACGAGTCGGAGTCCCGACTCCAGACGATACTGCGGGCGGTAGCCATCGAAAAGAACGTTTCTGTCGGCGAGTTGTCGTCGCTGTACGAGCAGATCGATCCGGAAGCGATGGTGGAACTGCTCGATCGTGCGGAGAGGCGGAACGTGGAGACGACCATCGAGTTTACGTTCGAAGGCCGTCGAGTCGCCGTCTCACAGGACGGAACCGTCCGTATCCGTCGGCTGACGTGACCGTCAGCCCACGGAAAAGAGAGCGCGCCGGAACCGCGGACCACTACGGCCGGGAGCGACCGCGAACGACTCTCCCTGTCACTCGAACGCGGCCGTGTCGCCGCGACGGTACCGATCGAGTCGCCGGTAGCCGTGGACGGTCGCGTCCTCGTCGAGTTCGATCTCGTAACGGCCGATAATGTCCTGAGTGTCGGGGACCGCCCGGCGTTCGACGACCTCGACGATCGCTCGCCAGCCGTCGTCGGTCGGCGCGATTTCACTCACAGCGTCGAACTCCCGACCGATGAGATCGCTCGCCGTCGACTGAACCGTCCGTCGAACGGCGAGGACACCCTCGATCTCCTCGTGTTCGACGTCGACATCGGCGTCGATCGACGCCGGATCTGTCTTCCTCTCGGCAGTCATGTCGGCACCGAGGTCGCGACTTCGGGTCTCCTCCGTGCTTTGCTCTGTCTGTTCTTCCTGTCCGTCTTCGACTGTCTGACTGTCGCTCACGGTTGGATCACTCTCGTCGTGTTGGTAGCAAAAACCGTCGTCCCCGGCGGGACGCGAGCAGCGCTCGCCGTCCTCAGTAACTGCCTTACACTGCCCGCTCGATCTGGTGTCGGCTTCGGCCATTGGTCCGGCTTCGGTGTGTCCGCTGGTACTCTATATCGATTCGTCGATTTCCGCCCGCAGGTCGTCGACGTCGTCTGCACCCTCGCCGGCGATCTTCGGCGCGAGGACATCAGTGAACACCGCCGCCAGCAACTCGTCGTCGTCCTGGCCGTCGAAGACCGCCACCCCCTTCGCGGCCGTGATCGCTGCCCGTGTCCCGACGATGACCGCGAGTTCGTCGCGCAATGCACGCGTCGCGTCCACGACCCTCTCGATCCGTTCGTCGGGCAGGTCGACGTGTGCCTTGACGATCTCGAATTCGGTCTCCTCGTCGTAGTAGTCCACCTGAACACCGACGAACCGATCGAGTAACGCGTCCTGCTGCGTGTGGACGCCAGCGTACTCGACGTCGTTCGAAGTGACGATCGCCCGGAACTCGGGGTGGACATCGACCGTCCGATCCCCGCCGCGCTTGCCCGGCCGCTCTAAGACCCCCTCCTCGAACACCGACAGCAAGACGTTGTGTGCGGCCGGGTCGGACCGAGCGAACTCGTTGTAGACGAGCGTTGCACCCTCGCGGACCGCGACCGAGAGTGGATTGTCGACCCATCGCTCGCGGACGATCTCGGTCTGTTTGGTGACGCCGCCGACGAACCGGTCGTCCTCCTTGTAGCGTTCCCCGCCGGCGTGGTCGCCGACGAGTGCCGCAGTGTCGACTGCGTCGTCGCCGTTGAGCCAGACGACCGGTCGGCCGCGTTCGGCCGCGGCCGAGAGCGCGAGCGCGGTCTTCCCACAGCCCGTCGGCCCGATCAGGTGGACCGGCTGGTCGGCCTCGAGCCAGCCCGTAATCCGTCCCCGAAGCGACTGGACGGCGTCGGTTTCGACGAACGGCTCCGGGACGACCTCTTCCGGGTCGGACAGCGGGCTATCACCGTTTCGCTCGCCTGCACTCGAGGCTTTGCGTGCGAGGGCTTTCTTTGCCTTGCGACTCTCCTTGCGAGAGCGGTCGCTTCTGATCTTCCGACCGCGGACCGTGCGCTTTCGCGAGGCGTCGTCGGCCATCTATTCTGTGGCAGACTGTGGCGACGATTCGGGTCGTGGTTCGACCTCGAGCTCTTCGAGATCCTCGAGATCGCCCTCTGCAGTGGCCTGCTCAATTTTTGCGATCTCCTCCGCGTAGTGCAGGAAGGTGTCGACGGACGCGACGACGACGCGTGCCTCGATCGTCAGGAGCTCGATTCCGACAACGGATACCCGTGCCCAGACGTCGATGACGACGCCCTTGTCGAGAATCCGGTCGAGTACTTCGGCGAGACTCGAGGAGTCGGGTCTTCGCTGTGGTTGTGCCATAGACGTGCGTGCGTTCAGGGCCGCTGCGTAATTCGGCTGGCACTGCGACTGCAAGCCTGCTGGGCCGAGGGCAAAGCGGGATCGACGCCGGGTAAAGAGCTCGTTAGGGCGGGCCACGCCTGCACTGCTGTGTCGAACCCGGTCGTGTCGCCCGGGTCGACTCGTCGGTCTTTTCGCTGCGACTGTGGACTGGCGGCCGGCGGAACCGCGTTCGAGACTGCGCTGTTCGAGACCGTCCGATCCGTCTGATCGCGCTCGTTGCGCTCGTCCTCCCGGGCTGGCTCCCGATCCCGAGCGAGCCGATCGGCGGCGGGCTCTACGAGACCGTCCGTGGCTCTGATACGGAAGGCTGTCCCGATGTCCCGGCGCGACCGCGAGTACTCCTGCGGTCGCGCCGGAACTGACTGACAGCAACCCGTATGAGGCGGTAAACGAACAGTGACGCTTCGATCTCGAGAGCGGAGACTGCGACTGCAAGCACCACGATAACGCGTCGCGGAACCGAATCTCGTCTGACGAGTTCCCGAGTACCGTCGGGTGACCCGTCCATCCAGACGGTCGAGACTCGAGACCGATTCCCATGACACTCCCACGAGTTCGAACGAGACGGTCGTGCCGTCGCTGGAACTGGAGCGTGATTCACCGATGAACAACCGCTACGTCTACGGTATCGTCGACGGCGACCCGATCGAATTCGAGACCGACGCCGTCGGCGGTGCCGACCGGGTCTACACGATCTCTCACCGGCGGCTCGGAGCCGTCGTCTCGGACATCGACACGACCGATCCCGAGGAGACCGACGAGGATGCAAAACGCCACGACGAGGTGTTGCGAGAGATCATGGATCACGATGGTGGGACCGCCATCGTCCCGATGCAGTTCGGGATGGCCTTCGAGAGTGACCGAACCCTGAAGAACGTACTCAGGGGCGCGCGACCGGCGTTCAGGCGTGCGATGAGCGACATCGAGGGTCGAGTCGAACTCGGACTCAAAGTGGTCCGCGACGAAGACGCCGACGTCGATACCGAGTCGGTCGAGAAAGGTGTCGCCGACGCACTCGAATCGATCGCAGCCCAGTCGGTCCCGAACGACCTGTTCAGCGATCGACTCGTGATGAACCGCTCGTACCTCGTCGACCGCGACGTCCGCGAGGCGTTCGACGAGGCCGTCGCGGATCTCGAAGAACGGTACGACGACCTGACGTTTCGGTACACGGGACCGTTCGCACCGTACAGTTTCGTCGACGTCGCAATCGGGGCGCAACGCTAACCATGTTCGTGCTGGACGACCTCCTGTTTCGGCCGTTCGTCGGCATCGTCGATGCGTTACACACGGTGGCGCTCGACGAACTGTACGACGTCGACGCCCTCCAGGACGAACTCAAGGAGAACCAGTTGCTGTACGAACTCGGCGAACGCTCCGAAGCGGAGTACCGCGAGCGAAAAGACGAACTCGAGGCAGAACTCGAGGTCGCCCGCGACGTCCACGAGCGACTCTCGAGCGGACGCGTGGAGGTGAAAACCTAAATGATCGACGACGACAGGCCGGACGACGGCGAACCGCCGGACGAGCAGCCCGAAACGGAGCCAGGGGAGCGCCACGACTGGCTCTCGAGTCTGTTGTCGGCGCTCGAGACGCTCGAACGACGAGGGTCGGCTTCGGGGCGGCGAGCGACCGACAGAACCGTCCTCGATTACGACATCTCGGTTCGCTCGAGCGAGGACGATCTGAACGGTGACTCGCGGTTCGAGGGTGACCCGCTCTCGGGGGGATTCGACGACAGATCCGGTGATTCGGCTCCCGACCGTGACAGACCGCGGCGCCGGCGGTCAGCACATCCCTCCCGGTCCGGTCGCGTGACGACTCGCCAGTACGACGACGAGTTGCTCGTCACGGCCGACGTCTCGGGGACCAACCCCGACGACGTGACCGTCGGCTTCGACGATTCGGCGCTCGTCGTTGCCCTCTCGGGCCGCGAACTCGATCGAGTCGAGGTGCCCTGGGAGCGACGAGACGCCGAGGCGACAGTTAAAAACGGCGTTCTGACGGTCGTGATCGAGCCCGAATCGGACGGCGAGACGGTTTCCGACCAGTGGGAGGACGACGATGCGTAGCGAGCAAGCGAGCGACGAGAGCTTCGGCGAGTTGCTCGACCGAGCAGAAGACTGCCTCGAGAACGTCGACGACTGCCTTGGCGGCGTCGACGACATCGCCAACCTCGAACCGGCGACGATCGAGTCGGTAAGCGGCGACCTCGAGACGCTTGCGACCGTCGCTACCGAGACCGAGGAGCTGATCGATGCGCTCGACGTGAACGAACTCCCGGAGGCGGTCGACGCCGACGAACTGCTCGCGGCGATCGAGGTGGGCGAGATTCCGGATGTCCTGGCGGACGAGGACACCGGTGCCAGTGATCTCGTCGATTTCACGCAACTGTTCCGCGCGATCGACCTTCTCGAGGCCTGGGATGCGACGGACCTGGCCTCGATCTGGGAGGAGAAACGGGAACTCGAAGACGCCGTCGATGCCGTCGCCGACGAGGGCGAGGACGCGAGTGTGCTCGAGGAGGCTGCCGCGTCGGTAGCTGACGAGGACGAGGGGCTAATCGGGGGCGACGACGGGCTACTCGGCGGCGAGGGCGAGATGCTCGAGGACACAGAGCCTGTCGAGGCTCTTGGCGACGTCGACGTCATGGAAGATCCGGAGGCCTACCAGGTGGCGATCCAGCAGCGGGCGATGGCGGGCATCGACGCGTTCCGGTGGGCGTTGCTCGAGACCCACGAGACGTTCGAACGTCTCGTCGAGTACAACCGCGAGCGGATGCGATGCCGGGAGACGAGTCCGAGTTCGCGTAATCCGACGGCGGCCTCGACGATGCCGACCGAGCGGGCCGCCGTCGGCAGCGGCGTCAAACACGCGACGGTACCACAGGACGTGCACCTTTCGACTGCACCCAGCCGGACGCGTATCTACGGCCAGCGGTTCGAGCGTGAACGGGAGAACCGGCGGGGGAAGAACGTCGAACGGGAAAAACGGAGGAGTGAGAATGACTGATCCACCACACCATCGACGAGCCGGAGTGGGCCAGCCAGACGCACCGACAGCGACGAGCCAGGGAGGTGATCCTCGTGCCTGACGACTTCCAGCCGAGCCGTCAGAAGACCGACCTCGCGGAAGTCGTCGAGATGCTACTCGACAAGGGGATCGTCATCAACGCCGACATCGCCGTCTCGATCGGCGACACCCAGCTACTCGGCGTCCAGGTTCGAGCAGCCATCGCCTCCTTCGAGACCGCGGCGAAGTACGGCCTCGAGTTCCCCGAGGGAACCGACATGCGTCGCGTCGCCGAGGCGGTCGGCGAGCCCGAACTGGCGGAGATGGATCGACCCAATCCCGTGATCGATCCGACGCGAGGAGTCAACGTGACGCCGGACGAACGGTACGTCGACGAGGAACGGCTCGAGAACGAGGAAAGCGAGGTGGTCGAGGAAAGCAACACGGGCGGCGACGGAGGCGACGGCACCGTCACGACGCCGGACCGCGGCACCGAGCGCCTCGGTGCGTGTCCAGACCCGGAGCGACCCACGAGTGGCGGGTTCGACCTGATCAGTGACGACGAAGGCGAGGTGGACGGTGCGGGCGAGGCGACCGCCGGGAGCGACGAAGCAGAACAGCACGACGAACAGCCGGCCACGCAAACGGAGGAGAACTGACGTGACGCAGATCGATGTCGGCGACGGAGAGGACGCCCGCCAGGGACTGATGACGCTCGTCGTCACCGTCGTCGAACTCCTCGTCGACGCTCTGGAGCGCGAAGCAGTCCGTCGCATGGAGTCGGAAAACCTCGCCGACGAAGAGATCGAGCGGCTGGGGGGGCAACTGGCGACGATCGAGGCCGAGATCGAGCAACTTAAACGCGACGAAGGGATCGAAGACGGCGTCGAAGACCTGCGAGACGATCTCGACGGACTGGTCGACGACGCGATCCAGCAACTCCACGACGAACCCAGAACCGTCCAGTCTCACGAGCCAGGTTACTCCGTGTTCGGAGGTGACGAGCAGTGAGTTCCGACGAACCGAGCGATGCCGATCCGACCGCGGACCCAGGCCCCGACGCCCCCCCAGAAATCGACGACGGACGATACCTCTACTGCATCGTCCAGGCCGACGAGGACGTCACCCTCGAGACGACGGGTGTCGACGGCGAACCAGTCTCGGTCGTCCTCGCAGACGGAATCGGCGCGGTCGTCCACACCTGCGACGGTATCTACGACTCCGCAGACCTCGCACAGGTCAGGCGCTGGCTCGTTCGACACCAGACCGTCGTCGACGAGGCCGGCGAGGCGTTCGGGACGCCGGTCCCGTTCCAGTTCGACACCATTCTCCGTGGCGACAACGAGGGCGTCCGCGAGTGGCTTCGCGAGGAGGCAGACACCCTCGAGCGCGCCCTCTCGGAACTCGAGAGCCACTGGGAGTACCGCGTCGAGGTCGTCGAGATCGACCCCATCGACGAGGCAGAGTTGATCGAACGCGACGACCGCCTGCGGGAACTCGAGGCGAAGATCGATAACTCCGGAGAGGGAGCGGCGTTCCTGCTCGAGAAGCAGTTCGACCAACGCCTCTCGGAACTGCAGGCGGCCCGCCGGGAGTCGCTGACCGCCGACCTCAAGGACCGTCTCGGCGAGGAGACACGGGAGGTCCACGCTCTCGAGCGGTCCCCGGCCGCGGCGCTGGACGACGACGTGGTCGACGCCGGCGACGACGGGGAGACACTCTGTCGGTTTACCCTGCTCGCCCACGAGGACGACGAGGAAGCCGTTGGGTCGGTGCTCGACGACGTAGCGACACACGACGGCCTCGAGGTTCGGTTTACGGGGCCGTGGCCGCCGTACACGTTCGCGCCGGAATTAGGTGGTGACGGGAGAGAGAATCGGCCCGACGACACGGCAGTGGACCGACGATGAGGCCGAGAAAAGACGACGAGGTACTCGTCGACGTGATCGATGTCTTGCTGAGAGACGGTGCCGTACTCCGGGCAGACATCATCGTTTCGATCGCCGAGATCCCGCTGGTCGGAATCAAACTCACCGCGGCGATCGCGGGGATGGAAACGATGACCGAGTACGGACTCTTCCAGCGGTGGGACACTCGCCGTCGGCAGGCTGCACTGGCCAGTTCGGCGGACGAGGAATCGGCCGACTCTCTCGAGAACGCGAACGTACGGTCGGGCGAGCAGAGGTAGGGCCGAAACTGGCAGTCTGAACTGTCGCGACGAACCCACTGTAGCTCCTGTTCGGTACGGTGTCTGCGAGAGTTCTATCGCCCCATTCCAGGGGCTAGCTGTCAGGCGAACTTCGGCCGTTCTTTCGTCCGTTCGACCTCGCCGGTGATTGTCTCTTCGTCGCGGTCTTCGTCGTAAACGTACTGGCCAGTCGATCCACAGAGCGTACACTCGTAGGACTCCGAAATTTCGTTTATCATCTCGCCGTCCTCGAAGTAGACGCGGCTCTGGGTTATCTGCAAGAACTGGGGCGTCTCACAGTTAGAGCAGGTGATCATACCCGATCCGTAGACTGCACCAGTTGTAGTTATCCGGCTTGTAACCGGCCGGTAGACCGATACAACCTCTGTATTACTGGGTTCCGTCGATGGCGACTATGTGTGTGCCGTAGTCACACGATAGTGCCAGATCCGGCTCGGTCTCGAGACGCGGTAATAGCTTACTACCACCCGACAGCGTGGCCGTTTTTCGCTCGTCCGCGAGTCGATAACGGACCACCAAACAGGTTTCAGCCGAGTCGAGAACGGAGTATTATCGGCTTTCGAGCAGGACGGTTCGAGGGCCGGCCGTGACTCGACGCTTTCGACCCCGTGTCGAAAGTACACACGACCGTGTCGGGTTCGGTCTCGTCCGCCGACCGACGGCTGTATCGAACTCTTGCTGTCTTTCACGCCGGTTTCGTGAGCAGACCGGCGCGCCGATCGGTGGGTGCAGGTGGGGTTTCGGGTACGGATTCCGCCGATCGCGTCCACAGTGGCGCTAGCATCGGCCTATATCGTGGTTACACCGACCCTGTCGAGGGTGTGTGGAGACTACGGCTGAACAACCGAATTCATAACAAAGGGAGAGGCCTGCCTTGCTCTGCGTGCGGGGATGGAACGCCCCGTCGGGTATACGCTCGGCCCAATCACGACGCGCTGACCAGCCGATTGCGTGCGTTCGTGCCCGGAGCTCGGAAGTGGACTCGCCCCCGCTTCGAGTACGCTCATGTCTCTCATGCCAGGGCGGGCTCCCGCCCCCGCCCGGGTTTCAGAACTGCGTGCCGGCCGTCTCCAGTCGCTCCGGCAGGCGTACTAGTCGCTCCACGGTTCGTGTTTTCGTCCCTTGCACAGCGACCGGTCTCGTGTGAATCCGTCAACGCGTCGAGCCACACGTTTGAGGTGTTCCCAGCCGAACGGAGGAGTATGAAAGCCGATCGGTTCACGACGTACGGGCTCTATCTCTCGCAATCAGTACACGAGGCACTCGGTGCGTTGCTCTACGAGGAGGCCGGTGTCGTCGATCTCGAGACGTACTTCGATCCGTCCGAATCGGCGATTCCGGCGGGCGACCCCGGTGCTGAAGCGACACACGAGACCGTTTCGGCCGTCGTCTCGGAGTTTGCGACGCTGTACGACGCGGCCGACTTTGTGGCCGCCGAGGCAGTCGACCACGACGCGTTCGTGCTCACGCATCTCGCGGCCGAACCAGAGACGGTCGCAAGCGCTCGAGAGCGGTTCGAAGCCGCTGCGACGCTCCAAGAAACAGACCTGCGGACGGTCCACACTGCCGTACTCGAGGCGTGGCTCTCGATGGACGGTCGGGCGTGACCGGAGTCGATTCCGGGTGGCGAGCCACTCGAACGGCCCGCGTGCAGTACTCGGGAGACATCGGGACGGCTCCGTCGTCACGGAGACGGCATCGGCCACAATGATAATGTGCCGGTAGACGGCCACGTAGCAGTATATGCGACGTAGCGACGCCCCTTCCGGTGATGGGGAATGGTAGTCGACTCGAGTGGGGACGCCGGGCCAGGTCGGCGCGGACTGTTGCGAGCGATCGGGGCGAGTGTCGGCGTGACGGTCGGGGTGGCAGGCGTCGGCGTCGCCGCGGGCGATCCTGGCGAGCGCGTATCGGTGACGTTCGAGGCCCAGAAATCTGCAGGCGACGCGGTCACCGTCGCGACGGTAGTGACCGAGGTGGACGTCGTCGTCACCGTCGGTCACGAGTCGCGGGGCGAACTCGGCCGAACGGTGGTCGACGCGGACACGCTCGTCGAAGATCTCGAGGTAGCGCTCGCCGAGCCAATCGGTGTGGTCACGGAACTGGACCTCGAGGTTAGCGTCTACGAACGCGACTCGGGGACCGTCGTCGCCCGTGACACTGGCACTGTCGCGTTCGACGGCAGCGTCGAGGTGGTCGACGGTCTCGAAGAGCACCTCGTCGCGGCCGACCCGGACGCGGGCTTTCAGTATCCGTACTATCTCTACGCACCGGCTCGGCTCGCCGACGCGAAGGCGACGCCGATGCTCGTCGAACCGAACGACACGGGAACGGCCACCGACGAGTTCGACCGACATCTCGAGGCAGCCGAGCGAACGCTCGAGGACGGGATCGGCCGCGAGATCGCGGACGCGCTGTCGAGCCCGTTTCTCGTCCCAGTGTTCCCGCGACCGCAGGAGAACCTCGTCGGCAGCGACCATCACGTCCATCAGTTAGACGAGGCGACGATGGCGATCGACGACGGCGACCTCGAGCGGGTCGACCGCCAGTTGCTCGCGATGGTCGACGATGCACGGCGTCGGCTCGCGGAACGTGGCTATCCCGTCGACGACAGGATCATACTGAACGGCTTCTCGGCTGCGGGCACTTTCGTCGATCGCTTCGCCGCGCTCCACCCCGAGGAGGTCCAGTCGATCACGGCCGGCGGCCTCGACGGGACGGTGATCCTCCCGATCGAGGGGGCGAAGGGCCACCGGCTAAAGTACCCCGTCGGCGTGGCCAACTTCGAAGAACTGACGGGTGAGGCGTTCGACCTCGAGGCGTTTCGCGAGGTCGATCGCTTCCTGTACGTGGGCAAACACGACGACAGCGACGCGATCGCGTCCAGTGGCCCCTGGACCGACGACGAGCGACGTGAGACCGCGCTCGAGGTTTACGGTCACGACGCCCAGCGCGAGCGGTTCCCGTTCTGCAAGGCCGTCTACGACGACGTCGGGGTCGACGCCGTCTTCCGAAACTACGAGGACACGGCGCAGACGCCTCAGCCGGCCAGAGCGGACCTCGTCGAGTTCCACGAGCGGAGTCTGGCGGGAGACGACGTCGACGAGCTCCGGGCGGACCTGGGCGGTAACGTCCCGAATCTCCACGCTTACGTCGACTACGAGCCACGCGAACCGGCCGTCGGCGAGCAGGTCGCTTTCGACGCGACCCGGTCTGCCGTCTGGGACCGCGACCTCGTCGCGTTCGAGTGGGAGTTTGGCGACGAGACGGCGACCGGCGACCTCGTGACACACACGTTCGAGAAACGGGGCGGGCACAACGTCCGGCTGATCGTAACCGACGACGCCGGCGAGACCTACGAGGACGTGGTACAGATCCGCGTCGGGTCCAACCCCGCCGATAAAAAACCCGGGTTCGGTCTCGCAAGCGGAATCGCCGCGCTTGGGGGAGTCGGTTATCTCCTCCAGTGGCGACTCACTCGAGGGTCTGACGGCTGAGACGGTTTGCTGTACCGAACTATCGGTGCGACCGCGCGCTCCTGCGGTCGCGCCGGAAATGACGTACAGCATCCGTCTCACGAGAAGGTAGAAGTATGCGCTTGTATCCTTATCAGACCGATTCGAACAGCGCCATGATCGCACCGCCGCCGCCGACGCTCATACCGACCATCCCGCTGTTTACGTCGTCGGTCTCGAGTTGGGAGGCGAGACTCGTCGTGAGCATCCCCCCCGAGCCGCCGATCGGGTGGCCAAAGGCGACCGCGCCGCCGAGCGGATTCACGTTCTCGCGTGGGATGCCGAGCCGTTCCATCACGTACACCGACTGTGCCGCGAACGCCTCGTTGATCCAGAAGGCGTCGACATCTCCGATCGCGAGTTCGTTGCGCTCGAGCAGCGTTTCGACGACATCGCCGACGGCCTCGTTGAACTCGTCGGGGTCGCGGTAGACGAGGTCGTAGTCGACCAGCCGGGCCATCGTCTCGAGGCCGCGTTCCTCGGCTACACCTTCGTCGGCCAGCAGCACTGTCCCCGCACCGTCGCTGAGTTTCGACGCGCTCCCGGGGGTGATGGTTCCGTCTTCGCGGAACGAGGGCGGCAGCTCGGCTAGATCCTCGAGCGTCGAGTCAGGGCGGGGGCCTTCGTCGCGGTCGACGACCTTGCCGTCGGTTTCGACAGGAACGATCTCCTCGTCGAACGCTCCCGACTCGATGGCCTCGGCGGCCCGCTGGTGACTCTCGAGCGCGTACTCGTCTTGCGCCTCCCGAGAGATGCGTTCGCGGTCAACCATGCGCTCGGTGATCTCACCCATGTGGACGTCGAGGTTGATGTCCCACAGCGAGTCGAGGATCATCGAGTCTTTGATTCGTACGTCGCCGTGGCGACGTCCCTTGCGGTAGTCCGGCAGAATCCAGGGAGCGTTCGTCATCGACTCGAAGCCGCCGCCGATCGCGAACGCCGCGCGACCGGCCTCGATACGGTCCGCTGCGAGTGTGATCGCACGGAGTCCGGAGCCGGAGGCTTCGTTGACCGTCGTGACCTGCATCTCGTTGGGAAGGTCGGACTCGACGACTGCCTGCCGCCCCGGCACTTGGCCGATTCCAGCCTGGATGGCGTTACCGAGGCTCACCCAGTCGACGTCGTCGCCGTCGATCTCGACCCGCTCGAGCAGGCCGTCGAGTGCCGTTCGTGCCAACTCCACAGCCTCGACGTCAGACAGCGACCCCAGTAACGTTCCGTGTGGCGTTCGTGCACCGTCTACCAGGACGACGCCGGTTTCGGAGCGTGTCATACCTGCGCCTACATCGTCAGAGAAAATGAACGTTTGCAGCCACCGAGTGGTCTCGTCTTGTACTCACCCCCAGATAGTATAAATCAAAGGACACGAGTCGGCGGCTGATGGGCCACACCGATTCACAGGTCGGGGTCGAACCATCGGAGTACGGACGGAGCGACTTCGTTCAAGAGCAACCACCATCGTCCCGCCTCTACCGCGGAGCCCGTTCTCCCGATCGGCCACTCAGAATCGGATGTTCGAGAACAAATCCCACAAATACTAAATAGTTTGTAAAAATAACGGCGGTAAGAGAATATGTTTATTCATTGTCCGCCCTAACCAGCGGATAACGAAATGGTTTTCCTCCGGGTTCCGCTTGAATCGACTAACGAAGAGAGATATGAGTAGCAAACGACGGTCACCAGGAGGGATCTGCGGTGGCGGCTGAACGACTGATCGGACCGCTGTCGGACACGGTGGCCGTCCGACAGACGACCGTTCCCCGGGCCGACGAGCACGCGCCCGGCATGAAAGACAGCCGCGACGCATCGGTCGGAGTCACTCGCGAACGGAGGTGGCCAGTATGATAGACGGAAACGGCGTCATCGTCCCCATCAGCCCGTCTTCGACGCTCGAGGAGACGGTTGTCTACGCTGTCGACGCCGTCGAGAGACGCGAAGGAGCGAGTACAGTCCACCTCGTTCTCACCACGCCCGGCCACCACACCGAAGACGACAGTCTCGAGCGCGACAGAAGTCTGCTGTCGCGGATGGAGAAACACGCAACCGACGCGAGCGACGACACCTCGGTACGGACGGCACTGCTCGGTGAAGACGAGTACTTCGCCGACCCGCTCGATCACTTCGAGTTACTCCTCGAGTACGTCGAGGCACACGACCTCGAGCGCGTAATCGTCGACCCAGCCTACTCCGTCGACGCGACGGCACACGAACTCCAGTCCATCGAGACGGTACTGGCCGACGCGGACGTCCACTACGAGGTCGCGCCAGTCTCGGGAGGGTGGCGTCCGACGCGGGACGAACTGGTTCGCGGGGGTGTTGTCGGTGTGGTCGCGTTCGTCTTCTACGCCGCCCTCGGCGGCCCCACCTACCCGTTCGCACTCGCCACTGGAGCCGTCACCGCGCTCATCGTGGCTGTGCTGTTGCGAAACGTCGCGTTCGAACAGACTCCACACATCGTTCCCGGGCTGTCGATCATCGCTCGAGGCGTCCTGTTCGTCCCGTACATGTTCTGGGAGATAACGAAGGCGAACGTCCAGTTCGCGTATGTCGTATTGCATCCTTCGTTGCCGATCGACCCGTGTCTCGACCGGGTCGATGCAGCGGTCGGCGACGGTCTCTCCGTGACGGCCTTCGCAAACAGCATCACGCTGACGCCGGGGACGTTGACCGTCGATACGGTTAGTAACGAACTGCTCGTTCACTCGCTTGCGCCGTCGGCACGCAACGACCTCGTCGAAGGCGTCCACGAACGCGCAGTCCGGTTCCTCTTCTACGGCCGAGAAGGACTCGACCTGCCCGGACCGGACGAACGAAACGACGTCGAATCGATCGTCGAACCGTCGGAGCCACCAGCCGAACTGGACGGAGGTGCAAGCGATGACTGACCTCGCAAACGCCGTGCTGGTGCTTGCCGCAGTGGTCGTCATTCTGCTCGCGACAGCAGTCCTCTACCGGGTCGTCGTCGGTCCAACGACACACGACCGAGTGGTCGCGATAAACGTCATCGGCACGAGCATCGTCATCGTTCTGGCACTCGTCGCCGCCGGACTCGATCGGCCGGAGTATCTCGACATCGCGATCGTCTATGCGATTCTCAACTTCGTCCTGAGCCTTGTCGTCGGTCGATTCTCCTACCGGAGCGGGGAGGTGGAGTGGCGATGACGTTCGTCACTGCAGTCGTCGTCTTGCTCGTCGTCCTCGGCGTCTTCTTTACGATGGTCGCTGCGGTCGGCATGCTCCGACTTCCCGACATCTACACCCGCTCGCACGCGGCCACGAAAGCGGACACGCTCGGTGCGGGCTTTTCGATCCTCGCCGTCGGCATCTACTTCGGCACCGCTGGTGAACTCCTCAGGGCCGGTCTGTTGCTCGTGTTCATCTACATCACGAACCCGACGGCAGCACACGCAGTGACTCGTGCCGCGTACAGTCAGGACATCGAAGTCTGGACAGTTGACGGAAACGACGAGGAGGGAGCACGATGATCTGGCTCGCACTCGAGTTCGCGTTGATCGCGTTCGTCATCGGTGCCGTACTGTTCATCGCGTTCGCACGAGACGTCGTCGGATCGATCGTCGCGTTCGCCGCGTTCACGCTTGGCATCGCGGTAATCTGGGTGCTGCTCGCCGCACCCGACGTGGCACTGATCGAAGCCGCCGTCGGCGCTGGCGTCACGTCCGTCCTCTTCCTGATCGCCGTCATGAAGACGACGGGTATGTCTGGCGAGACCGACACCAGCGAAGAGACGAACCCGGGCGCTGACGGAGAAAACGAACGATTCCGACCGCTGAACCTGCCCGCAGTAGCGATGTTGCTCGGGCTTGCGATTCCGCTCGGGTACGTCTTTCTCTCTTTGCCGCCGATCGGTATGCCCGACGCCCCAGCCGTCTCGGCTGCCTACGCTGACGGTACCTCGACGCCGTACGGCTACTACATAGAAGAGACGGTCGCCGACACCGGGTTTCCGAACGCAGTCGTCGCCGTACTGGTCGTCTACCGCGGACTTGACACGCTGGGTGAGCTGATCGTGGCCTTCGCGGCTGCGGTGAGCATTCTCATCGTACTCGAACGGGAGGACATCCTATGACGGGAGATGACGAGGTCCACGGCTACGTTACCGACGACGAACCCGAAGAGAAACGGGACGTCGTCGAGGAGGAGTACGACGACACACAGGACACAGCCGAAGACGCAACCGAACGGCTGACCGACGACCTAGAGAGCGCCGAAGCCCAAGAGCCCGTCCCACCAGTCCGACCCCAGAGTCCGGTCGTCAAGACAGTTGCACGGTTCGTCACGCCGTTCGTCGTGGCGTTCGGCGTCTACCTGACGCTGTTCGGGACCAGTCTCCCTGGCGGCGCGTTCCAGGGGGGCGTCATGATGGCGTCCGCGATTATCCTGATCGGCCTGGCGTTTGGGTTCGAACCGACCCAGAACTGGCTCGATCCCCGCGGCCTAGTCGGGCTCTTCGTTCTCGGCGCGTTCCTGTTCGGTGGCGTCGCCATTGCAGCGGTCCCGCTCGGCGGGGCAATTCTCGAGCTCTTCGTCTACCCGCTGACAGTCGAGAACATGGTCAAACTCGTCGAAGTCGCAATCGCCGCACTCGTCAGTGGCGTGATCATCGGACTGGTGGTCTGGCTCGCCGCCGGCTACGAAAAAGCCGAGAAAAGAGCCAGCAACGACGGAGGTGACGACGCGTGATCGACGGAACCTACCACTACTACCTGACGGCGTTCGTGTTGTTCCTGGTCGGACTGTACATGATGATCGACAACCGGAACCTCATCAAGAAGGTCATCGGCCTCAACTTCGCCCAGATCTCCGTGTACCTGATGCTGGTGACGATCGGCTACGTCGAGGACTCGAACCCGCCGATCGTCGGTGCCGGCCTCGAGGAACCACACGCGAATCCACTGGTCCACGTGCTCGTGCTGACCGCGATTGTCGTCGGTGTCGCGGTGACGGCGCTTGCGCTCGCGCTCGTTATTCGGCTCTACGCGGAGTTCGGGACGGTCGACGCACGCGAGATCGAGGCGAAGATAGCTGCAAGCGAAGGCGGCGACAAGGGAGGGGAAAGCGATGACTGACGTGATCGTCGCGAGCACGTCGATAGAGCCGTCGGTCCGACCCGCGGCGGTGTTGCTCGTCCCGCTCATCACTATTGGCTTGATCTTCCTCTCGAAGAACCGACCCAACGTCCGCGAGGCGTGGTCGCTCCTGGCGGCCGTGACGATGTTCGGAATCGTCGCCAGCATGGTCCCGGGCGTCCTCGAGGGCCAGGTGTACGAGACCGATCTCGGCTTCTTCGTCGCGGGTATCGAACTGGCCCTGCGGGCGGACGAACTCGGGATGCTGTTCGCGCTCGTCGCCAGCGGTCTCTACGTCGTCACCGCCATCTACAGCATCGGCTACATGCGTGGCCACCACGAGCCGTTCCAGACGCGCTTTTTCGCGATGCTGTGTGCAAGCGTCGGTGCGGCACTCGGCGTCGCGTTCGCGTCGAACCTGTTCGTGTTGCTCGTCTTCTACGAAGTGCTGACGCTTGCGACCTATCCACTCGTCGCTCACGACGAGTCCGAGGAAGCCCGCGTCTCGGGGTACAAGTACCTCGCGTACGCGCTCTCGGGCGGACTGGCGATCTTTGGCGGGATGATTGCGGTCTTCTGGCTGACCGATCCGAGCACGATCACGTTCACTCGAGGTGGCATCGAGGGTCTCGCCGACGTCGCTGCGTCCGATCCGTGGGCCGCACGCGGGGCCTTCGCCCTGCTCGCTGGCGGCTTTGCGGTGAAGGCGGGCGTGATGCCGCTTCACTCCTGGCTGCCGAGTGCGATGGTCGCGCCGACGCCGGTCTCGGGACTGTTGCACGCGGTCGCGGTCGTCAAGGCCGGCGCGTTCGGCGTCGCCCGGACCGTGATCGACGTCTTCGGACCGGGAACGGTCGCCGACATCGGCATGGGGCTGCCGCTTTCGATCGCCGCCGGTACGACGATCCTCGTCGCAAGCCTGTTCGCGCTCCGGCAGGACAACCTCAAGGCGCGGCTGGCGTACTCGACGATCGCCCAGCTATCCTACATCGTGCTCGGACTCTCCTTGCTGTCCCAGATGGGACTGATGGGCGGGTTGCTCCACATCCCGGCACACGCGTTCTCGAAGCTGACGCTGTTCCTCTGTGCCGGTGCGCTGTACGTCCAACTCGACGTCAAGTACATCAGTGAGATGGCTGGCGTCGGCAAACGGATGCCGATCACGATGAGCGCGTTCGGCCTCGCCAGCTTCAGCATGGCCGGTATTCCGCTGCTGGCCGGCTTCGTGAGTAAGTGGCACCTCATCTGGGGTGGTGCCGAAGCAGGGTACCTGCTCGTCGTCCCGCTGCTCGTCCTCTCGGGCGTACTGAACATCGGCTACTTCTGGCCGGTCGTCTACACGGCGTTTTTCGAGTCCGAAGACGCCGCCGACCAGAAGCCAGTGCTCGACAACCCCTTCGGCGGCGCGCCCGGCGCACGGGCGTACCGTCCGGACGGTGGAACGAAGCCGGAAGACGAAAAAGGAGACGACCACCACAGTCACCCCGACCTCCCGCCGGCGGACGGCTGGGACCGCGCCGACTGGCGCGGCGGTGAGACAACCCTGTTGATGCTCGTCCCACTGATGACTACCGCGACGCTAATGATCCTGTTCGGTATCGCTCCGGACTACGTCGTCTTCTTCGACCTCATCGAAGGAATCGTCGACGGTGCAATGGAGGTGTCTGACTAATGGAGGAACTGCTCTCGATCCCACCGGCGCTGATCGTCGCCGCTGCGGCCCTGATCGTACCGTTTGCTTCCCGGCGAGTCGCCCACGGCGTCAGCGTCCTCTCGCTGCTTGCCGTCGTCGCCTGGGCACTGCTCGTGCCCGACGGCGTGGGTCCGACATACACGTTCATGGGTCTCGAGATCGTCACCGTCGCTGTCGACGACTTCTCGAGGCTGATGGCGATCATCTTCGGCGGGTTTGGCGCTGCCGCGGTCGGGTGGGCGTACTTCGCCGACACGGACAACCGCCACCTGCTGTGGGGACTGGCCTACGTCGCACCGTCGCTGTGGACGGTCATGGTCGGTGACTGGCTCGGTCTGGTCGTCGGTTGGGAAGTGATGGCCATCGCGAGTACGGTCTTCGTCTGGCTCTCCGGCGGCACCGCAGTACGAGCAGGCTATCGCTACGCACTCGCACACGGTATCGGCGGGAGTCTCTTGCTGGCCGGCGTCGTGCTCTATCTCTTCGCAGCCGATCCGAGCGCGACCGCGCTGCACTTTGACGGCACGGGAATCGGGGGCGTCCCGATCCCAGTCGCCGGAACGACGGTCTCGCTTGCCGCCGTCCTCGCCGGCGTCGGTATCGGCGTCAACACGGCGATGATCGGCCTGCATAGCTGGCTGCCGGACACCTATCCGCAGCCCCACGTCGCCACGTCGGTCTTCCTCTGTTGTTACACCACGAAGACCGCCGTCTACGCGGCCTACCGCGCGTTCCCCGACGGGAACGCCGTGCTCGCGTTCGTCGGGGCCGCGATGGCGATCTACGGCGCGGGCTTCGCGCTGGCCCAGAAAGACATGCGACGACTGCTGTCTTACCACATCCAGTCACAGGTCGGCATCATGCTCGCCGGGATCGGCGTCGGCTCCGCGCTCGGCATCGCCGGCGCGTTCGCCCACCTGTTCAACCACATCCTCTACAAAGGGCTGCTGTTCATGGCCGCCGGCATCCTGATCCTCCAGCTAAAGGAGAACCGACTCGACAACTTCGGCGCGATCGGCACCTCCGCACCGATCGCACTGGTCGTGTTCCTCGTCGGTGCCATGTCGATTAGCGGCGTGCCCGGCTTCAACGGCTTCATCAGCAAGGGGATGGTGATGGACGCCGCCGACTACGACTTCCCCTCCAACGTCGTCATCTTCGGCGACTTCTCGATCGACATCCTGTTCTGGATGATCGTCGTCGGCAGCATGGGGACGTTCGCGTCGTTCATCAAGTTCGGCTACTACGCCTTCCTCGACGGCGAACCGATCGAAACCACCGACGCGAACCTCGGCCACGCAGTCATCTCCGGGGCCGTCGCCGCCGCCTGCGTCGTCTTCGGCGTCTACTATCAGGCACTGGTCCCGTACCTGCCGATGGCCGGCGGCCTCGAGCTCGAGCCCTACTCGCTGTCCCATCTGTTCAAGGCCGGCTACCTCGCCGCCGGCGGGATCGCGATTTTCGTCCTCGGCAGACCGATCATCGACCGCCTCCACGGTGGTTTCGACGTCGACCAGATATACGACCCGACGACGTTCTACGGCACTCGAGCCGTCTCGGGGAGCCTCGGAGCCGTCTACAACCGAGTCGACGATCTGGTCGTCGGTACCGGCTGGCGGCTGGTCGGTGCAATTCACGATCCAAACACTGCTATCCGCGGAGCCATCCCGGATCAGTGGACGGAGGCGTACGACAGACGGTACGAGAGTACTCCCGGGAAGACTGGTGGCAAACTCGGGATCGGACTGACGATCTACGTCGCGGCTGGCATCCTCACGATCACACTCGCCATTGCACTCTTCATCTAATCATGACGGGGAATCCAACGGAGACGACGAAACGACGGGGCAACGAACGTGAACCGGCACCGACGGCTAACGCGACCGACGCAGTCGGGGGGGTGAGCTAACGATGGACTGGCTCCTCGCCGTGATCGTCCTCCTGCCGCTTCTCTCTGCGACGGTACCGATCGCTGCGACCGTCCGGTGGAAAGGCGTCGGCTGGTCGTTCGCCAGCCTGATCGTCACCGTGACGTTCGGGCTGTCGGTGATACTCACCTGGATGGTCGCACGAGACGGCCAGCAAAGCCACGAACTCGGCGGCGTTCCAACCCCCTACGGTATCGAACTGTTCGCCGACGAGTTCTCGATCGTCGTCATCCTGCTCGTCTTACTCGTCTGTCTTGGCGTCCTCGTCTACACGCGCGTTGGCGGGCCACGAGGAAACGCTTTCTACGGCGGCTTCCTCCTGCTGGTCGGCGGGATGCTCGGTATCCTGCTCACTGGCGACCTGTTCAACATGTACGTCTTCCTCGAGATCATGGCGATCTCCTCGTATGCTCTGGTCTCGGCTTCGAAGTACCGGTGGTCGACCTACGCCGCGTTCAAGTACTTGCTCGTGGGCACGGTCGGGGCCGGTTTCTACCTGCTCGGCGTCGCACTGATGCTCGCTTCAACCGGGACGCTCACCATGCGGCGACTGCCGGAGCTACTGGCCGATGTCGGCTACACCGATCCCGTGGTGACCGCCGCGTTCGTCCTGATCACGGTCGGCCTCGGAATCAAGATCGCGTTGTTCCCAGTTCACACCTGGCTGGCGGACGCCCACGCCTCCGCACCGGACGGCATCAGCGCCGTCATCTCGGCGCTCGTTCCCGCGGTCGCGCTGTATGCATTCGCTCGCGTGATGTTTACCGTCTTTACGATGGACTTCCTGGCGGCGAACCCGACGATCTCGAACCTGCTGCTGGTCGCCGCGCTCTTTAGCCTCTTCGCTGGTGGCTTCTTCGCACTCCTACAGGACCACATCAAACTCGTACTGGCGTACTCGACGGTCTCACAGTTCGGACTCATCTTCGTTGGTATCGCGATCGCCAACGAGACCGCCGTCTTCGGCTCGATTCTACAGATCTTCGGCCACGGCGTCGTCAAAGCATCGCTGTTCGTTCTCGCAGGGATGTTCGCGCTCCGGTTTGGCGGCATTCGCACGCTCGAGGAGTACGCCGGCGTCGCGAAACGCGCGCCCGTTATGGCTGGTGCCTTCGCCGTGCTCGCGGTCGCGATGATCGGTCTGCCGCCGACGGTCGGGTTCGTCGGCAAGTGGTACATCGCACTCGGCGCGTTCGAGGAGGGGATGTGGCTCGTCTCCCTGCTCGTCCTCGGGAGCACGCTCCTGTCGGCGGGCTATCTCTTGCCCTTCGTCAACCGGATCTACTTCCATCCCTTCGACGGGGAGGATGTCGATCCAACCGCGATCACGAAAGGGATGCTCATCGCAATCGTCATCGGTGCAGTCATCGGCCTGACGCTTGGCTTCGCCTCCGCCGAGATCCAGGAGGCAGTCAGCGGCGCGGTCGAAGGACTGGTCGCCTAACGTCGCCGCTACGATAGCTGTTTTTGGCTCCGCCGAAACTCTCAGGATGAGAGAGAAAGATCGTCGCTGAATACAGAGCATAAGCTCAGCGCTTTAGTTTGCACTTTCACTCAGGCTCTTGTATCTCGCTGATGTTGACCATCGCGTACCCATACTCGTCGTGCATATTGGTGACCGATTTCTCTTGAGCCTCTAGTGTCTCATCGATTCTTTCTATTGGTGTTGGGGCGTCTTTCGGCGGCAGATTCATGATGAACCCTCCGAACATGAATAGCGCTCGCTCGAAGTCACGAGCCTTTCCGTCCGGACAAGTCTCACTAAATTTGCGACAGAAGGCTCCATATTGAGATACACTCTGACTCGCTTGTCTGTACAACTGTTCTCCATCCCCTCGAATTCTCCAGAGATAAACATATGCGCCCTGTATTCAGCACGCCAGTTCTGACAGGTTCCGAGTACATTTCGACCTCTCGTGCTACACCTATACTGACTGGCGGAGAGTAGTGACGAATCGGGTGTGGGGACCGTTCTATGACACCCTTTGTAACTAGTTACCGCCGATCGCCAGACAGGAATCGGGGATCGGTGGTAATTGACTACCCCAGACCATATGAGAGGTCAGTTACGAGCCGTGTGCCACAGCCTCACTTGTCGCTGGAATCGAGATACTGACGACGATATATCGGGTATCGGACGCTGAGGTGCTGTTTTCCACGACCAGACAACTATTTATAACTCGATGATACAACTTAGTTATTGATGGCGAACACCCAGATTGCAGCCGCCCGAAGCGGAACGATCACCGAGGAGATGGAACGCGTCGCCAAGCGCGAGAACCGCGATCCGGCGTTCGTTCGACAGCAGATCGCCGACGGTCAGGCCGTCATTCCGGCCAACCGGCACCACGACGCTCTCGACCCGATGATCATCGGCCGCGAGTTCGCAACGAAGGTCAACGCCAACATCGGCAACAGCGAGACGACGAGCGACCTCGAGACCGAACTCGAGAAACTCCACACCGCGGTTCACTACGGCGCGGATACGGTGATGGATCTCGGGACCGGCAGCGACTTAGATGCGATTCGGGAGGCCCACGTCGACCACTCGCCCGTCCCGATCGGCACCGTTCCGCTGTACGAGGCCGTCAAGCAGGCCGGAAGTCCCGAGGCGATTACGACGGACCTGCTGCTCGAGATCATCGAGAAGCAAGCCGAGCAGGGTGTCGACTACATGACGGTCCATGCGGGCGTTCTCGCGGAGCACCTGCCGCTGACCGACGGGCGAAAGACCGGGATCGTCTCGCGAGGCGGCTCGATCGTGGCGAGGTGGCTGGAGGAACACGGCGAACAGAATCCGCTGTTCCAGATCTACGACGAGATTTGCGAGGTCTTCGCCGAACACGACGTCACGTTCAGCCTGGGTGACAGCCTCCGGCCCGGCTGTCTCGCCGATGCCTGCGACGAGGCCCAGTACGCCGAACTGGACACGCTCGGCGAGCTCACTCGCCGGGCCTGGGAGTACGATGTCCAGGTGCTGGTGGAAGGCCCTGGCCACGTCCCGATGGACCGGATCGCCGAGAACGTCCGGCGACAGCAAGACGTCTGTGACGGCGCGCCGTTCTACGTTCTCGGGCCGCTCGTGACGGACGTTGCACCCGGCTACGATCACATCACGAGCGCCATCGGGGCTGCGATCGCCGCCCAGGCCGGCGCTGCCATGTTGTGCTACGTCACACCCAAAGAACATCTCGGCTTGCCCGACGACGAAGACGTCCGCGATGGCCTGGCGGCCTACCGAATCGCTGCCCACGCGGGTGACGTGGCAAACGGGTTACCCGGCGCTCGAGACTGGGACGACGCGCTCTCGGAAGCGCGCTACGAGTTCGACTGGCGCGAACAGTTCAGTCTGGCGTTGGACCCCGATCGCGCCCGCGAGTACCACGATCAGACGCTTCCAGAGGACAACTACAAGGAGGCTCGCTTTTGCTCGATGTGTGGAGTCGAGTTCTGTTCGATGCGAATCGACCAAGACGCCCGTGCGGACGGCGAGATGGCCCAGTTGGCGGCGACGACGGATCTCGAGTCTTCGCCGGCAGCGGAAGTGAACCTTCCACCGGTCGGAACCCACGACGCCGAACGATCGACGGGCCGAGACGTCGACGAGTGACCGACATTCCGTAATGTGGGCCGGATTGCTGGATCGACGTATCGGTGCAACTGCGATCGGTGGCGACTGCGCGTAAGGCTGCTGGACCGTCGGTGAGCACGCGGGTGGTCTGGCCGTTCCGCCGCTGTTACCAGCACGGCGAGTCCAAGAGTGTTAGTGCTTTCGCCCGTATCCGATCGATATGGTGTTGACGGCAGAGTTCAGACTGTTTTCGAAACAGCACCCGCTGATTTCTATCGCTCGGGCAGTTCCGGAGTGTACGATTACCATCGAAGAGGAGGATCAAGCTGATGCTGGGCCGATCGTATTCGTTCTCCGGGTCGTCTGCGGTTCGTTCGAGGCGTTCGAAACAGCCCTCGAAGACGAAGACTCGGTTACGGAGTATGCACTCATCAGCGACGAAGAGACGGTACGTATCTACCACACGGTCGTTGAGAATCTCTATCCCGAGGAGATCGACGAACTCGTATTCAACAAGACACTCGTCGAACGGTGGTGGGTTACAAGCGAAGGAGAGCACCTCAAACAGCAGTTTGCAAACCGTGAGGAACTCGTCTCCTACCGTGATAGCTGCCGAAAGATGAATATGGATTTTCAGCTCCGTCGCCTGTACGAGTCGAATACCGACGATTATCGTATTCCCGGTGTCTCGGAGAAACAACACGAAGCACTGCGGGTGGCCTACGAGGAGGGATACTTCGACGTGCCGAGACGAACCTCGCTCAGAGACGTTGCCGACGTACTCGCTATTTCTCGCTCGGCACTCGCCGAACGGTTACATCGGGGCCAGTCTCACGTCTTCGAACACTACTTCTCCGACAGACCTTATTAAACCCCGGACAGTGTGGGGCTTCAGTGATCCACGTGTGGCCCTTATATCAGTATACGATGGTTGATGAGACGACGAAGGATGTGGTTTCTCAGGATTCAACGACGCAGAGTTCTCCCTCACAGGGTCGATCGGTCGACGTCGTCGACGGCCGACTATTCAAGCCGCTGGTAGTTCTTTCAGCGCCGATCGTTCTCGCCGAAGGGCTCGACATGGTCTATTTCCTGGTCGACCTCTACTGGATCGGCCATCTCGGAACGGACGCGATTGCGGCGATGTCCTACGCGTGGCCGGTCATCTACCTCGGTATGAGCGTCGGCTTCGGTATCGTGACCGCAGGAACCGTACTCGTCGCACAGTACAAGGGGACGGGGCGGTTCCGGGCTATTCCCTCGGCTGCCGGGGGAACCATCTCGTTCGTGACGATTCTCTCCGCCGTGCTCGCGATAGCCGGATACGCCCTCACGCCGTGGTTGCTTACGCTCGTCGGAGCACTCCCCGAAACGGCCCCCCACACGCTTGCCGTCCAGTACGCGCGCATCACGTTCCTCGGCCTGGTGCCGACGTTCTGGTTTTTCGTATTCAATGCCCTGTCTCGAGGATGGGGTGATACGAGAACGCCGCTCAAGCTGATGGCCGTGAGCACGACCATCAACGTGGTCATCGACCCGTTTCTCATCCATGGATTCTCGGCTAACCCACTCTTCGAGTGGGCTGGCTTGTCCGCGTTAGAAACGTCGCTGTATGCCCAGACTGGGTTTGCCGGCTACGGCATCGAGGGTGCTGCAGTTGCGACGGTCCTCTCCCGATCGGTTGCCGCTGCACTCGGTCTGTACATCCTCTTTTCCGGCCGACTCGGGTTCGAGATCACGCCCAGTTCGCTGCGCTTGCGTCGCTCGACGGTCACCCAAATCGTCAAGATCGGTTCCCCGACGGTGGTCGAGATGACGGTTCGGGCAGGCGGCGTCGCAGTCCTGACGGCCATCATAGCAATCGAGGGTGCTGCTGCCGTCGCAGCGTATGGCATCTCCGAGTACCTCGTTGGAATCCTCTTTGTCATCTCGCTGGGGCTCGCTCGAGGAGTGGAAGCGGTTGTCGGTCAGAATCTCGGTGCCGGCCAACTGGCTCGTGCCAAGCGGGCAGTCTACCTCTCTGGTGGGATAGCCGTTGCCCTCTTCACCTGTATCGTCGCCGGTGCCTATCCGTTCGCCGAGTCGATCGTCGGCGTGTTTCTGGCCGTGGAAGGAGGTGACGTCGCTGCCGATGCTGTTGTACAGGGCGGTGCCGCCTTCATCCGGGTCGTTGGACCGGCACTGATCTTCTTTGCCGTATTCCAGGTGATTCTCGGCGCGTTCCGCGGAAGCGGAAACACGAAACTCGCGATGATGATGGCCTCTCTGGAACTTCTCGTGTTCCGTATTCCGCTCAGTTACGCAGCGCTCGTCTGGCTCGAGGCCGGCGTCACTGGGGTGTGGTATTCGATCGCGTTCTCCTACGTGATCGCGTCGGTGGTCGCCGCTGTGTGGTTCTTCAGGGGAGCGTGGATAATCCCGTCCGTGCTCTCGAAACAAGACCAGTGATACGGTCGCTGGACCGACGACCCGATGACGACTGCTTCGGGCCGTGATCGTACCGGAACCGACGGGCAGGAACCGATCCGAGACGCTGCAACGAGACGACGTACTGTCTGGGCACTGGTTTGGCGGCCACAACTCGTGGTGAAACACTCTCCGGTACGCTGTCCGAGTCGGCACTGTCGGCAGCCGCTCGAGTGACGGCTAGTGGCGGCCCAAGCCACTAGAGAAAAGAACGAATAGTGTGCCGGCACACCATCGGATATGGAGACGATCCGGCTCTTTCAGGTCGACGCGTTCACCGACGATCCGCTTGCGGGCAACCCCGCCGGCGTCGTCCCGGACGCGGACGGCCTCACCGACGACCAGATGCAGGCGATCGCCGACGAGATGGCGGTCAGCGAGACCGCCTTCCTCCGCTCGAGCGACGACGCCGACTATCGAATCCGCTATTTCACTCCCACACAGGAGGTCGATCTCTGTGGACACGCTACGATCGGGTCGTTCACCTACCTTCACGACCGAGAGGGCCTCGAACCCGGCACGATCACACTCGAGACGAACGTCGGCGTCCTCAAGGTCGACGTCGAGGAGGACGGTACGGTCTGGCTGACCCAGGACGCGCCACAGGTCCGGGAGGTCGATGTCGGCTACGATCGCGTCGCGGACGCGTTGGGTGTCGACGAAGCGGCACTCGAAGGGGCAAGCGACGATATCCCGCTCGCAGTCTCCTCGACCGGGCTGGCGTTCCTGATCGTCCCGATCACGTATCTCTCGGATCTCGGTGCGGCCGAGCCGGACACGACCGCGATCGAGTCACTGGCCGAGTCAGTCGACGCCGCAGGCGTCTACGTCTTTAGTTTCGATACGCTCGCGGGCGAGTCGTCGCTGCACGGGCGGATGTTTGCGCCCGGCGCGGGAGTCACCGAGGACCCCGTCACGGGAACGGCAAGCGGTGCCGTCGGCGCGTACCTCGATCGCTTCGGCGCGTTCGACGACGACTTCCCTGACGAACTCAGACTCGAGCAGGGCCACTACGTCGATCGACCGGGCGTCGTCCGCGTTCGGGTTGGAGACGAGGTGCAAGTCGGCGGCCGTGGCGTCGTCGTACTCGAGGGGGCGATGGTCGTTCCGCCGACAGCGGAAGACGAGATTCTCGAGGCCTGACCGACCGGTTCAGACGGTTTGCTGTCAGTCAGTTCCGGCGCGACCGCGCTCCTGCGGTCGCGCCGGGACATCGGGACAGCAGTCCGTCTTCGTCGTCGCTCGAGCGGCGAAAGTCGCCAGCCGTCGAAGAAACTCATTCGGTTGCGAGTTGCGAATTGCGGGAGACGTTCGCAACCTTCTTTATCCGTTCTCCTGACCTCCCATATAGAGATGGCTGTACTCTGGCTGGACGAAATCAGTGCCGACGACCTCGAGCAGGTCGGCGGAAAAGGTGCCTCCCTGGGCGAACTCACGGGTGCTGGGCTGCCCGTGCCCCCAGGCTTCGTTGTCACTGCCGGGACCTACCGATCGTTCATCGAAGAAGCGGGAATCGACGAGGAACTGTTCGAGGCCGTCGACGTCGACGTCGAGGACTCGAATGCTCTCGCCGACGCCGCGGATCGTGCGCAGGAGTTGATCACCGAGACGCCGTTCCCCGACGACCTGCGAGAGGAAGTCCTCGAGGCCTACCGTGAGGTCGGCGACGGAGACGCTTTCGTCGCCGTTCGTTCGTCGGCGACGGCCGAGGACCTGCCCGACGCCTCTTTCGCCGGCCAACAGGAGACGTTTCTGAACGTCACGGAGGGGAGGCTCCTAGAACGCGTCCGAGAGTGTTGGGCTTCGCTGTTCACTCAGCGGGCGATCTACTACCGCCAGGAGCAGGGGTTCGACCACTCGGCAGTCAACATCGCCGTCGTCGTCCAACAGATGGTCGACGCCGACAAGTCCGGTGTGATGTTTACCAGCCACCCATCGACCGGTGAGCCGACGATGATCGTCGAGGCCGCTTGGGGCTTGGGGGAAGCCGTCGTCTCCGGTGCAGTCTCCCCGGACAACTACGTCATTCCTCGCGAGAGCGACGACGAGGTAGACGTGACCGTCGCCGAGAAGAAGGTGATGCACGTCAAAGACGAAGCGACCGGTGAGACGGTCGAACGCGAGGTTCCCGAGGAAAAGCGCGATCGACGAGTGCTCGAAGACGAGGAAATCGAGGCGCTCGTCGACCTCGGCGAGCGTGTCGAGGACCACTACGACCAGCCACAGGATGTCGAGTGGGCGATCGTCGACGGAGACGTCTACATGCTCCAGTCCCGGCCGATCACGACGATCGACGAAGACGCGTCCGCAAGCGCGAAAGCGGACCTGACCGAAGGACTGGCCGATCCGACGAAAGGAGTCACCGACGGCAGCGGCACGGCAACAACGAGTAGCACCGAGAGTGCCGACACGACGGCCTCCGACGAAGTCATCGTCGACGGTCTCGGCTCGAGTCCTGGGACCGCAAGCGGTGCCGCCAAAATCGTCTCCAAACTCGACGACCTCGCGAAGGTCGGCGAAGGCGACGTTATCGTCACCGAGATGACGATGCCCGATATGGTGCCTGCGATGAAACGCGCTTCGGGAATCGTTACCGACGAAGGCGGAATGACCAGCCACGCCGCGATCGTCTCCCGCGAACTCGGCGTCCCAGCGGTCGTCGGCACGACCAACGCCACGTCCGTCCTGGAGGACGGACAGGTCATTACCCTCGACGGTGAGAAAGGCCACGTCATCGAAGGGAAGACACTCGAGCCAGAGGAAGAGACCGAACCCGTCGAAGAGGTGCGGCCACAGTCGCCGGTCAAGCCGATGACCGCGACCGAGGTGAAAGTCAACGTCTCGATCCCCGAGGCGGCCGAACGCGCGGCTGCGACGGGTGCCGACGGCGTTGGGCTCTTGCGAACCGAGCACATGATCCTCTCGCTGAACCAGACTCCGGAGAAGTTCATCCGGGAAAACGGCGAGGACGAGTACGTCACACAACTCGTCGATGGCATCCGCGGCGTCGCCGACGAGTTCTACCCGCGTCCCGTTCGCGTGCGCACGCTCGACGCCCCGACCGACGAGTTCCGCCAACTCGAGGGCGGCGAGGACGAACCCGACGAGCACAATCCGATGCTTGGCTACCGTGGCATCCGGCGTTCGCTGGATCGCCCGGACGTCTTTGCTCACGAACTCGAGGCGTTTCGCCGGCTCTACGAGATGGGCTACGACAACGTCGAGATCATGCTCCCACTGGTCAACGACGCTGAAGACGTCTACGCGGCCAAGAGCCTGATGCGTGATGCCGGGATCGATCCCGACAAGCGCAAGTGGGGTGTGATGATCGAGACGCCCGCCTCGGCGCTGGCCGTCGAGGAGATGGCGGCAGCCGGCATCGACTTTGCCTCTTTCGGCACGAACGACCTGACCCAGTACACGCTCGCGGTCGACCGGAACAACGAACACGTCGCTGACCGGTTCGACGAACTTCATCCTGCCGTCCTGCGACTGATCGGTGACGTCATCGAGACCTGCCGCGAACACGACGTCGATACGAGCATCTGTGGCCAGGCCGGTTCCAAGCCGGAGATGGTCCGGTTCCTCGTCAATGAGGGGATCAGTTCGATCTCCGCGAACATCGACGCTGTCCGTGATGTCCAGCACGAAGTAAAGCGGGTCGAGCAGAAGTTGTTGCTCGATTCGGTGCGCTGATCGCCAGCGGAGTCGGACGTCGGTTCGTCGTTACTCGTTCGGACCGATGTCGTCCTCTATTTCCCGGTGAATCGCCTCGGGGTATTCGCCTTGGCTGCCGATAAAACTCGTGCAGTGGTGCTTTCGTGCCAGAGTACACTGCTGCCCACAGAATGCCAAACAGGAGTACCAGTCCGAGGATAGCGTCGAGCGTGTTTCCGACCCTGTTAGAAGAGTGATGAAACTGTCGATCGGAACGAACGTCACCTCGTTGACTTCCGCTCACCCTGAAGGGGTGGGCGTTCGCCTCGCTACCGCTGTAACGCCGAGATCACTCGAGTGGTAGAGAGACGAAAACGCTCTCGCTCGTGACGATTAGAGCAGGGTGGCGAAGACGGTGTTGAACAGCACGCCGACTGTAATTCCGACGGCGACGACGGTGCCTGCGTAGATGACGAGCAGCCGACGGTCGAAGAGTTTGTTCAGCAGGATCAGGTTCGGAATGCTGATCCCGGCACCGCCGATGACGAACGCCAGTACCGTCCCGATCGGAACTCCTTGCTCGGCCAGCGAGTGGGCGATCGGCAGCATGCCGCTGATGCTGACGTAGACCGGCGCGCCGGCAAGCGCCGCAAGCGGCGTGGCAAGCGGGTTGTCCGGTCCAGCGAGTCGCTGGAGCAAGTCTGCCGGTACCGCGCCGTGGATGAGCGCACCGATCGTGATGCCGGCGACGATGTAGGGCAGCGTGTCCCAGAAGAACGAAAGTGCGCCCTGGCCTGCGGCAGCGAACCGGTCCCGATGTGTCCGCGTCGGCGTCACGTTGCAAGCACAACTTGTTTCCGAGCCACCGTCCGTAGTGACCTCTCGGCCACCCGCCGTAATCCGGACGTTCTTGACGTAGCGATCGAGGTCGAGCATCCCGATGACGATTCCCCCGACGATCGCCGCGACCAACGCCGTAACGACGTACGCGACGGTGACGCTAGCCCCGAACAGCCCCAGCAAGAGCAAGACGGCGATCCAGTTGACGATCGGCGACGCGAGCAGGAACGAAAACGCCAACCCGATCGGTGCACCGGCACCCAATAGGCCGGCGAGGATCGGCACCGTCGAACACGAGCAGAACGGAGTCGCAGCACCGAGGCCGGCCGCGAGGACGTTTCCGCTGCCGTGGTCTCGTGACCGCAACATCGCCTCGACGCGCTCTGGCGGGAGATACTCCTGAGCGAGTCCGACGAGAAAGGAGGCACCGACGAAAAGCGGAGCGAGGACGACCGCCAGATGGACGAAGTACTCGGCCGAATCGACGAGCGCAGCCTCGTACCCGGCGGGAATCATTCGTCTTCACCGAGCGCGCGAGCGAGATCCACCAGCTGAACGCTCGCCGTGTCCGCGATCCGGTAGTAGGTCCACTTCCCTTGCTTGCGGGCGCGAACGATTCCGGCTTCCCGAAGCTGCGAGAGATGTGAGGCAACTGTCGACTGTGGTGCGTCGAGTACCGTTTCCAGTTCGCAGACGCAGAGTTCGCCCTCACGCAATGCCTCGACGATCCGGAGCCGGTTCTCGTTCGCCAGCGCTTTGAAGACCGCCAACTCGTCGTCGACGGTCTCGTCGGCTACCCGGCGGCGCTGCAGCGGCTCCGTTTCGGAGCAGTGCTCGCCGCCGATGCGCTGTATCGTCGCGCTTGCCGATTCGGCTCGGTCGGCGGAGGATTGATCGACCATATTCGATCAGTTGTCGGATTCTACTTCTTCGATTTCCATCTCACAGCAGCAGTCGTTACCATCTTCTTCGCCGCCATTCGATCCAAACAGCCGATCGAGTATCGACTTCATATCGAACTATTCCGATTTGTCTCCTATCAATCTACCGGTCCGAACGGCGGTCGACCCAGTCACCCGAGCGGAGACTAAACGTAACAACTAACCGCATCATTCCCTACGTCCGTGATATGCGCGCCGAGCCACAGTCGTTCGACCGGGTGCTGTCCTCGATGTGCACCGAGCCACACCCGGCAGCCCGCGAGGCCGCCGAGCGGTTCCTCGCGACAAACCCCGGCGACCCCGGTACGTATCCAACCGTTGCCGACCTCGAAGACGACGCCGTCTCGTTGCTGGGCGAGATCGCTGGTCTCGATGAGCCGGCAGGCTACGTCGCAAGCGGCGGAACGGAAGCGAACGTGCAGGCCGTCCGGATCGCACGTGAGCGTGCCGAGAACGGTCGTCCGACCGTTGTGCTCCCCGAATCGGCGCACTTCAGTTTCCAGAAGGCAGCCGACCTCCTCGATGTCGAGTTACGGGTCGTCCCGACCACCGACGACGGACGCGCCGACCTCGAGGCGGTTCGTGCCTGCGTCAACGAGGACACCGCCGCGGTGGTCGGCGTCGCCGGTTCGACCGAGTACGGCCGAGTCGATCCGATTCCGGAACTGGGCGAGATCGCCGACTCGGTCGACGCCCTGTTGCACGTCGACGCCGCCTGGGGCGGGTTCGTCCTCCCGTTTACCGACTACGAGTGGCACTTCGGCCACGCACCGGTCGACACGATGGCGATCGATCCTCACAAGATGGGCCAGGCTGCGGTTCCGGCGGGCGGACTGCTCGCCCGCTCGTCGGACCTGCTCGACGAGCTCGCCGTCGAGACGCCGTACCTCGAGTCGACCTCGCAGGCGACGTTGACGGGGACCCGGTCGGGTGCAGGCGTCGCGAGCGCCGTCGCCGCGATAGAAGAACTCTGGCCCGACGGCTACCGCGACCAGTACGTCCGTTCGCAGAACAACGCAAAGTGGCTCGCCAGCAAACTCGAGTCCCGGGGCTACGACGTCGTCGAGCCCGCCCTGCCGCTCGTGGCGGCGTCCGTTCCGACGCCGCTGTTCGAGGCGTTGCGCGACGAGGGGTGGCGTCTCTCGCGAACCGGCGACGGCGAACTCCGGGTCGTCTGTATGCCTCACGTCACCCGCGACGGCCTCGAGTCGTTCGTCGCCGACGTGGATCGACTCGAGACACGGGTCGGACTCGAGGTTGCTGGCGCGAGCGAGTGACTGCGGGCGGCCTTCGGGAATCGAACCAGAGTCGTTAGGTCGACCGTCGTGGAAAGTGGCGTCTGGAGACTACCGTCTGTTCGATCGACCGAACGGTACGAGTCGTTCTCGGGACAGTCCTCGCAGTCGCGGGGATCGCCTCCCTGGCTGGCGTGGCTGCGTTCGGCACCTTCGGCGTCGTCGCACTCGCCGTTGGACTCGTCTTGCTCGGTACGGGAGTCGTCCAACTGTGTCCGCTGTACAGTCTCCTGGGGATCGACACCTGCGGATGAACGTGTCGAACCGACACAGGTTTTTCATCGCGCCGGCGAACTACCGACAATGGACCGGCTTGACGTCGTCGCTGCCCTGGGCTGTGTCGTACTCGTCGGCGCGACGTGGCAACTCCCACTCGAGACTGGCGTCCTCGCGGCCGCGTTCGCCGGCTTCCTGCTGTCGCTGTCGGTCTGGCGGCTGTACGGCGGCCGGCCCTGGGAGGCACTCGGCTGGTTCGTCTGGGTCTGGACCGCCGTCACGGTCGTCCTCGAGTTGCCGACGGCGACGTTCGTGGTCGCGTTCGTCGGGACGGGCGTACTGGGGACGATGCTGTTGCTCGGGGGGCGGTACGGCGTGTTGCTCGATGTCTGGACGGTAGAGAACTGACACAGAGGGTGTACCGATTGCTGTATCGGAGACTGTCATAGAACTCTTCACAAGGGCCATTCTCGCGCTGAATAGTATCAAATAACCGTTCGGTCTCGCGTGGGTATCAACTGCCAGCGATTCTGCCAGTTCCGATAGATGTTCTTAGCAACGTGCTGAATACAGAGCATGTATTCATCAGCCGGCGGTGTTTGTTCCCATGAGGATTAGGTGAAAACTGGGCATACGAACTGGCTGCTAAATTACCGTACGTGCTAATACCCACCAACAATATCATTTATTTGATTTTTGTCGCGTCTTTGAGACATTCAGTGCTCTTACTCGGCGTTCGTCACTCCATACTGAAGGACTAATCCCGGGACGATTACACCAACGACGAAGAGGACGCCAACAAGCACGGCGAACGGAAGAGCAGTGAATACACTCAATCCAAGGTAGAGTGCCATCGCAACAAACACGCAGATCGCAATTACGGCGTTCTCTCTGGAACGGATCGGCTCGCTCCGGATGAGGATTCCCATCGATACAGCAAACAGTACGAAGATAGTGATCAGTGCAACGCTGATCATCTGCATTGAGTCGACTGCAAGTCCGTAGAACAATCCCAAACCGGCGAGCACGAACGCGATGCCCAAGAGTGCGAACCAAGCTGTTTCCGCCGGTGAACGCTCGCTCGTCTCACCAGATGTAGATATTTTCATACGGTTACCTTCCAACAGTTCGTTCGCCTGCATCTTGTAATCTGCCGTAGGCGGGCGCGAGCAGGTAATCTACGACGCCGCCCACGACAAGCGCTGCAGCCAAGAAGTTATTGCTGAAACCGGTATCAGCTCCTGTCTCGATTAGGACTACCACTCCGGCCACGCCGATTCCAAGACCAATGCCGATGGTCAGTTCCCGTCGATACTCTCTCCACCAGACGGCTACGCCAGCGACCAGCAGTACGATACCGCCCACCAATGCATCGACACCGAACGACAGGCCACCGAAGACGATCCCACCCAGTACCAGTCCAATTCCTACCCGCTGGAGCTGTTCGGTTTGATCGATTTCCTGTTCACTCATGTATGACAGAATTGTTTTATGCCAAACCAATATAGTTTTGCACTTATCAAATCAAGCAACTACTGATGAGCGTTCGACTTCCATGTTGATAGCTCCTCAGTCCGTGCCACATTCGCGCCCTGTATTCAGCACGCCAGTTCTGACAGGTTCCGAGTACATTTCGATCTCTCGTGCTACACCTATACTGACTGGCGGAGAGTAGTGACGAATCGGGTGTGGGGACCGTTCTATGACACCCTTGTATCGATTTGCCGGTGCAACCACTTGGTCGCAGGTGGCCAGAAACTGACAGACAGGAAACCGTACGAGCGGTTACTGGTCGGCAATCCACTCCGCAAACTCGCCGGTCAAGAACTCGTAGTACTCGAGGATACCGAGTGCGAGTGCGACGATCAGGACGACGACGACTGGGATACGGACGGCCCAGATCCAGGCGGGTGCGAGTGCGCCGAGGTCGCCGATGCCACGCGAGAGTTCGTCGACCGCGAGATCCGGCAAGACCCAGCCAACGAGGATCATCAGGAGCAGTCCGCCGAGCACCAGCAGGATCTGGTCGGCGAACAGGTCGATCAGGTCGAGCAAGACGAGGTCGTACGCCGACGGGATTCCGAGCACGAACATCGCAGCGCCGACGACAGAGGCAGCGATCTTGCGATCGACGTTTCGCTCGTCAATCACGTACGAGACGACGACCTCCATTAGGCTGATCGCACTCGAGAGTGCGGCGATGGCAACGGTCGTGAAGAAGACGAACCCGACGAGCCAGCCAAGCGCGAGGTCGCCGAACGCGGCCGCAAGCGAGACGAAGATTGCGCCGGCACCGGGATCGGCGGGGTCGATTCCCGCGGTAAAGAGGATCGGGAAGACGACAAGTCCCATGATGAACGCGATTCCGGTGTCGAAACCGATGATAATGGCACCGTCTTCGGCGAGGTTTTGGTCTTCACCGAGATAGGAGGCGTAGGTGATCATCGCGCCCATCCCAAGCGAGAGCGTAAAGAAGGCCTGGCCTGCGGCGGCCGGGAGAATGCTTTGCCACTCGGTGAGAAACAGTCCCCACTCGGGCGAGAGGTAGTAGCTGTATGCTTCGCCGGCTCCCTCGAGTGTGAACGCGTAGGCGGCCATCCCGAGCGTGATGACGACGATTGCGGGAACCATCAGCCTCACTGCGAGTTCGATTCCCTGTTGAATGCCGAGTGCGACGATCACGATCACGACCGCCATAAAAAGTGCGTGGAAGAAGATTGCGTCGAGACCGCTCGCGAGCGAGACGAACTGTGCTTCTGCTTCGGCGGCGTCGGCGAGGTAGCCGTCCTGGAGTCCAAGGAAGGCATACCGAACAGTCCAGCCGGCGACGACGCTATAGTAGGAGAGAACGACGAACCCGGTTGCGATGAAGATCCAGCCGACGTACGTCCAGGTGCCGCCACCGACGGCACGTAATGCGCCGACAGGGTTCAGTTCGGTGTGTCGCCCAACGACGAACTCGACGAGCATCGCTGGAAATCCGACGAGTACGATAAACAGTAGATAGGCCAGCAGGAACGCGGCACCTCCTTCCTGGCCGACTTGGAAGGGGAACCGCCAGATGTTTCCGAGACCGACCGCACTCCCGACTGCTGCGAGAATGAACCCGGCTCGCGTCGCCCACGTTTCACGTTGAATGTCAATATCACTCATAAATACGTTGTCTACGAAGTCGATCAAAACAACCGGTGACTGTCGGTCCGAGTAAGAGGTCTTTTCGTCGTCACTGTCGACCCACACCCGCTACTCATGGGTCGTAACAGTGGCCTACCGACCGACCCTGATGATGCAATGCGAAGAATGCCACGTTGAGTAGCGGGTTTTCGCTACTCGTGGAAGTAGGTTACGTACTGGGGAACTGTCATCGAGTCTGGCCGTCGGCGTCACGCTGCTGTGGTAGAGGTCGTCCGTCGGTGTGTGCTAGCACCGTCTCAATCGTCGACTGATGAGTGAAACCAGACGACCGCATTCGGTTTCACTCATCCGTTCAGGCTTGTCAAAGCACTAGTGGCGGGCCAAGTCTACTCTGGCTAGTGCGCTGTACTTCTGATCGAGAATCGTGATCGGTTTTGACCAACTCTCAACTAGTCGATCCA
>JGI2924J29684_1078423_pt1 | contig 49801 bp, 50 predicted proteins | sample BenlonsequencITS_FD_29684 | JGI IMG/M metagenome (IMG submission 29684) | reverse complement strand
GAATTCTTCGGTGAAGATGACGTGCGATTCGACATGGAACTAATTCTCCTAAACCCTGTCTCAAATCACCATACGGGCGCAGGGCATATCGCTGCCATGGCAGCCTTGCTGGGCAACCTCAAGCACACTGACCTAGAAGAGCTCCCCACCGATTACCAGGGGTGTCCTCCCATGTCCGCTGCGTTATGGAAGGCTACGGACCTACCCAGATCGAAAAGCTCTTACCTGCATACACACAGGTCAACACAGCCGGGAATAATCCAGCGACGACGCCTGAGCAAGATCTCCTCGGCGGAGCTGCAACCTCGCCGGAAAACTACGACCACCAGCTGCAGTACGCAGTCGACGCCAGTCCGGTGCATCAGAATGCGGCACAGGCACCGCCCTTCCTGATCATGCACGGCACTGGTGACCGGATGGTCCCTCCGGAGCAATCGGCTGCGCTGCACACCCATCTTGTGCAGGCTGGTCGGCAGTCCACCCTGGTACTCATTGAGGGCTTTGGCCACGGTTTCCTCAATCCCGGGGAAGTCGCGGAGCTGGGGCCAAACGTTCGACTAGACAATGGTCGGCTCGAGCGGGAGCCTCAGACAAATTTCAGCGCGCAGCAGAGTCCGGGAAACCCCTTTGAACTACAGGGACTTGCCGCCGACCATGAGATGATCAAGCGCTTTTTCACCCTGCACCTTCGCTAAGACTCTACCTTCACCCAACTCATCATCTACTGAAAGAAGGCTTCTGCTATGGCTACCACCAGCCTCCCCACGACGATTACACCGGATTCCGAGGAGACCGTAGAAAAGCGTCACTCCCTGACCCCGATCCTGGATTCACTTCCCTGCGAGTCAGTTCCCTATGCTCTGGCTGCAGGTGAGGGACAACAACACCAGCTTGGCCCCTACCATCTCACAGTTATGTCCCGTCCCGAAGACAACGGTGGAATATTTTCGCTGGCTCGTGTGAGCGCAGGCAAGACTCCCGCCACCCGGTTCTTCTCTGTCGCAGGACCGACGTTCCTCTACATGATGGAGGGGCGGTTGACTCTCTGGTTCGCTGATGGACGTCAAGAGATCATCGCTGGCGGCAGTGCCACCATTCCTACGAATACGCCCTGGTCCTTCGCCTGTGAGGGCCTAGTAAATTCAGCTCTAGTGTACTACTCATCCTCGAATGCATTCCTACACGCGGCAGAGAAACTTGGCACGTCCTCGTTCTCCCACACCTTCCGCGTCAGTGGCGAGGTCACAGGGATTCCCTACGAGGAACTGGAGGATTGCGGATTCACATTCTATGAGCGGGACCACCTTGCCGAGCTCGGGCCGCATTTCGATCGCCTCCCAGAAGATATGAAGGCGTTTGCCCTGAACGATGGTGAGGGGGACCGGCTTGAGCAGTTCGAGCAGATCAACAGCTTCGTCTGCCGTCCGAGACACACCGGAAATCAGTTCCTCGCTATGCAGACCAAGGGTGCCAAGACGCCTTATATACCTCGTCATTTCCACCGCCTTCACACCGAAAACTTCATCTGTCTGGACGGGCGCGTCAAACTGCACGTCAACGGTCAAGAGATCATCCTCTCCCGTGGGGATTACGTTCATGCCCCAGCCGGAACCATCCACTCTTTCGCCTTCGCAGGGCACAATACCCAGATGCTGGGAGTGCTCACCACAGAGGTATTCGAGAAGTTCTTTGACTACATAAACACTCCGACTAATGCTCGAGTTCAGCTGGAGGACGGGGGGAAGCCATTTTTTCCTGCTGAAGCATTCGCGAAAGTCCAAGCTGAACTCGATGTCGTGGTGGTCGGCCCCCCACGAATTAGTACCCTGGATGTTGTTACAAACTCGCGTTTCGAACCAATTAACAGAACTATCACCTATCGTGCGCTGGACGCTAACCAATAGTGAGTGAGCCGAAATCCCTGTTTGTAACAACACCATTAACCATCGTGTGGACTGATACTGGATTCCACCATCGCGGAAGGCGGTCTCGACAAACGCCTTAGACTCTTCAGGTTTTTCAGATTCTCATCATTGATAATCGTCACAAGCTCTGATTCTTTTCGATCTGTGATAAACGCCTACCACTCTTCGTCAATCTCACCGCTGGGTAGGTAAAGAACCGCCGAATTGCCTTGGAAGTCATCAAACGACATCAAAATATTTTGTAAGCGAAGGATCGTACCAAATAAGGCAATAAACTCTTTTTACTTTTCCTCAACTTCCTGAAAAGTCGCCGCCCTAGAATTCACTAAGTTTCCGATATCTTTAACCCATGCAGATCATTGATCTCTCTCATGCGTTCGCGCCCGGACAACCCCACTACCCTGGGGATCCAGATCAAGAAATTAAGACGGTCTCCACGATTGAAAACGATGGCTTTTTAATGCATCAATACAGACTTGTTGGTCCCTGGGGAACGCATGTAGATGCACCTGCACATTTCGATCCACAAGGTCGGACGCTTGATCAGATCCCTGTGGAGGAAACGCATTTACCCCTTTATTGCCTGAGGTTTTCTCGCCCCGATCTATGTACTGCTGCTGATATAGAAGCGTTTGAACATACACACGGGAAAATCGAACCAGGATCCTTCGTCGCACTCCACACTGGATGGGAATGGGGTAAACAAGGGATCGCACCCGGCTGGTCTATCGAGGCTTTAGAAATCCTCCATGCCCGTGGAGTCATTGCCATTGGCCACGATCTTCCCGATACAGATCCTTCACTGGAGGCACAGCGCTGGTGGCTGTGCCGTGACCATTGGCAGATTGAAAACCTCACCAATTTGGACAAGGTTCCTGCAACGGGTGCGATGATTGCTTGTCCTTGGCCAGTTCCAAAAGATGGTGCTAGTTTCCCAGTGCGTCCAATTGCTCTCGTCCCAGAGCACCTATCCCCTACTCGCTAAAGCGAACGGCAGCACCTTCTCTGAGGTCCGCTGCGCAATGCCATTTCCTGCAACTGTCACCGACCAGCCAGTATCAATAAGGTCTGTCACCAGCAAAATGGGACCGGGAACTAGTTGCAAGCCTTGCGACCAGTCCCATTGTTTCAATAGGGCTTCTACTCGGTATGCGGAATTCTGAGCCATGACTTCTTCAGCACCCGGCGCGGCGGGAAGTACACCCGCAAAGTTCATTCGTCCCACCGCTGCGATTGATTGAGCTACCTGGATGATCATCTCAGTTGATCCAAAGTTGGTATTGCCGAGAGCGACCACGTTGGCAGGCCGGTTGGTCCAATCCCAGTTTTTCAGCACTTCGATGATGCGTGCCATCCATGGATCATCAGAATAAGCTCCGCTGTCCAGCAGGGCCTTTAGTGCAGGTCCACGGGCAATGTCATTGAGTCGTCCCAGTGCTCGTCCTTCTTCTAGCCCTGCGATTTTTCCTCTGACACTAATGCCAGTCGGCCACATTTTTCGTGGGGCTATTTTCACTCCGGGTGTTTGAAGCTGTTGGTCCACTTTCAAAGTGATCGAGGCATCGGTGTCGAGCCCCCACGTTTTGCCCGTGCAATTGTCGCAGCGCCCGCACGGAGTAGTTGCCTCCACATCGTCTAGTTCTTTGCGGAGGTACAGCATGCGGCACTCAGTGGTGTTCTGGTAGTTCACCATGCTTTGCTGTTCAATTTTCCTTGCTTGTTCAAGTCCTGCGTAGCGTTCCGCATCGTAGATCCACTCTTGCCCGGTGGAGACCCATCCGCCACGTACACGTTTGACTGCGCCATCTACGTCTAGCACTTTAAGTACTTGTTCAAGGCGTGATCGGGAAAGATCTACTTGTGATTCCAATTTGACAGTGGATTGCGCCTCATCGGTTAACACCGCAAGCAGTTGGCGGACTACCTCTTCGCGTGGGAACGATACTGATGCAAAGTACTCCCAGATCTCTTTGTCTTCAGTTCCTGGCAGCAGGATGACATCGGCACGAGCGGTGCCGCGCCCGGCGCGACCAATCTGCTGGTAATAAGACACCGGTGAGCTGGGGCTGCCCATGTGCACAACAAATCCAAGGTCAGGTTTGTCAAAGCCCATTCCCAGTGCAGAGGTTGCTACTAGTGCTTTGATCTCGTTGTTGATCAAGGCATGTTCTAAACGTTCGCGCTCTCCTGCTTCGGTTCGACCGGTGTACGCGGCAACATTCCATCCAACAGAATTAAGTGCATCGGCAAGATCATGTGCAGCTGACACAGTGAGGCAGTAAATGATGCCCGAACCCGTCAGTTCTTTGAGGTGGGTGGCAAGCCAAGCTGGGCGTTCGGTGGGGTTGAGCAGGTTCACCACTGATAGGTAAAGGGATTCACGGTCTAGCCCACCACGAAGCAAACCTGTGCCATCTCCTAGTTGGGCACGGACATCTTCAACCACGCGGTCATTGGCGGTGGCTGTGGTTGCTAGCACGGGAATATTGGGCGCAAGTCCCGCTAACAGGTCGCGGATGCGGCGATAATCGGGGCGGAAATCGTGACCCCAGTCGGAAATACAGTGGGCTTCATCGACCACCACTAGGCCTGTTTCAGCTGCTAGTCGAGGCAAAATGGTGTCTCTAAAGTCTGGGTTGTTGAGGCGTTCAGGTGAAATTAACAGCACATCGGCGTCGCCTGAAACGACTTGTTGCTGGATGGTTTCCCATTCCGTCATATTGGCACTGTTGAGTGTCGCTGCCTTAATCCCGGCGCGTTCGGCGGACGCCACCTGGTTACGCATGAGGGCTAGTAGTGGAGAAATAATCACGGCTGCGCCCGCACCGCGTGCTCTTAACAGTTTGGCGGCGATGAAGTAGACGGCTGATTTACCCCAACCGGTCCTTTGCACCACCAGCATGCGTTTGCGTTGGTTTACCAATGCATCAATTGCTACCCATTGATCATCGCGGAGCTGTGCGCCAGGTCCGGCGATTCCAGCTAGTAAGTTGTTGGCTTCTTCCCTCGTTGCGTTCATGCCTTCCACCTAACACCACGGGGTGGACACACACTCCCCCGCCCCACCCCCGCCAACTAATAAGAGCAGGTCAATCAGATGTTTCTGATCAACCTGCTCGGTTCATGCTAAAGATGCTTTAGTTCTGCACTGGTGCCCATTCTGGGCCGGTTTCACCAAGTTCTGGATCGAGCTTAGCAATCAGCGGTGCTGGCTTCTCCAAGGTGGTGCCTGGCACAACGTCGATGCGCTGCCACTTAGCCAGCTGGGTCTTGTAGTCGCCCATGATTACTGGGTAGGTGTGCTCTGGATCTGGTAGCCCCACGCCGATTGGCTGGCGTGGTGATTCGTTGGTGACTTCCACGATCTGTGGTGTTGCAGCCCAGATTCCATCACGGCCCAAGGTCTCATGCACCTTTTGGGCGGTGTGTGGCAGGTATGGGGTCAGCATGGTGTTGCAGTCAGAAACAACCTGCAGCGCAGTCCACAGCACGGTGGCAAGACGCTCGCGCTTGGTGTCATCCTTGGCAAGCTTCCATGGTTCTTGCTCTGCGATGTAGGCGTTGGCCTCACCGACAACGTGCATGATTTCAGAGATACCGGCCTTGAACTTGGACTGATCCAGGTTCGCAGCAACGGATTCAAAGGCAGCGGTAGCAAGATCAAGGATCTTCTTGTCAGATTCTTCCAGTGCGCCAGGTACTGGTACTTCACCGAAGTTCTTGTGCGCCATGGATACAGTGCGGTTGACCAGGTTGCCCCAGCCGTTTGCCAGCTCGTTATTTACGCGGCGGACAAATTCATCCCAGGTGAAGTCGGTGTCGTTGTTTTCTGGGCCTGCGACAGCGATGAAGTATCGCAGCGCATCTGGGCCGAACTCCTTGAGGAAGTCCTTCACGTAGATGACAACGCCCTTGGATGAGGAGAACTTGGATCCAGACATAGTCAGGAACTCAGAGGAAACAACCTCAGTAGGCAGGTTCAGAACACCCAGGTCACCGATTTCTCCACCGCGGGAGCCCTTGCCTGCGTAGCCGAGAAGCTCCGCTGGCCAGATCTGGGAGTGGAAGGTGATGTTGTCTTTGCCCATGAAGTAGTAGGACTTGGTTTCTGGATCATTCCAGAAGGTGCGCCATGCTTCTGGGTCGCCGGAGCGGTAGGCCCATTCGATGGATGCGGACAAGTAGCCCACGACAGCGTCGAACCAGACGTAGAGCTTCTTGGCGTTGTTGTCTTGCCATCCTTCAACTGGGATTGGGATGCCCCAGTCGATATCGCGCGACATTGCGCGTGGGCGGATATCGTCCAGCAGGTTGAGCGAGAACTTCAACACGTTTGGACGCCAGTCTTCGCGTCCCTTCAGCCACTCGGTTAGTGCTTCAGCCAGTGCTGGCAGGTCGAGCAGGAAGTGTTCGGTCTCAACGAACTCTGGGGTTTCGCCGTTGATCTTGGACACCGGGTTGATCAGGTCCGCTGGATCGAGCTGGTTTCCGCAGTTGTCGCACTGGTCGCCACGAGCGCCGTCGGTGCCACAGATTGGGCAGGTGCCTTCAATGTAGCGGTCTGGCAGGGTACGGCCAGTGGATGGGGAAATCGCACCGAGGGTGGTTTCCTTGATCATGTAACCGTTGTCGTACAGACCACGGAACAGTTCCTGCACTACTGCGTAGTGGTTGGAGGTGGTGGTGCGGGTGAAAAGGTCATAGGACAGGCCCAGGCCGGTGAGGTCTTCGACGATCTGGCGGTTGTACTTATCCGCTAGGTCTTGAACGGTGACGCCTTCTTTGTCTGCTTGAACCAGAAGTGGCGTGCCGTGCTCATCGGTGCCGGACACCATGAGCACGTTGTTGCCAGACATTCGCTGGAACCTTGCGAACACATCGGAGGGGACACCAAACCCCGCCACATGTCCAATGTGACGGGGTCCGTTGGCATACGGCCAGGCAACAGATACGAGCACGTTCTTCGTCATGCGTACCACCTTAATTTATGCCCGGCCGGAAAGGGGTATCAGGGGTTAAAAATTGCCTATCGACGCTTCCCCGCGCCACTCGCCTTACGCTCCCTGCGTCGCTTTGCAGCCAGTTCACGCTTGCGGTGTTCATTGTGAACACGACGTTCACGGGCAAGGCGCGCGTTGAAGCGTTGCTGCTCACGGTACTCGAGGTAGATCACATCATTGCTTAAGTCCTTGACTAACGCAAACATCAATCCAATAACCACAAACAAGAATGGTGTTGCAGCCACGATGGTGACGTTTTGCAAGTTGCTCAAGGCATTGTCACCACCAGAAAGCAATAGCGTTAGTCCAATAGCTGCGGTAGCAACACCCCAGGCAGCTGTCACCCACTTGTTGGCTTCCAGCTGGCCGTGCTGACTCATGGTGCCCATGACGGTGGAAGCAGAGTCAGCAGAGGTAATGAAGAAAGTACCCAGCAAAATCATGGCGATGATGCCCATGATTTGCCCACCTGGAAGTGCATGAAGCAATCCAAAAAGCTGCTCTTCTGCTGCACCATCACCCCAAATGGATTCCCCATTTTGTTCGAAGACAATCGCAGTGCCACCAAAAATGGAGAACCATACGGTGGACACACCTGCTGGGACGAGCAACACGCCCAGGATGAACTCACGGATGGAGCGGCCACGGGAAATACGTGCCAAGAACATTCCTACGAATGGTGACCAAGAGATCCACCATGCCCAGTAGAAGATGGTCCAGCTACCTAGCCACTCACCTGCTGTGCCGTCGGCACTCATGGCAGTGCGGCCTGCCATTTGGAAGAAGTTGGACAGGTAGTTGCCAATAGAACCTGGCAGCAGGTTCAAAATCGACACGGTTGGTCCGACAACGAACACGAAAATCGCGAGCAGAGCTGCCAGAACCATGTTGGCGTTGGAGAGGTACTGGATTCCCTTGCCCACACCAGAAATAGCGGAGAAGATAAATGCCAGGGTCAAAACAGAAACAATGCCAACGATGGTCCAATCGCTTGGATCTTCAATGATGTTTGCTGCGGACAGGCCTGCACCAATCTGCAGGGCACCAAGGCCAAGGGAACATGCCGTGCCGAATACGGTGGCGATAATCGCCAGGATGTCGATGAGCTTGCCCAACCATCCTTCTGCACCTTTTTCACCAATGAGTGGCACGAATGCAGAGCTTAGAAGCTGTTTACGGCCCACTCGGAAGGTCGAATAGGCAATGGCTAGGCCCACAATTGCGTAGATAGCCCATGGATGCAAGGTCCAGTGGAACATTGTCGTGGACATAGCAACGCCAACATTGTGTTCATCATGTCCAGGTACACCATTGCGGTAGAAGGTTAAAGGTTCTGTGGTTCCGTAGAACATCAAACCAATACCCATACCTGCAGCAAACATCATGGAAATCCATGACACCGTGCGAAACTCTGGTGCTTCATCAATGCGGCCTAAGCGAATCGTGCCGAATTTACTAGCGGCGATAACAACGATAAAAAATACAAAGACTGTGCCAAACAAAATGAAGGCCCAGCCGAGATTGTCAACTACTGCTGACAACGCAGAACTAGCAAAGTTGGTAAAGCTATCTTTGAATCCGATACCCCACACCACTGTCGCTAGGACAATGACTAGGGCTGGAACGATGACTGACCAGTTAAGTGAGGCCTGGGTGTCTTCGCCTTCGAGGATAATTTCCTCTTCGGCGTCGGCCAGTTTCCCTTCCAGGTTAGTTGGATTCTCAAGCAAGCCCGCCAGTTCTTCGGTTGCGGTAATTTGCTCTGGCTGAGCATCCTCCACTATCGGTTTCGGATTTGGGTCAGATGTAGTCATAAAACTCACCTTTACTTGGGGAAACCTGGAAAGCAAACCGAAAAATGGGTTTCGTACCTAAACCGACCCGAACCTGACCTGGTCTTTTACATAGCTGTTACTTAAGTAAAGCCAGTAAGTCCCGTTTATGTTCACGGGAGCATCACAATGACATAACGATTAATTTTCCCTGGCAGAAATAACCGCATCGTAGAGTTCATTTTTGCTCACGCCATGGATTTTCGCGAGGTCTGCGCACACCGCTTTCAACCGCTCGCCGGAATCGACGCGCTGCTGGGCGGCGTCGATAAGCGAATCGACGTCGGCCGCGATATCGCCCGCGCCTTCGATGACAACGGTGATCTCGCCACGCACCCCATCTTGTGCCCATTCTGCCAACTCTGGCAAGGTTCCACGCTTTACCTGTTCGTAGGTTTTGGACAGTTCACGGCACACTGCTACGCGTCGTTCACCTAAAACTTCGGCAGCGTGAGCCAGGGTTTCTGCGATGCGGTGAGGAGATTCGAAGAAACATACCGCGCGCTTTTCGGTTTTCAACGACTCCAACCACGTGGTGCGCGCACCTTGTTTGCGCGGCGCGAAACCGTCGAAGGCAAAGCGGCCCACGTGAAGGCCCGACAATGCCAACGCAGTTGGCACAGCTGACGGCCCGGGGAAGCAGGTGACCGGAATGTTCGCGTCGTGGGCGGCGTCGATAAGCGCAAAACCCGGATCAGAAACCACAGGCATGCCGGCATCGCTGACCACCAGCACCGTGCCCGTGCGCGCTGCTTCAATAAGCTTGCCGACGCGCGCCTGTTCATTATGGTCAAAGTTCGAGACCAACTGCCCCTTAATTTCCACCCCCAACGCAGCAGCCAAGGACGCCGTCCTGCGGGTATCCTCCGCAGCTACCACAGTGGCGTTGGCAAGCGCGTGGACCAGGCGCGGAGACGCATCCCCAATGTTGCCGAGCGGAGTCGCCGCGATAATAATTCCAGTGGGCAAAGATAATTCAGCAACATGCATGCATCTAGCTTCCCACAAATGCGCGCCAAGGCTCTACAATCAACCGAGTGAGCCAAGCCCTACCTGTTCGTGACCAGGGGCGGGACCAGGGGATTTTCGCTGGTACTCTCCCGCCCGCACCGCCAAAGTTCAAGTGGACCCGCCTGGATACCTATACCTGGGCGATCATCGCGGTGTTTGCTTTAGTCACGCGTTTTACAGGTTTGAGCAGTGCAACCGCCTCAGGCACCCCAGTTTTTGATGAAAAACACTACGTCCCACAAGCCTGGGACATGGTCCGCTCCTGGATCAACCCCATCACCGGCGGCATTGAATCCAACCCCGGCTACGGACTCGTCGTTCACCCACCGTTGGCCAAACAACTTGAAGCACTCGGTGAATGGGTCTTCGGATACACCCCCCTCGGCTGGCGCATCATGGTCGCCATTTTCGGAACACTCACCATTTTCGCCATCATGGCAATCGCGCGGCGCCTCAGCGGATCCACCATGGTGACTTTCATCGCCGGAATTCTCGCGCTTGCCGACGGCGTCCTCCTCGTCTCATCACGCTTCGGCATGCTGGACATCTTCCTTGTTTTCTTCATCACCGCAGCAGCATGGGCATTGATCCGAGACCACCAACAAATGCACCAACGCCTCAACGATTTACTCCTCACCAACGGCCAAATCACCAAAGACTTTGGCCCCCGATTCGGCTTCCGATGGTGGCGTTTCACCACAGGTGTATTCCTTGGTCTCGCGCTCTCCGTCAAATGGTCCGGACTGTACTACATCGCATTCTTCGGCCTGACCAGCGTGTTCCTAGACTTGTGGCTGCGCAAACGCTACGGCGTCCGACGCTACGTCACCGGCACCCTAAAAAATGACGTCATCCCAGCGCTCGGCTCCTTGGTGATCATCCCTGCCCTGCTTTATATCTGGAGCTGGCGAGCCTGGTTCGCCTCCGAAACCTCCGTCTACCGCCACGCCAAAACAGACGGCACCATCACAGAAGACTCCATCCTGCAGCTCTTCCCTGAGTCAATTGCGGGCTGGATCCACTATCACATCAGCGTCCTGGAATTCCACGGCTCACTGACCACATCCTCAGGTCACAGCCACCCCTGGGATTCCAAGCCGTGGGCCTGGCTTGTCTCCGGTCGACCCATCCTCTACTTCTCCTCCACCGACATCTCCTGCGACGTTGGCGGCACCTGCCGACGCATGATCTACCTCTTCGGCACGCCCGCCATTTGGTGGCTGACAGTCCCAGTCATTCTGTGGGCGCTGTGGTCTTTCTTCGCACGTCGGAGTCGTGGCTATGTTGTCCCGCTGGTTGCTTTCGCCGCAGGATTTTTACCGTGGCTTGCAGCATACGACCGCCAAATGTACTTCTTCTACGCCACCGCCCTAGTTCCATTCACCATCATCATGTTGGCACTCGCCTGCGGTGAACTGTGGGGCCGTGGAAAAATGACCCCCACTGGCTTAACCCGCGGATCAATGGCAGTGGTCACCTACATTTCCCTCGTGGTGATGATGTTTCTCGCGTTTTCGCCACTGTTTTACGGATTTGTCATCCCAGATTATGTCTACGAATCCTTGATGTGGTTCCCAAGCTGGCGCTAACCTCCCCTTTTACCGCACCAGGTGACCGACGCAGCTCATTTCCTAGAGCGACTGGTCACCTGGTTTGGTTTTGAGAGCGGATAACCGTCCCATATGGCCGAAATTGATCGGCCGGAGGTTTTTCGGTCACCTGGTTTGGCATGCGCCTTGACTGGAGAAGGCGATTTAAGGGGTTGGACTTCCTCAAAGCAGGTTTGGGCATGGGTCGAGCGTATTTGGGCGCTTACAAGCGATTCTGGGAGCCCCTCATTTTGAGGCCAGTGGGTCAGGTGTGATTCCTGCGAGCTTGCTGATCAAGAACTCACCACAAACCTGTGGCCAGACCTTAAAATCGAACAGATTTTTGCATCGAATCGAACCAGAAGCGCAAAAATACACCACACGTCACCATTATCAAGTGATTTGTGGTGTATTTTCGCAATTTTGTTCCCCTACCCTTGAACCGACAACTAAGCGCTGTACTGAAACAGCACCTTCTCGCCATCAAGGATCCGAACAGACACCTCTTCCAAATCAAGATGCACTGTCAGCTCTTCACCTCCAAGACCGACGGACTTATAGGTCATCGCTTCATTAGCAATCTCAAGGACTTCGGTGTGCGCCTGATACAACCACGGGTGTTGCCTGCGCAGCGCGATCAGAGCCTTATAAATGTTTTCAATCCAGGTGCCCAGTGGAGAAAACTCGGCAGGAAGAGGTGGCCTAATGGCATCGTCACCGAAAACGTTATCCTCTTTCAATCCCGTAAAGCCCTGCTCATCGCCGTAGTAAATGCTTGGGGTTCCTCCGACCGTGAAGAGGATCGCTGCGGCCAGGATCGCATTTGATTGACCGATTCGGGTGGCAATGCGGGTGACGTCATGGTTACCAATGAATGTCTGCGGTACGAAAGTATCGAGGAATTCATTGTGGCGACTCAAAGTCCATTCGAGTTCAAAGAAATTGCGCTCTTTGATGCTGCTCCAAATGGCTTTCCACAGTTCGTATTCGGTAACGGAATCAATGCCGGAGCTTTTCACGTAGTCGGAGTAATCTCCATGGATCATCTCCCCCACGATCCATGCGTGTGGGTGTTTTCGTCGCACTTCTGGCAGGACTTTTTCCCAAAATTCAGGGGCGATGGCGTAGACAGCGTCGAGTCGCCAGCCTGCGATTCCGCGGTCGAGCCAGTGGTTCATGACATCGACAACCAGATCCACTACGGCGGGATTCGTGTGGTCGAGTTCCGCCAGGATGTCGTGGCCTTCAAATGACGCCCCGGTGGTCAGGTCGAGATATTTAGAGGAACTGGAAACATGATTGAAGACGCCGTCGAAAAGCACTCCAATGCCCCGCTGATTCGCAGCCTCCAGCAGCGCGTCCATGTCTTCCTCGGTGCCGAGGCGCGGGTCGATGCGGTAGAAATCGAGGGTGTCGTAGCCGTGGCTGACGGACTCGAATACCGGTCCCAGCATGAGGGCGTTGCAGCCTAGTTCGACAACATAATCCAGCCACCCAATTAGATTGGGGAGCCGATGTGTGACAGGTGCGGGGGCTTCAGGCCGGATGGGAGCACCCAAAGCGCCCAGGGGGTAGACGTGCCAGATGATCGCATGTTCAGCAAAACTCATGCCTCCCACCTTAGCCGGGCGCGGCGTTCAATGAGTTCCATGTGCGCCGCAAAATACCCGGTCCAGAACTATTCACCAACGCAAACGACAGCACAATCGTAGAAATCAACAGCAGACCAATGGACAGTCCCGTCTGTGAATCGGCGACGCCAAACACGAGATCGCGCGCAGCAAAACCAGCACTAAATGTCCACAACGTTCCAAAAATCGGGAGCATGCCCGCGATAATCCGCGGCTTCCACGCCGCAAATAACAGCCCCACAGAAAGAGCAATGCGGTAGGCAACGGCCTCCGCGAGCAGGCGCGAGGTGAGCGGGTCTTCTTGGACGCTTATCGACGCCGAATCCCCCAACATTGTGATACCCCAGGCGAGGTAAACCACACCCAGGATCACCAACAACACCCGCGATAGCAGGGATCCCACAACCTTGGCGTTGGCATGCCTGCGCCATTCTGGTTCCACCTCTGCCAGAATGATCTCTGATAGATCAGGCGGGGTCAGGGTGCGAGGTTCCGCGGCGCAAAAATTGAGCATCCGATTCAACTCAGCAGCACGGTTGTAGTAATTTCTGCACTCTTCACAATTAGCGAGGTGCGCTTCAATTACTGCATCATCCAAGCCTGTCGGCTCACCATCTAATTTGGCGGACAGCGCGGCTTGAATGGCACTACAGTCAACCACGCGTGAGCACCCCATCAACGCTGGCTCTACCAGAACCAAACACAACGATCACGAGCAAAGAAACAATGATGAGCAAGGGGAATTCGATGCCGTTCTCAACTGTGAAAAAGCCCGAACTCAAGTGCACAAAGTAAATAGCAGCGGCGATCAACAGCGCTAATGCACCAGCAACAAAGGTGGTGAGCAAACCAACCACTAGGAAGGCACCACCGAGCAGCTCAGAGATCGATGTGATCCACACCGAGAGCTTGGGTTGAGGCACTCCCCAGGCTGAAAATTGTCCTGTTGTCTTGGTAACTCCGGAGATGAACAGCTTTTCCCACCCGTGTGCCACAAAGATCACTCCGAGCACAGCGCGAAAAATCAGCAGAGCTGCATCCCTCACGACCGGTTTATCCATGGTTGACAGAGTACATCAGCCTTGCCCCTCGTTCTTATCGTGACGCTTAGTTGAGGCTACTTTGATCTCCTCAATTCATCATCAACCGTCACATTGCGTGCTGCTCTGAATCCCACAATCGACAACACTACTGTGCCCAAGGCCAAACCAACGAGGATCTCTGACCAGGAGCCAATCGCCTGGTAGATCGCTCCCACTGCCAATGGCCCAAGGGCTGCAAGAATGTAACCCACCGGCTGCACAAATCCAGACAAGCTTGCGGTAATTCTCGGATCTTTCGTACGCGCTGGAATCAGGGCGATAGCCATCGGGAAGCAGAGTCCACCTAAACCAAGAAGGAATGACCACAGGTACCAGCCTTGGGACGGCCACAGCCACGTTCCCACATAACCGAGGAACATCGATGCACCAAAGACCACGGGGAACCACACGAGGTTCTTATCCCTGGTCCTAGCGATTGCGACAGGCATGGTGAATCCACCAACAATGCCCATGATGCCCACAATCGACAATCCGATAGAGGCATGTGCGGGACTTACACCTGCATCGATAAAGATTTTGGGCAGCCATCCCATTTGGATATATGCGTTCATGGACTGCAAACCGAAGAACAGCATGATGAAGAATGCTGTTGGCGATGTCCAGATCTTTCCAGTCGAACCAGATTTCACAGTCTCGGCTGGGAAGTCATACTTCTTGTCCCACCACATGGGCAGCCAGATTGCCACCTGCAAAACGGCAGGAAGTGCCCAAATAAAGATTGCCCAGCGCCACGCATTCGATCCGCTAAACAGCAATGTGGACAACGGCCCCAAGGTAGATCCAACACCAAGCACGGTGGTGTACACCGTCATCAATGCGACAGTGCTTTTGCCACCGTGGAGTTTGATCCACGCCGGAAGCAAAATGTTGGCGACCGCAATTCCCATCACCACGAAGCCGGTGAGGAAGATAAATGCCCAAATGTTGCCGACCCATGGGCGGATTGACAACCCGATGAGTCCAACGATCATTCCGGATGTAAGTGCACCACTGAGTCCGATTTTCTTCGCTAAAGGCACAGCAGCCACACCAAAAATGCCGAAGGCGATTCCTGGTATGGCTGTGATAATTCCTGCGGTTGATCCGGACGCCCCAAAATCATGGACGAGATCATCAAGCACTGCGCCGACCGACACGATGGCTGAGCGCAAATTAAAAGCTGCCACGAGGACAGCTAGAAAGGTAAAGACTTTTAGTTTTGGGGAGGTTCCGGACATAGTCCGAAACCTTACCCTGTGGCTAGCTCACGCGACGCTGACCCAGGTGTCGAATGTTTCGACGTGGCTCCTCGTAGTAAGGTTCCTCCGGCATTGCCACCGTTGGGAGGCCTTCGAAATCTGGCGATTCATCATCAAGCTCGAGGACAACTGCACCTGGACGACGCAAACGGGAAGGAAGGTCTTCAGAGTTTCGTACACCCATCCGGGAGCGGCGGAGCCTGCGGATTCGACGAGCGCGAAGAGCATTCTCCTCACGAACCTGACTGCGCAGAGCCATCAGGTACAATGCGGTCGCAGCCAATGCTACTGCTGGCAGTCCCCAGACCCAACCGCCAAAGACGAATCCGAGAATTACAGAGATAACGACTGTGGCTGCAAGACCCAACAGGGTGCGCTGGCGGCGAACATACTGGGAGGCAGCGAACTCACGGTCAGCCTCTGGGTCGTAGTAGCCACGGCCACGTCGACGCTGTGCAAAGGCAACATCTTCTTCAGTCAGCTCATCGTCTGCATCAAATTCTTCGACCTCAGGCTGCTGCTCAGGCTGGTGTTCCTGGAAGTCCTCATATGCACGAGCCCTTGCAGCTGGGTGCAAGTGATCAAGCGGGGTGTCGTAGGAATCATCTAGCTCGTAATGATCTTCCACATTCCACTCTTGTGAAACTTCTACGACGGGAGCAGGCTCAACGTAGTCATCAGTTTCTAGAGAAACTTCGATGTCTTCTTCAAGCTCTACATCGGTGTCGAGATCTTCCTCGACGGGTTCCTCTTTGCGTGGTCGGAAAATGCTGGGAGAATCGACGATCTCATAATCATCATCCACATCATCTGTATCTTCCTCATCGTCTAGCTGAGCAGAACTCAAGCCAGGGCGACGAGGAGACGGAATGTTGCTTCCGCCTTCAGAGATAACGCGGGTGTCGTCGAATGCTTCTCCAGCCTTAGCAATGGGCTTTTGGCCTCGAAGAAGTAGCGGTGCGAGCACAACAAGCCACACCACCACAATCAGGCCGATCACAAGGATTCCGGACACGTGGAGCACCTAACCTTCCCGTACGGGTGCAAAATTTAAATCTGAACTTGAGGGTATCGGCAATCTCACACCCCTCTTGGGTGCCACGCCGAAAAATTTCTTCGCATTAGTAATCATCGGCGCAATCGTCCCTCTCTAGTGAGACGTTCCACCGCGGTTATTGAATACTCATCCGCCAGCAATGCCACAAAATGGTGATCCATCCATTGTCCATCAATATGCAGATTTCTAATGAGATAGCCTTCTGGGCGGAAACCGCTGTGTCCGAGCACCTTCCCGGATGCTGGGTTGCTGGGTAGATAGGTGGCGGTGAGGCGATGCAGACCTATGCGTCGAAAAGCATGATCCACGCCGAGCGCGCAGGCGGCCGTAGCGATACCGCGCCCCGTCACCGCGCTGGAAACCCAATAGCCAATCCAGGCATCGGAGATGCCGCCGTGCTGGATGTTGCCGATAGTCAACTGCCCCACGAACCGGCCATCCAACTCGATGACCATGGGAACCACGGTGCCTTTTCGCGCAGCGCGCATCAAATAGGTGATGTTATCCCACCAGGACAACCGCGAATGCGCTTCACTCCAGGACGTGGGAACCGTGGGCTCCACGGGCTTGAGGAATTCCTTATCGCGCATGCGTAAATCCGACCATGCGCGGAAATCACGGCGCTTCAAGGGCCTCAAACGTAGCCTGCCGCCATCCGGCAAAATGACCGTTTGCGTTGACTCTGGCCAGCCGGGGTGTCGAAAATGCGTCGGACCTGACGGTGCATTACGCATCGAACTATCGACCTTGGGCAAGGAAGATCACGTCCACGACATCTCCCGGTCGGATTTCTGTGACATCTTCTGGAATGCGGATCATACCGTTTGCTTCGGACAATCCTGCCAATAGGTGCGATGGTGCGCCCGTTGCACCACCCAAAGCCTCCACGAGGTAGTCCTGGGTTTCTGCATCGCGCATGAGCCTGGACCTGATGAAACCTTTTCGACCCGCCACAGACACAACGTGGTTGAGCGCTCGAGCTCGAACAACCCGGCGCGCCGCATTGCTCTTGCCCAGGCTCATGCGCACGACCGGGCGGACGAAGGTTTCAAAAATAACTAACGACGCCACCGGATTGGAAGGCAGAAGGAAGCATGGAATCTTGTTCTCGCCGAGCAGACCGAATCCTTGGACAGAACCGGGGTGCATTGCGACGCGTTCGGTGTCGATATCGCCTAGCTCGTTGAGAACCTGGCGCACGCCAGCTGAACCAGCACCGCCAACAGCTCCGGTGATGACGATGATTTCCGAGCGCAGCATCTGGGATTCAATGATCTCTTTGATGCGACGAGGTTCACCGGCAGCAATGCCGTAGCGGTACACATCTGCGCCCGCTTCCCTACCGGCGGCAGCCAGAGAATAGGAATTGACATCATAAACCTGGCCGAGGCCTGGCTGGCGATCAATATCAACAAGTTCAGCGCCTACGGAGATAACCGACATGCGTGGGCGTGGGTACACCAACACTTTGGAGCGACCAACAGCTGCGAGCAAACCAATTTGGGCAGGGCCTAAGACCGCGCCGGCGCTGACTGCGATGTCTCCCGGTTGGATGTCATCGCCTTCTTTGCGCACAAACTCGCCAGAGCGCACAGGTCGCTGCGCGGTTACTCGTTTGCGGCCACGATCTGACCACGCCATGGGCAGCACCGCATCCGCAAGCATCGGCAGTGGCGCACCGGTGTGGACCATGACTGCTTGTTTAGGCTGCAGGCGCAACGGCTGCTGAGAACCCGCAGCTACTTCACCCACCACGGGCAGGGATTTTTCCGGAGGAGCAACCGGCAGTTGCTGGCTAAGCGACTTCTCGCCGCCGACATCGACTGCTCGAACCGCATAACCATCAATCGCTGCTTGCGCGAAACCCGGCAAAGCACGACTAGCTTGAACCTCTTCCGCGCACATCAAACCCAGTGCCTCTGCAATAGCAATACGCACTGGCTCTGGAGCTACCGCTGCCTCGGTGACAATGGATAGCTGTTGCTCGACTGATCGCACTACGGACCTCCTAATCGGAACCAGGCAGCTATTTTACTTGAGAATCGTCTGCAATACGTTCCGCAGCTTCATGTTCAGCCAAAATCTGTTTGATTGCATCTTTTAGCTGCGCACCATAAACAGGGTGGGACAGACCGAAATCAACACACGCCGGAATGTACCCGCCAGGGTTGCCAAGATCGTGGCGTTTGCCCTGGTGAATGACGATATGGACCGGATGGCCTTCGTCGATAAGCAAATCAATCGCGTCGGTGAGCTGCAACTCGCCGCCAGCGCCTGGTGTGATGCGGCGCAGGGCGTCAAAGATTTTTCGGTCAAGCAGGTAGCGGCCAGTCGCGGCGAGGCGTGATGGCGCGTCTTCGATGGCTGGTTTTTCCACCATGCCCTTGACCTTTTTGACATCGGAATCTTTGGTGTCAGCTTCGATTTCAAAGATGCCATACTTAGAAACGTCAGCTTCAGAAACCTCAACTGCACAAAGGACAGATCCACCGAACTCTGCTCGGACCTGAGCCATGCGCTCCATAACACCGGTTGGCAACACGAGATCGTCCGGCAACATCACCGCTACGACATCTTCATCATCATCCAACACAGACTCAGCCAAACCAACAGCATGACCTAGCCCCAGCGGCTTGTCCTGGGTTACTGGAACTGCCTTGATTAAATCGGCGGCGCGGCGGATTATCTCCACCTGGTCAGTCTTGCCACGCTCCATCAGCGTTTCTTCCAATTCAGAAGAACGCTCAAAGTGTGCAAGTACCCCAGCTTTGTTTGGCGCAGTGATGATCGCCAGCCTGGTCGCACCAAGTTCGGCAGCCTCAGCAGCAATCAGCTCAATACCTGGGGTATCGACAACCGGCAGCAACTCCTTGGGTACGGTTTTGGTGGCCGGAAGGAATCGGGTTCCCAGTCCTGCAGCAGGCACTACGACGGTTTTAACCGCGTTCACGTGCTCATCGATAGGCAAACTCATGGAACCAAGAGTACCTGCCCCCGCAACCCCAATCGTCGTACCCCTCCGAAAATAACGGTTATCCTTAGATTTATGAGCCAAACTAAGCAGGAACTGCGCACGAAGCTTCGGGAAGCGCGCACCAATATGGATGAGGCTTCTCGCACGCGAGAAAACGCAGCCATCATTGCCAACGTTTCTTATTACATCCGCTCAAAGCAGCCAAAAAGGATTGCCGCTTACGTGCCGGTGCGTACCGAACCTGGTGGGCGATTGCTTCTCGACGCCCTCCACGCCGAAACTTCCGCGCTTATTTTGCCAGTCTCCCTCGAGGATCGACGCCTCGACTGGGCTCTTTATGAAGGCCCAACCAGCCTTGTTCCTGGCGCATTTGGCATCCAGGAACCCGGTGGCACTCGCCTTGGACCTGAAGCTCTCAACTTCTGCGACCTTGTCATCGCCCCCGCACTGGCATGCACCCCCAGTGGAATCAGGCTAGGTAAAGGTGGCGGTTTCTACGACCGCGCTCTAGCCACCGGAGTCAAGGCTGACGTGATTACTTTGCTCTTCAACGGAGAAATCCGCGACGATATCGAAGTGGAAGAACATGATCTTCCCGTCAACGTCATAATTACCCCCGCAGGTGTTCGGAACCTAGGAGCCTAAAAAACAGTCCAACCACTATATGGACTTAAAAAAGACATTCACCACCCCGAGTTGGCACCGCACCCTAGTTTTAAGAAGAATAATCGCCTTCATCCTGATCGGGATTGCAGGACTGCTGATGGCACATTCTTGGCTCAAGAAGGATCCAACTGCCGTTGTCATAGTGCAAGAAATTCCTGCTGGCACCAAGGTTGAGGCCTCTGACCTTGGACTTCAGGCAATCCCTACTTCCCTACTGCCCAGCACCTCCTACGATTCGATTGACGATGTAGTTGGGCTCGTTGCGGCCTCCACATTAAGTTCCGGGGAAATAGCCACAAAGCCTCGATTCGTGGGCACCGAATTGATAAACTCCATTGCGACAAACGTCACTGATAGCTCTTTGGTGGAAGAAATTAACATGGTTCCACTCAGTTTGGCTGAACCTTCCGTCATCCCCCTACTGCAGCATGGGGACACCATTTCGGTTGTTTCCCAAGACCCAGACACCGGTCTCCCAGAGAACATTGCTGCAGGTGGAACAGTAATTCTGGCGGGTGGTACAGACCCCTCAACCATCTTGATTGCGCTTCCACAATCAATCGCTGAAAAGGTTGCAGCACAATCGCTCAATACCCCTCTGGCGGTAGTCCTGACCGGAGACAGAGCAGATAATTACACAACCGAAGAATAGTTCCCTATTCAAAAAAAAGGTACTTTCCGCTACAGTTCATTTGTCGTTCTTACTGTCCACACTATCGTCAGGGGTAACAACCATGCTTAAAGGTTTTAGAGATTTCGTCCTTCGCGGAAATGTCATTGAACTCGCAGTTGCCGTGGTCATCGGTACTGCCTTCACCGCTATCGTGACAGCATTCTCCGAGAGCATCATCAACCCATTGATCGCTTCCATCGGCAGCACAGAGGTTGAAGGCCTCGGCTTCCACATCCGCGCCGGCAATGCCGCAACATTCGTGGATTTTGGTGCTGTCATCACCGCAGCGATCAACTTCCTCATCATCGCAGCAATTGTCTACTTCGTCCTCGTTGCTCCAATGAACAAGCTCAGCGAAACCCTCGCAAAGCGCAAGGGTGTTGAAGAAGACGAGACCCCAGCTTCCATCGAAGCAGAACTCCTCACCGAGATCCGCGATCTCCTGCAGGAGCAAAAGCGCCTTCAGTAGTTAAAAGGCCCTAAAAGCACAAAAGTGCGTCTGAGTATTTCACTCAGACGCACTTTTTGTTGCCTAAATTATGCTGCTAACCATGATGCGGTGGTTGCTGTTCTTTCCAGAATTCCTCACCTGTTGGTTGGTCATCTTGTTCTGGATCTAAAGAAACTTCCCGGACATCATCGTTAGTTGTTGATTCCAGAGGAGAATCTGCCGTGCGATCATAGTCCTTTGCATCTGACGCACGGAACGCTCGTCTACGTTGTCTACTCACACCCGACCAACTCAAACCACGGAAGTGCGAAGCTGATCTACAACAAAATCAACCAACGGTGTCAGAGTTGCCATGCCATCACGAATTGCCGAACGAGACTCAGCGAGGTTGACCACCACGGTTGAGCCGGATACGCCCGCTACGCCTCGGGAAACACTTGCATCCACCGCGCCACAGGCCAAACCGGAGGAACGAAGCGCCTGCGCGATTCCTGGGACGTCCTGGTCCAACACAGCGCTGGTTGCCTCAGGAGTTTTATCCCGAGGACCAACGCCCACTCCGCCGATGGTCAGCACAAGGTCAGCGCCGCCAACAACTGCGGTTTCAATAGCTTGCCTAATCTGAGACTTCTTAGACTTCACGCTGACCACAGCGTCCACGTTGAAGCCAGACTCTAAGAGCAGCTCCGTAACCAAACGGCCAGTCCCATCTGCCTCAGCGACATGATCGCCCACCAGGACAACAAGAGCGCGCTTCTGGGATGCCATGTGGAATTCTTTTTCCGTAGCCTTCAGGAACTCCGGATCCGGTTCAACATCCGGAAGCGGAACTCGTGTGTCTACAACATCGGTAAGACTTCCCAATGGATCCTTGCTCATTGTTCCTCACTCATACTTGGCTACTTGATTAGATGCAGATTAACTCTTTTAAACCTACTCACTCGTCAGAGTAACCTCTACCTCCCGGCTCTGCGAGGTATCTGGCTGTGTAATTGTTAAAGTGACGGTTTCGCCAAAATCATGCGAACGAACAGCAGCGATCAAGGAGTCTGGGCTATCAATAACTCGATCATTGAGCTTGGTCACGATATCGCCTGGCTGAAGTCCAGCATCTGCGGCCGGTCCACCATCTTGAACACTGGCAATCACAGCGCCTGTCACTGAGTTGTCAGTGCCAACCTGCACACCGATCATCGGCTGAGTTACCTGGCCGGTGCTGATCAATTGATCGGCCACGCGCTTGGCAAAGTTGGATGGGATAGAAAAACCAAGACCAATGGAACCTGCGGAATCGCTGGTGCTCGAAATCGATGCAATTACCGAATTCATGCCAATGAGGTTGCCATCCATATCAACCAGCGGACCACCAGAGTTACCAGGGTTGATCGCAGCATCGGTCTGGATAGCATCGATGAGGGACGACTCTCCGCCATCACCAGAAGCTCGCACAGGACGGTTCACGGCCGACACAATACCGGTGGTCACAGTGGAGCTCAGACCCAGTGGAGAACCAACAGCCATCACACTTTGTCCAACGCCTAATGCGTCCGAATCTCCAAAGCTCATAACTGGAAGGTTGGACACATCCCTAATCTTGATCACAGCAATATCTGTGGAAGGATCACCAGCAATAAAATCAGCTTGCGCTGTAGTTCCATCGGAGAAACTTACTTCTAACACACCAGATTGTTCAATGCCTGCCACGACGTGATTATTGGTCATGACGTAACCATCAGAGGAAATAATGGATCCAGAGCCCTCAGAAGCAGACGTCCTAGTAATGGCCTGAATAGAGACGACAGAAGGCAAAACTGCGGCAGCAACCTGTTCCGCTGAACCTGGTTCAGCATTAGTGGTGCGCTGCACGCTGGGCTGCTCAAGAGCATTAACTGGGGTTGAAGAGTCCGAACCAAGCTGGGTTGCTGCAACACCCACAACGCTACCGGTAGCAATAGAACCAACAAGCATTAACGCGAGTGCCGTTCCGATGCCAACTTTTCGCTTTTCTTTAGCTGGCTTTACATCTGTGCTTAGAGGCTGATTATCCCAACTGGTCCAGGCTGGAGCTTGTTGCTCATTTCCTTGTTGAGTGTTTTGTTCAGAGCCGAAGCCCGCACCAGGATAGGGGTTTTGATTGGAAGCAGTGTTACCCCACTGCGGATATGAACTACGCACATGTTCGAAGGAGTTGGTTTCTGATGGAGTTTCCGATGCACGGTCCGGGTTCTCACCGTTGTTTGTGGGGAATTGATTTGTCATGATTTGATTATGAACCCTGTGGCTGGGGCGTCACTCTAAGTAGTCTGAACACTTCCTGTGAGCTCTTTAGTGGTTTAATCATCGACATTTTCGAACCCGCTGCGAATGGGTTCCCCTGGCAAATCAATAGTGATTCTCGTTCCGCCATCATCTGATTCACCCACAACGAGTTGGCCACCATGCCGATTCACAACCTGATTCACGATGGCAAGACCTAATCCCGATCCCGGCATGGAACGGGAGCTGACGGCGCGATAGAACCGTTCCAAAACTAATCCTCGTTCTTTTTCAGCAATTCCAGGCCCTGAATCATCAATAACAATGCGGACCGTTGCTTTGTCGATCTGTGACATCGACACTCGAACAATGCCATTCTCAGGCGACCATTTAATGGCATTATCCAAAACATTTACTAATGCCCTGGTTAAGGAAAAATCATCGCCCAGCAGTTTCCAATCCACAGTCTCGGAAACATCTATCCGCACCGTCATGCGACGGCTTTCCATTCGGTCAAGCGCAATTTCCAACACTTGGTTGAGATCTACAATGCTTGACGTTTCGGCGGTTTCTTCACGCGCAAGATCAACAAGATCACCAATCAAATCAGACATTTCGGTCATCTGCGCCAATACATCACGCTGAAGGCCATCCAATTCTTCCTTGGGGATTCCCGATCCTCCACTGTTGGTTGCCATCAACAGCAATTCAATATTTGTCCGCATTGAGGTCAGTGGAGTTTTCAGCTCGTGTCCTGCATCTGCCACCAACTGAGATTGCCGGGTACGAGACTCCCGCAGTGCCTTGAGCATGTCATTGAAACTACGAGTCAACTTAGCGAACTCATCATTTCCCACCACGGGAATCGCACGAAGCTCATCAGTTCGTTCGATCTCTTCGACGGCACGCTGCAGCTTTGACAGTGGTTTCAGCCCCTCCTTCGCAATGATGAAACCAAGCAGAATCGACGCCAAAACACCACTGCCGCCAATGATCAAGAGAATGACGCCAAGCACCGTGAGCTGCCGATCGGTATCCACCATATCTTTAGCAAAAACCACCACTGTGCCCGAGCTATCTCGTTTCATGAGAATGCGCTCAGCACTTGTTACGAGGATCTGTTTCCCCGCTTCTTTACTCTTAAGGAAATCTGAATCAGGCAGTGATATGGATTCACCGATGACGTATTCCCACCCAGGTGGGATTAAGGCGATTCGAGTGTCACTGGCATATTCACCTAACAGAGCAATTTCGGTTTCTGCGGTTGCATAGAATCCCGCTTCACTGGCTCGTCCAAGCATTGCATCCGCTTGTTTTTCCAGATCACGATCGATTGAGTTGGTGACATAGCTGGAGACAGACCAATATGCAGCAACAGTAATAACACCAACGGCGAAAGCTACCAAAGTGGCGCTCAGCAAAGCCAAGCGCCAACGCAACGACATTGAACCGTCGGAGTCATCACTTTCGGTAGGGGCAGGCCCATTTTCCCCTGCGCCGATTCGCCTTAATGTCACGGAGCGGTCTCTCGCAGGACGTATCCGACTCCTCGTACTGTATGGATCAGGCGGTCTTCTCCTTCCAATTCAGTCTTGCGTCGAAGGTATCCAATGTAGACCTCGAGGGCATTGCCTGAAGTGGGGAAATCGCAGCCCCATACCTCTTCCAAAATCTGGGCGCGAGTGAGCACTTTCCTTTGGTTTTTGAGGAGCAATTGCAGGAGCGCGAACTCTGTTCGAGTAAGGCTGATGGCGCGTCCGTTGCGGTAGACATCTCGACTTTCTGGGTCAAGCGTCAAATCGCCACAAGATAATAGAGCCTGTTCAATGCTGGAACTCTGATTTGATTCCACTGCAGAGCGACGCACCAGTGAACGGACGCGCGCCAACAGCTCTTCAAGAGCAAATGGTTTAGCCAAATAGTCATCTGCGCCTGCATCGAGGCCACCAACACGATCAGAAACATTATCGCGGGCAGTAAGAATAAGAATTGGCCGATCATCGCCTTCGCTGCGAAGGTGGCGACAGACCTCAAGTCCGTCCATACCAGGCATCATGACATCGAGGATCACCAAAGCAGGCTGTTCCTTGTCAATCATCTCTAGTGCTTGGATGCCGTCTTCTGCGAGAACAACGTTGTATCCGTTGAACGAAAGGGAACGTCGCAAGGAGTCACGTACAGCTTGCTCGTCATCAACAACTAAAATTTTCATCGATACCCTTTTCGTCTTCCAGTCCGTGACAGACTTCCTCCCAATTAAGACGTCCACGCGTTGGAACATATTTCACTTATGCTAACACCTCTTAAGCATAAAGAAGCCAGTTACCTCCTCATTTTAAGAGAAGATAACTGGCTCTTGTTAAATTCTTACCTACAAAAGGTTGTAGGCGATGAATTTAAGGTTTAGAACTGCTCTACGTCCACGAGACCGAGCTGTGCTGCCTTAACCAGACGGCGTGGGATGCGAACGGTCTGACCGTCGATCTTGACCTCCTGAAGGGCGACATTGTCGGCCTTCCACTGGGAACGGCGCATGCGGGTGTTTGCGCGGGACATACGGCGCTTTGGAACTGCCATTGTTTTCCCTCCTATGCCTTCTTCTTGCGGCGAGCCATGCCACCGAAGCGACGCTCGAACTTCTCAACACGACCAGCGGTGTCCATGACACGCTGAGCGCCGGTCCAGAATGGGTGAGACTCGCTGGTGACGTCAACGACGATCAGTGGGTACTCGTTACCATCTTCCCAGGACACGGTGCGGTCGCTGGAAGCGGTGGACTTGGTCAGGAACTGGAAGCCAGTACCTGCGTCCTGGAAGACTACCGCATGGTAGTCAGGGTGGATATCCTTTTTCATTTACTCTCGATTCCCTCAGGATTGAAACTTCAGGTCGGTTCCAGCGGATGCCAGATCGTGCCCGAGTTGGGTTCGGTAAGTATGCATCACCATGATTTGGCAATGAACCTCCAATACCTTACACCTGTTGCGCTGTAACTAAAAATTGATTATGGAATATGTCTAGCCCAGGCCAAAATCTCCCGCGAGTTATATGATGGATCCGTCATCTAGCCTAGTCACGGAGGAATAATGTTGAGTTCCAAGGACTTGCCGATTTATCAGCGCAAAGCTGACCTTTTCAAGGGTTTGGCACATCCATACCGCATCAGAGCCCTGGAAATCATTGCCACGAATAATGAAGTTTCAGTCGGTCAGATAACCAAAGAGATGGATTTGGAAGCCTCTCACGTGTCCCAGCACCTTAAGGTTTTAAGGAAATTTGGACTGGTTTCCTCCCAACGCGAAGGCTTAGTTGTTTATTACCGGCTCACCTACCCGGAGGTCGCAGACTTTCTTAAGGTGAGCCGCTCACTATTAAAGAGGATGGCTGGCGAAGATGCGTGACCTTTTACCCTCTAGAGACGACTATCAGCTACTCCGCTTCTCCTGGAAGATGGACATTGCTGCTGGCGTCACCGTGGGCATTGTTGCCCTCCCCCTCGCTCTCGCCTTTGGTGTGAGTTCTGGAGTCGGAGCCGAGGCAGGATTAGTGACTGCGATTATTGCTGGCCTGGTTGCAGCAATCTTCGGCGGTTCCAATGTGCAGGTTTCAGGACCAACAGGAGCGATGGTGGTTGTTCTCGCTCCAATCGTCGCCCAATATGGTGTCGGTGCGGTTGCATTACTCAGCCTGATGGCTGGAGTTATCGTCCTTGTCGCCGGAGTGCTTCGATTAGGCCGAACGGTGAGTTTCATTCCGTGGCCGGTCATCGAAGGATTTACGGCAGGCATCGGTGTGATTATTTTCCTGCAACAGGTGCCAGCTGCGTTTGGTTATTCGGGCCATTTGCCCACCAATGCGCTCCTCGCTGCGATTCACACTGTTTCACACGCCACGAAGGACGCAATTCTACCTCTCTTAATTATTATCGTCACCGCTGCGATCATGATTGTGTTGGGAAAGATCGCCCCAAAGCTCCCTGCCAGCTTCATTGCCATTTTGGTGGTGTCCATTGGCGTGGCTCTGCTCAAGCTTCCCGTTGAGTTGATCGGTGAGCTCCCCAATTCCCTTCCTGCCCCTCACCTGCCTGATGTGAACCTGGAGATGTTCACGAGTTTGCTGGGGCCAGCTTTTGCTGTCGCCGCGCTCGCTGCTATTGAGTCTCTCCTTTCCGCTCGTGTGGCAGCCTCCATGGCCGATACGGGTCCTTATAATGCTGACCGCGAATTGGTCGGTCAGGGGTTGGCGTCGATAAGCGCTGGCTTTTTTGGCGGCATGCCGGCAACTGGCGCAATCGCGCGTACGGCGGTCAATGTGCGCTCCGGCGGGCGTACCCGTATAGCGTCGATTATTCACGCGCTTGTGCTGCTCGGCGTTGTGTATGTGGCGGCGAATATCGTTGCGGTCATTCCGCTCGCCGCACTGTCGGGCGTGCTCATGGTCACCGCGAGCCGCATGGTGTCCATTGAAGTGATCTCGCGCGTCATGCGCTCCACTCGCTCTGATGCGATCGTTTTTGTCATCACCGCGATCGTCACCATCAGCGTCGACCTCGTCATTGCGGTCGGCATCGGCATTGCCGTCGCGACGTTCTTCATGCTGCGACGCATGAGCATGAACGCCGGCGTCTTCCGGGAAACCTTGCCCGAACCGGCCACGCTTAACGACGAAAAGATCGGCCTTTTCCGTATCGAGGGCGCATTGTTCTTTGGCGCAGCTGAACGTCTTTCGCAGCAAATCCTTGATTATGAGGACCTCGAAGTGGTGATCCTGCGCCTGTCACACATCCAAATGATCGACGCCACCGGCGCCCACCAGCTCACCGAGCTTGTCAATGCGCTGGAAAGAAAAAATGTCACTGTATTAATTAAGGGCGTCCGGAAAGAACACATTCACGTTCTCGGCGTCCTCGGAGCGATCAGATCACTGCGGCATGAGAACCACCTCTTCGATGACCTTGCCCCAGCGGTTGAACATGCCCGAAAACACGTTAAGATCGACAACAGTTAAGGCTTCCGGGGCGATCTAAACCCGCATTGAATAGGCGATTAGGTGTTTTGGGGCAACGTATGTAAACTTGTCCCTTGCTGTTGTCGTAAATATTCGTTATCGCCCCGTCAGCTGGCATGCTCGCGCCCCGGTCACCCGGTGCGGCGCGTCTTCTAACTGAATGTGGGCGGCTAGGAGAAAGTAAGTTATGTCGGCACATTGCCAGGTAACGGGACGCAAGCCGAGTTTCGGCAAGTCTGTCTCACACTCGCACCGACGCACTTCCCGCCGTTGGAACCCCAACGTGCAGCGTCGCAAGTTCTATGTCCCTTCCGAGGGACGCACCATCACTCTGACCGTTTCCACCAAGGGTCTGAAGGTCATTGACCGCGACGGCATCGAAGCCGTTGTTGCTCAGATTCGCGCACGTGGGGAGAAGATCTAAAGATGGCACGTAATGATATCCGCCCTATCATCAAGCTGAAGTCTACTGCTGGCACTGGTTACACCTATGTCACCCGTAAGAACAAGCGCAACAACCCGGACCGTATTTCCCTCATGAAGTACGATCCAGTAGTCCGTAAGCACGTCGAATTCCGCGAGGAGCGATAATCAATGGCTAAGAAGTCAAAGATCGCCAAGAACGAGAAGCGCAAGGAAATCGTCGCCCGCTACGCGGAGCGTCGCGCTGAGCTCAAGGCAATTATCAGTAACCCAAACACCTCTGACGAGGATCGTCTGGATGCACAGTTCGAACTGAACAGCCAGCCACGTGATGCTGCTGCTGTCCGCGTTCGTAACCGCGACTCACACGATGGTCGCCCACGCGGCTACCTCCGTAAGTTCGGTCTTTCCCGTGTCCGTATGCGCGAGATGGCTCACCGTGGTGAGCTGCCGGGCGTTCGTAAGTCCAGCTGGTAAGGGAGTTTTTACCAATGAAGCAGCGTAACAACGCTAAGCGCGTCCGCCTTGAGCAGACTCGCCGCCCAAAGAAGAACCCGCTGAAGGCAGCGGGCATCGAGAAGGTGGACTACAAGGACATCAACACCCTTCGTCAGTTCATCTCCGACCGCCACAAGATCCGTTCACGTCGTGTCACCGGTCTGACCCCGCAGCAGCAGCGCGAGGTTGCAACCGCCGTGAAGAACGCACGCGAAATGGCTCTCCTGCCGTTCACCAGCCGCTAAGACTGGGAATAACGTAACAGCGACTTCTCAAAGAACCACCCCACTCATTTCGAGTGCGGGTGGTTTTTTCTATGCCTAATTCTATGCCTAATTCTATGTCTGATTCTATTGGTGTCGCATGCGCAGTGTAGTTTTAGAACTACTAGAGAACTGGAAGGAATCACTCGTGCTTCACCCCTCATTGACTGAGCTAGCGGATGCTGCCCCACTTGCACAGGATTTTGCCACCGTCCGCGGTGTGCTGAAGGAATCGCTGGATTTGTTGGGCAATGCACTGAACCACGGTGAAGAGCCCGCGGAGCTTGCAGGGTGGCTGTCACAAGTTATTACTGATGTTTTGCACTCCCCTGGCTTGGATGCCCACGTGGTGCTCACCGGCCCCGTGGGGCGTGGAGACGCACTGCCTACCTCGCCCGTGAGGTGGCTGGCGGTCGTCGATAGCCAAGAAGATCCGAATGAAAAGATTTCAGCGCTGTTAACTGAGGTGGGCTTCATTGCGGAGCCGATCGGTGCGGCAACTCGTGAGGAGTGGGAGCAGCGTGCGCGCGCTGGTGAGGATCCAGAGGTCTATTTGGATGCTGGCACGTGGGTCGCGGCGATCGCTGAAGTAGATGACAAAGCACTGTTGCAGGATGCGTTGTCATCTAGGCCGCCTGCGGTGGAAACTTATGAGGGTCTTCCTTCGTTGGACATGGTGGTAAACATTCGTGAGAACCTCATGATTCCCACGGTGAAGATCGCTCGCTGGGCAGCACACAAGGCTGGTTCTTTGGCGCCTACGACTGCGCAGCGCCTCGTGGATGCCCGTGGTGTGCTCACCAATGATGAAGTCGACGCGCTGACACAGGTGTGGACTTCCGCACTGAGCTTGCAGTCGAAACGTTGGATGGATCACATCCATGATCAAGAAACCACCGCTTGGGAGCTTCCCGCGCTGCAACGTGCCACTTTTGGCGCATCGGCTCGGTTGCTTTCTGAGGTGTTGCGGTCCGTTGAAGCCCGTGAAATCGATACCAAATAGGAACTCTGCACAATTACTGGCTACAATCTCTTGAGATCAATAGGCCAAAACTTTAAGGAAGTAGAATTACGCTATGGCAGGAGCAGTGGGACGCCCCCGGAGATCAGCTCCGCGACGGGCAGGCAAGAATCCTCGCGAGGAGATTCTTGACGCCTCTGCTGAGCTTTTCACCCGTCAAGGCTTCGCAACAACCTCCACGCATCAAATCGCTGATGCCGTGGGAATCCGCCAAGCCTCGCTGTATTATCACTTCCCGTCCAAGACGGAAATCTTCCTCACCCTGCTGAAATCTACTGTCGAGCCGTCCACTGTGCTCGCCGAAGACTTAAGCACCCTGGACGCCGGACCTGAGATGCGCCTCTGGGCAATCGTTGCCTCCGAAGTGCGTCTGCTGCTGTCCACCAAGTGGAACGTCGGTCGCCTGTACCAACTCCCCATCGTTGGTTCTGAAGAGTTCGCCGAGTACCACAGCCAGCGCGAAGCCCTCACCAACGTCTTCCGCGACCTCGCCACCGAAATCGTCGGTGACGACCCCCGCGCAGAACTCCCCTTCCACATCACCATGTCGGTGATCGAAATGCGTCGCAACGACGGCAAGATTCCAAGCCCGCTTTCCGCAGACAGCCTCCCGGAGACCGCAATTATGCTTGCCGACGCCTCCCTCGCCGTCCTCGGCGCGCCGCTGCCCGCCGACCGGGTCGAAAAAACGCTTGAACTAATCAAGCAGGCTGACGCGAAATAACCATCCGCGCCTGCGAAATCAACGGAGCATCAATCATCTGACCATCCAGTTTGAACGCACCTGGATGGTTTTCTGCTTCCTCCACCACTTTCTTCGCCCACTCCAACTGGTTAGCCTCTGGCCGATAGGCTCTCCGAACAATCTCGATCTGCTTGGGGTGAATGCATGCGGTGCCAGCGAAACCAGTCCGCGCAGCATCGACCGCTTCTAAATAGAGGCCCTCTTCATCGTGGAAATCCGCATGGATGGCATCAATGGTGAACTTCCCATTCGCCGCCGCGTGGAGGTGCATCAGGGCGCGTGTAAGCCTCATGGTGTCTCGGTAGGAGCCTTCATTGGACTCATCACCCAAGAACCTAGAATGAGTGCCTCCCAAGAGGTGTGTGAGATCCTCCGCGCCCCAGAACATTCCAACGACTTTAGGGTCCGCAGCAATCTGAGGAATGCTGGTTGCAGCCTGAGGGGTTTCAATCATGGCGATAATGTTGAGGCCATCTAATTCCTCAGGCACGCTGCCAAGAAGTTTAGGAACCATAACAAGTGTGAAATCCGTGGACTTCACCATCTCCACGTCAGCCAAAAAGTGTGGATCGCTCGGCCCTACGGTTCTCACAATGGTTCGTTTAGGATCCAACCCCGATTCTCTAATGTTCCTGTAGGCGACCTCACGGTCTACCTCCCCTGCCCCATCTTCCAAATCAATGATGACCATATCGGCCTTCGATGCTGCTTTTGGAATGATCTCAGCACGTCCAGCTGGTGCGAAGAGAATAGCTGGTCCACAAATAAGTTCAGACATGTACTCATTAATACGCGAAAAGGCAGACCTTATGGTCTGCCTTCAAGCGAAATCTTTAAAAACTTTAGTGAGCGAAGTGTCGCGCACCAGTCAGGTACATGGTCACGCCAGCCTTGTTGGCTGCCTCAATGACCTCGTTGTCGCGAATGGATCCACCAGGCTGCACAACAGCAGTGATGCCAGCCTCAGCGAGAACCTCAAAGCCGTCAGCGAATGGGAAGAACGCATCGGAAGCAGCAACGGAACCGGTAGCGCGCTCTGCACCTGCACGGTCGACAGCCAAGCGAGCAGAGTCAACGCGGTTGACCTGTCCCATGCCAACGCCAACGGTAGCGCCGTTCTTAGCCAACAGAATTGCGTTGGACTTCACGGAACGAACTGCAGTCCACGCGAACTCCAGGTCCTTCAGAACCTCAGGAGAAACAGCAGAGCCGGCAGCAAGAGTCCAGTTTGCGGAGTTGTCGCCCTCAGCGTGGATCAAGTCGCGTTCCTGAACAAGCAGACCGCCGGAGATCTCACGGGACTCAAAGCCCTTACGCACAGGTGCTTCAGCCTGAAGAATACGGATGTTCTTCTTCTGGCTCAGGATCTCCACAGCGCCCTCTTCATAGGAAGGAGCGATGATGACCTCAGTGAAGATCTCTGCAACCTGGTTAGCCATCTCAACGCTGACTTCACGGTTGGACGCGATGACGCCACCGAATGCGGACACAGAGTCACATGCGTGTGCCTCGCGGTGTGCCGCTGCGATGGACTCATCAGAAACAGCAATGCCACAAGGGTTTGCATGCTTGATGATAGCTACACAAGGACGCTCGTGATCCCACGCTGCACGCCATGCAGCATCAGAATCGGTGTAGTTGTTGTAGCTCATTTCCTTGCCGTGGAACTGCTTAGCCTGTGCAAGTCCGCGGGTGTTGCCCACGTACAAAGCTGCAGACTGGTGAGGGTTCTCACCGTAACGCAAGCTGCGGGACAAGGTGTTGGTGGTGCCGATCCAACCTGGGAACTCAGTCTCAGAATCTTCGGCAGCCAGCTGCTCGCTCATCCAGGTTGCAACGGTGACATCGTAGGTTGCGGTGTGGCGGAAAGCCTCAGCAGCCAACTTGGTGCGCTCCGCGCGGGAGAATCCACCGGTCTTCAAAGCTTCCTGGACATCCTCGTAGCGGTTCGGTGAAACAACCACAGCGACAGATGGGTGGTTCTTTGCCGCAGCACGAACCATGGATGGGCCTCCGATGTCGATCTGCTCAACGCAAGCATCGAAATCGGCGCCGGACGCAACGGTCTCAGCAAATGGGTACAGGTTCACCACGACAAGCTGGAATGGGGCGACCTCAAGTTCCTTGAGCTGACGCAGGTGGTCTTCCTTGCGGGTGTCCGCCAAGATGCCAGCGTGAACCTTAGGGTGCAGTGTCTTCACACGGCCCTCAAGGCACTCAGGGAAACCGGTGAGCTCCTCAACCGGGGTAACAGGAATACCAAGCTCAGCAATCTTCGCCGCAGTGGATCCGGTGGAAACAATTTCCACGTTCTCGCGGTGAAGTGCCTGGGCTAGATCCTCCAGGCCAGTCTTGTCATACACGCTAATTAGTGCGCGTTTAATTGCCTTACGATCATCGCTCATGAAGGATTTAGCCTCTCCAGTTGAGTTGTACGCCACCCTGACGCGAAAATTCCACGCTGTTCAGGACTTCTACAATGAGTTTACGCTCAACCTGCTTGATTCTTTCATGCAGGCTGGATTCATCATCATTCACTTCTACCGGCACTGCTCGTTGAGCAATAATTGGGCCGGTATCCACACCAGCATCGACAAGGTGAACTGTCGAACCTGACACTTTCACACCGTATGCCAAAGCATCGCGAACCGCGTGGGCACCAGGGAAAGAAGGCAATAAAGCTGGGTGGGTGTTGATGATGCGGGACGGGAACCTTGAGAGGAAACCTTCGCCCAAAATTTTCATGAATCCCGCAGAGACCACCAAATCTGGGTCGCTTACTGCAACTGCGTCTGCAAGCTCGTGGTTCCACTGTGCACGATCTTTTCCAAGCGGAACAACTGCAGTATCAATACCTGCATCTGCGGCTCTGGAAAGTGCAGGGCATTCGACGTCAGAGACAACGCCCACGATCGAATAGGTACCTTGCGCTTCAATGAGTGACTGAAGGAGGGTGCCTGTTCCGGAAGCTAGCACGACAATGGTGGTCGTAGAGTCAGAATTCACAACAGATATGTTAACGGTCTTCGGCCTCGGAACCATCATTGGTTTCTTCAGCCTCAGTTTCTGTCTCAATTTCTTCGTCGGATTCTTCCTCTTCAGGATTCTCTTCAGGATCCTCTGCGTCGTCTTCTTCGACCTCTTCTACCCCTTCCTCAACTTCCTCTTCCTCCTCATCTACTTCTTCTTCAACATGCTCCTCTTCGTCCTCTTCAACTTCTTCAGGCTCGGGCTCCACAACAGCCACAGCCTTAACAGACTTAACTTCTACAGGGTTGCGCAGCTTGTCGATTCCGGCGATGAGGAGTCCAACGAGGGCGAAATAGACGAAAACTAGGCCAACTGACGCCAGGAGGTTGAGTCCGACGTAGTTGTATACGCCCAAGGTTCCGCCGGCGAAAACTGCCAGGACGAGGAAACACAGTGCTGAAATGACTGCTGCTGTTGTGTTCACGGCAAGGCGCATGGGGTTTCTCACGCAGACCCAGGTGGCAATAATTGCAGGGATGACCAGTAAGGCCACTGCCCATGAGAGGGCTTCGCTGGGGAGAGCTGCGAGGATGGGAAGCGGTGGCAATGGAACGGAATGCACGCTGAAGACGCTGATGGAGGCGTCACCGAAGTAAAGGGGTGAGCCGATCAGATTGCCCATCGCAAAGATCATCATGTTGGGCAGATACAGAATGCTCAGGACGATCAAGGCCACAACAGAGGCGGAGTCGTCGTAGCCCTGCATGGTCGCGGTGAATGCACTGTGGTTGATCGCGGTCATCACGAGCACGGAAACCAAGGAGACTGTTCCAAATGCGATGAGGAAGCGGAAAGCTTGGGTGATGGCGTCGATAAGCCATTCTGGAGCACCGTAGCGGCGCGCCAACGCCTGCCACAGGCGTGGCCCCATGCCGAGGAAGAGGGCGCTGAGGTGGAACAACATCACGCGTAGGAGGCGCGTGATTGGCGGGACCTCGACGTTGAGGACGCTGGAGGCGTCGAAAAGCATGAACGCTGCGATGGCGGTGAGCGCAAGCGGGATGCCGAGGACGAGTGCTGCGAGGACGCCTAAGTCGGCGATGCTGACACGATCTTTGACTGCGCGGTGGATGCGCGCGGCGATGGCCCAGAGGAATATAAAGCCGGGAAGCGTGGGCAGTACTGAGATCACTTCCCCACTGCCGTCCACCGCACCGAGATTTAGGGAAAGCCACAGCTGTGCAATCGTTGCCGAAAGATTCACCATTGAAGAATTGGTGAACATTAGGGAGGCTACGGCGAGAATAATAACCAAAAGCACCGCCACGCCATGCGGAATCAGCACGGTTGGAAGGAAACGCAGCAACTTTGATTGCTGAGCTGCCTTCTGTGGCGTTTGCGCAGGTGCTTGCGGTTTTGGCCGGCGACGTCGGATCTGACCGGGTCGTGTCTGCGAACTATTTTTCTTGCTCATCAATAAACAACTGTGCCACTAATACGGATAGTTTTGGCGATGGCACGTCGGAGAGTAACACTGTGAGAAAAGTATTACTTTTTGCACAATTTGCTAAAAAGTAATCAAACTTTGGCTTTTCACTTGCCCGATCGGGAATCTCCGGCTAGTGTTACTTCCGGTAGATAACAAGATGGTCTCAATTAAACTTCGATAGCGTGATATAAGCTTCGAAAAGTTTTGTGGCAAGAATCGGAAGCAGGCGAAATTGCAGAAGCACACTCGAGGTGGCAAGCACCGCAAGCAGACTACCTCCCCAGTAACTAAGGGTGGTGTCGCTTTTGTTGCAGTAGCTACCGGTGCCGTGTCAACTGCAGGCGCAGGCGGAGCAGTTGCTGCACAGGCTTCCAATCAGCCCGTTGAGGTCAACTTCGAGCTTACTGCAAACGACACAACTGACCTCGTGGCTGGAAGCTCCGCCCCTCAGATCCTGTCCATCGCTGAGTTCAAGCCAGTTGTGAACTTGGGCGATCAGATCGTTAAGACCATTCAGTACAACGCTGACCGCATTCAGGCTGACCTGGACGCTCGTGGCCCTTCAGTGGTTCGCCCTGCTGAAGGTTCTTACACCTCCGGCTTCGGTGCTCGTTGGGGCACCAACCACAACGGTGTGGATATCGCTAACGCAATCGGCACTCCAATCCTCGCTGCCATGGACGGCACTGTTATCGATGCAGGTCCTGCTTCCGGTTTCGGTAACTGGGTTCGCCTCCAGCACGAAGATGGCACCATCACCGTGTACGGCCACATGGAAACCGTTGAGGTGACCGTTGGTCAGACTGTTAAGGCTGGCGAGCGCATCGCAGGCATGGGTAGCCGAGGATTCTCCACCGGCTCCCACCTCCACTTCGAGGTTTACCCTGCAGGCGGTGGCGCTGTTGATCCAGCTCCTTGGCTTGCAGAGCGCGGCATTACTCTTTAATTAACTTTTGGGCGACCCTTTACGGTCGTCCTCTTGCGTTCCCAAAACATACCCAGTAAGTTACTGGGTATCCAACTCTTGATTGGGGAACAATGTCCATAAAACATGCACTCTTGGTGCTCATGCTCGACGAACCAACCTCGGCAAGTCAGCTGCAAACCAAGTTTGAAGAAACAATGGGGATCTGGCAGCTCAATATCGGCCAAGTCACCCAAACCATCCAGCGGCTACAGCGCGACGGCCTGGCGGAAACCGCAGGCACCACCGTCAGTTCCAACGGCCGCACCGTAGATACTTTCCAGCCCACGGACTTAGGTCGCGAACTTGTCGCGCAGTGGTTCGAAAGTCCCGTCACCGTCACACTGTCCGAACGCGATGAATTAGTCACCAAAATCGCCATCGCAGAATCACGTGGCCTCAATTTGATTCCACTTTTAGACATTCAACGCAACACAGTCATGGCGGAACTACGCGCACTCAACAAATCCAGCCGCGATCTCGCCGAAACCAGAAACACCCAGCGGCTCCTCGTCGAAAAGCGAATCTTTGAACTAGAAGCCCAGGCACGTTGGCTCGACCGAATTGAAGCATTGGAGCAGTAAATGACAAACACGCCTTTCCCCCTTGAACTTCAAAACATCTCCTGCGCCTTCGGAGAAGGCCCACGCCACGTCTCCGCGCTCAACAACGTCTCGCTGGCAGTCAATCCCGGCGAACTCGTTGCCATCATGGGCCCGTCCGGCTCAGGAAAATCCACCTTGCTCAACGTCGCCGGCCTCCTGCAGCGCGCAACCTCTGGCCATGTGCTTATCGACGGTGCCAGCGCCTCAGACCTCAACGCCAAACGCGCAGCTGAAACCAGGCGTCGCCACATCGGAGTTATTTTCCAAAACTACAACCTGGTCCCCACCCTCACCGTCGGAGAAAACGTCGGTCTGCCCCTAGAACTCGACGGCAAAACCGACCGCCAGGCAGTAGCAATCGCACTCGCGGAAGTCGGCCTCGAAGGCTTCGACGACCGCTTCCCCGAAGAGATCTCCGGCGGCCAAGCCCAGCGCGTCGCCATCGCGAGAGCCCTCATCGGCCCCCGAAAAATCTTGCTTGCCGACGAACCCACCGGCGCCCTCGACACCTCCACCGGCGACGCAGTCCTCCGCGTCCTCCGCCAAAGAATCGATTCCGGTGCCGCAGGCCTCCTTGTCACCCACGAACCCCGCTTCGCCGCGTGGGCAGACCGAACAATCATGCTTAGGGATGGTGAAATCCAGTGACCACACTTCTAGCAGCAACCCGCCCCACCCTGCGCGATGCCTTTAAACACCCATGGCGATCGCTGGCAGCCATCTTGTTGGTGGCCGTACCGATGTTCCTGGTGAGTTTCTTTCTTACCTATGATCAATCAATCAACAATGCAGCTAGCTATCCTGGTTCCCAGGTACAAGCTCACTATGACGGAGAAGGAGCCTACCAACTCCTCCAAGAAAACCTTCCAGAAGACTTCCACCTGGAACTCTTTGCCAATGGTTATCCAGAAGTCTCCTTCGGTGATGAGGAAGTCAATTTCTTTGTTGTGCAATCAACAAACGTACAACAAGCCTCATTTCCCGCCGATGCACTCGATGTTTTAGGTGCCACAATCGGTGATACCGTGACCATTCACGGCACCCCGGTGGAAGTTCAGTCGATTTCTCCCACAAATATCTTATTGCCCGAAGGTACTCTGTTTTCTCTTGAGAATTTCTCCGAATCAGAAACTTTTTCCGGCACCTGGTACTTCCCCGGATCGAATTTCACCGAAGAAAACCGACAAGCACTAGAAGCAGTTGGCTTTGAAGTTAATGAATATCGGCGCGGCCCCATATCCGTCGACCCAAATTTGATCCCAAGCTACATCATGGGATTTTTATCGACGACAATTCTCGCCGTCGTTGCACTCATGCTGATCTCACCAGTATTTACAATTTCCGCCTCAAGGCAAACCAGAACTTTCGCACTGCTCGCCTCACAGGGTGCCACACCTAGACACATTCGGTGGGCAGTGCTTACATATGGGCTCTTCGCAGGTCTTGTTGGGGCATCCATTGGTTTAGTTCTGGGGCAAATAGGCATCTACGGCTGGTGGAAATACACCTATCCTGAATTCTCCCTCACCACCCCCTGGCTAGTTCTTGTAGGTTTTTGGGCGCTGGCAATCATCGCTTCAACGATTGCTGCATTCTTACCGGCAGTTTTTGTCAGTAGATCAAGCATCATCAACGGAATCTACGGAGGAATCTCCGACAAAATCATCCGGTGGAGCCCTCGAATGCTCATCGGGCCAATCGTCTTAATTGCAGCTGCGGTAATCGCCTTGTTTATCGGTGACGGAGAGTGGGGAGGCGTCGTCAAGCAATTATGCTTCCTGGCAGCCGTCATCGCCCTGCCGGCCTCAGTGCCTGCGGTGTTGTGGGCGCTTGGGCGCCTGCCTGGTTTGACATTCAAACTAGCTACGCGCGATATGCTGCGCCGATCAATGCACTCCATTCCTGCGATTGGTGCGCTGGCGGCAGTGATTATGCTTGGTACATTTATGCAAACAACTGGACTTGCAACCCAAGCCAGCGATAGAGAAGCTACCGCCTCGGTGTATCCTGAGGCCGTATTCTTACGCGGTGACACACAAATCCCTGGACTCATGGGGCAAAAAATCGATGTATACGGTGATAACCATGGCTTTGGTATCTATGAACTAGATGTAGATTTTTACTCGGCCAACTATGTGCCCGCACTGACCTCATTTTTTGGCGGACCAGTTATTGCCACGCCCAAGATTTTAGACATGTTCGGTGTCCACGAACAAGCCGACATCTACGCGCCATCAACCTATAATTCCGGGCTGCAAGAATACGCAATATACCCCGGCGATGAAACCTACATGCTAGACACCGCTGCTGTTTTACCGCCGCTGTACTCACATGTTTTATTAAGCCCAGAAACTTTTGAAGAAATCGGAGGACAAACAGAATTCTTGGGAACAATCGTGCTTCCCCAAGAACTAGATGACCAAACTGTACAAGCAATCAATCGGTCAAGAGATGCGCATTTCAGCCACGACGGCCATAATTCTTCACTTGCTTCCAGTGCTGCACTAACTGCGGTGGCAATTGTGGTCGTTTCCCTTGTGATCGTGCTGGCTAATCGCAAACTCCAACAGCACGCATTGATTGCCATCGGAGCAACACCTGGAACAATCTACAAAGTCAATGCCTTAAATGCAGCGTTGCTTGCCCTTGTCGGAGGCATCATGGGCCTTGTCTCCGGATGGATTGCAGCGCTGCTGACAGGCACCACTGATGAAATTGTTGATGGAGCAATTTTGAACTACGGCACGCTTGAACACATGATGCTGCCGTGGCCTCTGTTGGTAAGCCTCCTCGTTGTGGCGCCGCTGGTGTGCGCCGTGATTGGGGCTATAGCTTCTCCATCGGGACGCCACCAAGAAGCATCAATCTAACCTTGCCGGAGGAACCGAAATCGATGGTGACGGTGGCTCGGGGGCCGCTGCCATCTGAAGAGAGCACGGTTCCCAAGCCGTACTTGTCGTGATTGACGCGATCCCCCACCGACAGATCCAACTGCTTATTGTTGGTGCGAGTTTTGGTGGGGATGCTTCGGGTGGGTCGAGGAGCCCAGGCGGAAGACATCTGGGGTTCTTCGCGCCTCCAATCGATGAGTTCTGCGGGCACTTCTTGGAGGAAACGTGACGGTGGGTTGGTCACCGGGTTGCCCCAGGAGCTACGCAGCATGGCTCTGGTCATGTAGAGGCGCTTGCGGGCGCGGGTGATACCCACGTAGGCGAGGCGGCGTTCCTCGGCAAGTTCTTTGGCATCACCAAGGGAACGCAGGTGTGGGAACTGTCCGTCTTCCCAGCCTGTGAGGAACACGATGGGGAATTCAAGGCCCTTGGCGGTATGCAGGGTCATGAGGGTGACTACGCCGTTGTCGGAATCGGGGATTTGGTCGGCGTCGGCAACCAGGGAGACTCGCTCCAAGAATGCCTGTAAGCTGCCCGGTTGGGCTTCGCCTTCTGGAACTTCATTAACCATGCGGTTTGCGGCGTCGGAGGAGAACTCGCGGGCCACGGAGACAAGCTCGTTCAGGTTGTCTAGGCGTGCGCCATCTTGAGGGTCGTTGGATGCCTCAAGTTCTGCCTTGTAGCCAGTGATGTCGAGGATGCGACTGATGACTTGGCCGATGTCTGGCAGGCCGGTGACCTCATTGACCATGGTGGGGAGTTCGGAGCGGAGGGCGTCGAAAAGCTCATTGAACTTAATCACCGCATTCTTGCCGCGCGCTCCAAGCAGGTCGACCTTGCCGAGGGCGGCGTCGAGAAGCGCTTGCCCGAAGCTGATCTGATTGTTCTCGCTGTGCAGCGCGATGAACGCCTGCGCGCGATCGCCGATGCCGCGCTTGGGGGTGTTGATGATGCGACGGAGGTTGACGGTGTCATCGGGGTTTTCTAAAACGCGCAGGTAAGCGATGATGTCACGGATTTCTTTGCGTTCGTAGAACTTCGTGCCGCCGACTACTTTGTAGGGGACGCCGGTGCGCATGAAGACATCCTCTAGTGCGCGCGAGGAATTGTTCGTGCGGTACATGATCGCGATGTCGGAATAGCTCATGCCGTGGTCAACTAAATTGTCGATCTCACTAGCAATAAAACGGGCTTCATCGTGCTCATTGTCGGCAACATAACCAATGATCTGCTCGCCCTCCCCCAGCGCAGTCCACAGGTTTTTAGGTCGACGGTTCTCATTTTGAGAAATCACCGCGTTGGCAGCAGAAAGAATCGTCTGGGTGGAACGGTAATTCTGCTCCAGCAAAATGGTGCGGGCGTTGGAGAAATCGCGCTCAAACTCTTCAATGTTGCGGATCGTGGCGCCACGGAAAGCATAAATAGACTGATCCGAATCACCCACAACACACAGCTCAGACGGATCCTGGTCAGGCTTGCCGACGAGCGTAGAAATCAGCTCATACTGAGCGTGGTTGGTGTCCTGATACTCATCGATCAGCACGTGGCGGAAACGTCTGCGGTAATACTCCGCAACAGGTGGATGCTCCCGGAAAATCCGAACAGTCTCCCCAATCAAATCATCAAAATCCACAGCGTTGGCACGGCGAAGCCTGCTCTGATACTCCGAAAACGCCCTGGCCACGACTGTTTCATAAGGATTGTGCGTGCGTTCAGCATCCGCAAGAGCCTCCTGCGGAGTAACCAACTCATTTTTCAAATTAGAAATAGCACCCAGCAACGTACGCGCCGAGAACTTCTTAATATCCAACTCCAGATCCTTGGCGATCATCGTGAGCAAACGCCTCGAATCATCCGAATCATAAATAGTGAAGTTAGTGTTCAGCCCCTCCACCAACTGCGCCTGCTGACGCAAAATACGCACACACACCGAGTGGAACGTAGCCACCCACATGCGCTCCGCAACCGGGCCCACCAGCTGACTGACACGCTCACGCATCTCAGCGGCAGCCTTATTGGTAAAGGTAATGGCCAAAATTTGCTGCGGATGCACACCACGGTAACGCATTAAATAAGCAATACGCCTGGTCAACACAGCAGTCTTGCCTGAACCAGCACCAGCGACAATCAGCAGCGGAGAACCGATATGCTCCACAGCAGCACGCTGTTGCTCATTCAAGCCATCGATGAGATCGGGGGAACCTGGGGTAAAAGGAGAAGTATTCATTACCCCAATAACCTACTAGGTGGGGTGGACACGCATAGTCGACAGCCAGACGTGGCAGAATAGTGTGCATGACTAATGCAGGTGACAACTTCGAGATCAGGATGCCTTCTGGCACGGATGACCCATTGTCCGATGCGGAGATCCAAAAGTATCGCGAGGAGATCAACCGCTTGGACCGCGAAATCCTCGATGCGGTGAAACGCCGCACGAAGATTTCCCAAACCATCGGAAAAACACGCATGAGCTCGGGCGGAACACGTCTCGTGCACACCCGAGAAGTAGCAATCATCAACCAATTCCGTGAAGAGATCGGCGAGGAAGGCCCTGCCCTCGCTGGAATTTTGCTGCGCATGGGACGCGGAAAACTCGGATAAGTTATCCACAGGTAGAAAAATATTTATATACCCTGACCAGGGCTTTTAGTTTTGGTCAGGGTTTTAGCCGTTGATGGGCAGAGTTATCCACAGGTTTTTAGCGAGCTGGTTTCCGACGAAGAAAATAGTGGATAGGTTACAGGGCAGAATCCCGAATGGAGGTGCCTTCCTTGTTTACCAACTTCTTCGCAGTCAACAACCCAGACAGTCCGCCCGCACGACAAAAAACCAAACTCAGAGAACTGGAACACCGCTTCTGGCAAGAACACCTGCCAGGCGACGACGATGACCATTCCACCGCAATCTCCAGCCTCGCCATCGTCACAGGTCTAACAAAAGCGCAGGTCTCCCGCATATCCATCGCGTTTGCCACGCTCGCCGACTTGCCCGAACTCAAAGCCCTGCAACAAAAGCTGTACCACCTCGACCTCTCCCGACTGATCACCATTAGCAACGAACTCGCCGGCATCAACCCCGACAACCTCGCCGGCGCCGACGCAATCCTCACCGAATACCTCACCGCCACCAGCCCCAACCAGATTCTGCCAAGCCCGGCGTCCATAGGACGCAAGATAAAAGAAATAAGAGATTTGCTTGACGACGCAAGAGCCACCGGTTCGCGCGGTACCCAAGACGACAGCTCTTTCGGAGTGACCTTCTCCCCAGACGGAACCGCCGAAATCGGAGCCTCCGTCGATGCTGTGGACGGGCACATCATCAACGACGCCGTCACCCAACACGCGAAGAAAAACGACCTCACCTACGGCGAAGCTTTCAGCGACATCCTTCGGAACAATATCCAAGTCAAGGTAGTCCTCAACTTGTACACCGCCAAAGACCTCGCCAACGCCCCAGTGTGGGCCAGCGGAATCGGCTGGTTGGATGCCAAGACTGGAACATTCTGGTCAGAGAAAGCCAACAAAGAACAAGACATGGATGCGGCTGCCAAAATCAGCACCGACAAACACGATCCTCCACCAGCGTTGCGTGACGCACTCATTGGTCGTGATGGCACCTGCCGATTCCCTGGCTGTTCAGTCCCAGCGCTCAAAACCCAAGCCGACCACCGCATCCCCTACGAAGAAGGCGGAGAAACTTGCCTAGGCGGAATCGGCTGCCTCTGTCAACACCACCACAACATGAAAACCGACGGCCGAGTCACCTACCTTCTCGATCCCTTCTCCGGCATCATCGTCTGGCTCATGGGAGACGGAACATGGGCAGTGTCAGAACCCAACGGGCCGCTCAATCCCAAAAATGCGAGATGGGCGCAAACAGTCGCCCAACACCGGGCACGCCACCACAAGCGTTGGGTTAAGGAGGACGCCAAGTAGCCGGATGGCCACGTCGAAAAGCAGCCCAATAAACGCACCTAAATTTGTCGTGTTTCCCACTTTGAACACTCTTCGATGCGCTTGGCCACAAAAGCAAGCTAACCTGAAGATGTTATTTAACGACAATAAAGGAGTTTTCATGGCGGACATTTCGACCACCCAGGTTTGGCAAGACCTGACCGATCATTACTCAAACTTCCAGGCAACCACTCTGCGTGAACTTTTCAAGGAAGAAAACCGCGCCGAGAAGTACACCTTCTCCGCGGCTGGCCTCCACGTCGACCTGTCGAAGAATCTGCTTGACGACGCCACCCTCACCAAGCTCCTTGCACTGACCGAAGAATCTGGCCTTCGCGAACGCATTGACGCGATGTTTGCCGGTGAACACCTCAACAACACCGAAGACCGCGCTGTCCTCCACACCGCGCTGCGCCTTCCTGCCGAAGCTGATCTGTCAGTAGATGGCCAAGATGTTGCTGCTGATGTCCACGAAGTTTTGGGACGCATGCGTGACTTCGCTACTGCGCTGCGCTCAGGCAACTGGTTGGGACACACCGGCCACACGATCAAGAAGATCGTCAACATTGGTATCGGTGGCTCTGACCTCGGACCAGCCATGGCTACGAAGGCTCTGCGTGCATACGCGACCGCTGGTATCTCAGCAGAATTCGTCTCCAACGTCGACCCAGCAGACCTCGTTTCTGTGTTGGAAGACCTCGATGCAGAATCCACATTGTTCGTGATCGCTTCGAAAACTTTCACCACCCAGGAGACGCTGTCCAACGCTCGTGCAGCTCGTGCTTGGCTGGTAGAGAAGCTCGGTGAAGAGGCTGTCGCGAAGCACTTCGTCGCAGTGTCCACCAATGCTGAAAAGGTCGCAGAGTTCGGTATCGACACGGACAACATGTTCGGCTTCTGGGACTGGGTCGGAGGTCGTTACTCCGTGGACTCCGCAGTTGGTCTTTCCCTCATGGCAGTGATCGGCCCTCGCGACTTCATGCGTTTCCTCGGTGGATTCCACGCGATGGATGAACACTTCCGCACCACCAAGTTCGAAGAGAACGTTCCAATCTTGATGGCTCTGCTCGGTGTCTGGTACTCCGATTTCTATGGTGCAGAAACCCACGCTGTCCTACCTTATTCCGAGGATCTCAGCCGTTTTGCTGCTTACCTCCAGCAGCTGACCATGGAATCAAATGGCAAGTCAGTCCACCGCGACGGCTCCCCTGTTTCCACTGGCACTGGCGAAATTTACTGGGGTGAGCCTGGCACAAATGGCCAGCACGCTTTCTTCCAGCTGATCCACCAGGGCACTCGCCTTGTTCCAGCTGATTTCATTGGTTTCGCTCGTCCAAAGCAGGATCTTCCTGCCGGTGAGCGCACCATGCATGACCTTTTGATGAGCAACTTCTTCGCACAGACCAAGGTTTTGGCTTTCGGTAAGAACGCTGAAGAGATCGCTGCGGAAGGTGTCGCACCTGAGCTGGTCAACCACAAGGTCATGCCAGGTAATCGCCCAACCACCACCATTTTGGCGGAGGAACTTACCCCTTCTATTCTCGGTGCGTTGATCGCTTTGTACGAACACATCGTGATGGTTCAGGGCGTGATTTGGGACATCAACTCCTTCGACCAATGGGGTGTTGAACTGGGCAAACAGCAGGCAAATGACCTCGCTCCGGCTGTCTCTGGTGAAGAGGATGTTGACTCGGGAGATTCTTCCACTGATTCACTGATTAAGTGGTACCGCGCAAATAGGTAGTCGCTTGCTTATAGGGTCAGGGGCGTGAAGAATCCTCGCCTCATAGCACTGGCCGCTATCATCCTGACCTCGTTCAATCTGCGAACAGCTATTACTGCTTTAGCTCCGCTGGTTTCTGAGATTCGGGATGATTTAGGGGTTAGTGCTTCTCTTATTGGTGTGTTGGGCATGATCCCGACTGCTATGTTCGCGGTTGCTGCGTTTGCGCTTCCGTCGTTGAAGAGGAAGTTCACTACTTCCCAACTGTTGATGTTTGCCATGCTGTTGACTGCTGCCGGTCAGATTATTCGTGTCGCTGGACCTGCTTCGCTGTTGATGGTCGGTACTGTGTTCGCGATGTTTGCGATCGGAGTTACCAATGTGTTGCTTCCGATTGCTGTTAGGGAGTATTTTCCGCGTCACGTCGGTGGAATGTCGACAACTTATCTGGTGTCGTTCCAGATTGTTCAGGCACTTGCTCCGACGCTTGCCGTGCCGATTTCTCAGTGGGCTACACATGTGGGGTTGACCGGTTGGAGGGTGTCGCTCGGTTCGTGGGCGCTGCTGGGGTTGGTTGCGGCGATTTCGTGGATTCCGCTGTTGAGTTTGCAGGGTGCCAGGGTTGTTGCGGCGCCGTCGAAGGTTTCTCTTCCTGTGTGGAAGTCTTCGGTTGGTGTGGGGCTCGGGTTGATGTTTGGGTTTACTTCGTTTGCGACGTATATCCTCATGGGTTTTATGCCGCAGATGGTAGGTGATCCTCAGCTCGGTGCGGTGTTGTTAGGCTGGTGGTCAATTTTGGGATTGCCGCTGAACATTCTGGGACCGTGGTTGGTGACGCGTTTCACTAACTGCTTCCCGATGGTTGTTATCGCCAGTGTCATGTTTCTCATCGGTAATGGTGGGTTTTGTTTGGCTCCGGATGTTGCGCCGTGGTTGTGGGCGACGTTGTCTGGTCTTGGTCCCCTTGCGTTCCCGATGGCGTTGACGCTCATTAATATTCGTGCTGAAACTAGTGCTGGTGCTTCTGCGTTGAGTTCCTTCGGGCAGGGTTTGGGTTATACGATTGCGTGTTTCGGTCCCTTGTTGACTGGTTTCATTGTCGATGCGACAGGCAGCTTCCGAACAATCTTTGTGCTTTTTGCGGTTGCAACACTCTTCGTTATTAGAGGCGGTTACTTTGCGACAAGGCAGGTTTACGTCGAAAAGCTTTTAAATCGCTAGGATGGCGCTATGCCGCAAAGATCTGACGCTGCTTGTGTGATCGCGACGCTGCTGTTTTTGGTGGGTTTTGCGGTGTTGAATTGGGTGTTTAATGTGCAGTGGGCGTGGGGGATGCTCATTGCGTATCCGCTTGTTTCACATGCGGTGATCGCGCGGAGTAAACGATGATTTTGGATTGGGTTATCTCCATCATGGAGGCACTCGGCGCCGTTGGCGTGGGTGTCGCGGTGTTTTTGGAGAACGTTTTCCCGCCGATTCCAAGTGAGGTGGTGCTTCCGCTCGCGGGTTTCACCACCACGCAAGGCGATCTCAATGTGTGGGCGGCGCTTATGTGGTCGGTGATCGGGTCGGTTTCCGGAGCGTTTTTGCTTTACGGGTTGGGGCGCTCAATCGGGGCGGCACGGTTGCGGCAGGTCGCCGACTGGATGTGGCTTGTCGACGCGACCGACGTGGATAAATCCCTATCGTGGTTCGAAAAGTACGGGAAGTATTCGGTGTTTTTCGGTCGGTTGGTGCCGGGTGTCCGAAGTTTGATTTCGATTCCGGCGGGCGTCGACAAGATGAATCCGGTTCTCTTCGGTGTGCTCACTGCGGTGGGCAGCACCATTTGGAATGCGGTTCTGATTTGGACTGGTGTGTGGTTGGGGGCGGAATGGGAGACGGTGTCGATGTGGTTTGAGAGCTATTCAACGATCATTTACGTAGGTATCGCGCTCATCGTGGCTTATGTGTTGTTTGTTTTAGTCCGTCGCCGAATTAAAACTTAACCATCGGTTCGTAGCCGAAGGGAATGCGGTTGCTGTCATAGATTTCTTTGCCGAACGGGAAACACGTCACGGGGATCATTCGGATGTTTGCGATCGCCAGTGGAATTCCGATGATGGTGATCGCCTGGGCAGCCGCGGTGGTGAGGTGCCCGATCGCCAGCCACAGTCCAGCAATGATAAACCACAGTCCGTTGCTCAGGGCAGAAAACCCTCCGGCTTTAGGATTACGAACAACCGTCCTACCAAACGGCCACAGCGCGTAGTTAGCCATGCGGAAGCTTGCGATACCGGCGGGAATCGTCACGATGAAGATACATGCGATGATTCCGAAGAATACGTATCCCAACGCGAGCCAAATGCCACCGAAGAATAACCAAATCAGGTTGAGTATTAGTCTCATGCTTCACGAGTTTAGCGGTTGGCAGCGCGGACACCACCAGATTATTCGCTCCCCCAACTCGGCTTTCACGATTGGGGTTCGGCATCTCCTGCACGGTTTATTGTTACGCCCAAACACATAGGTGGATTCCCCGGCGCGTCGAACCCCGGTGGTCACTCGAATCGGCGAATTTCGATTTTCCCACATGAGTCTTCGGGTAATCTTCAGAGCCTTTTCGACGTCAACGTATCCTACTTGTGTCGCCGGGTGGACGCCCATGAGGAAGCAGATCTCAGCGCGGTATTCGTTGCCTACTCCAGCGAGGTTGGATTGGTCGAGGAGGGCTTCGCCAATTGTTCGGGAAGGGTTCGATGCAATATTGTTCCGTGCGGTGTTGATGTCGAATTCTTCGGCAAGGACGTCGGGGCCGAGGTAAGCGATCTCTTCGGAGTAGCGGTTTGCGGGGAACACTCTGACAAAGCCGAGGGAATGCCCCACCACCTCGATGTTTTCCGACAGCACAAGCACTACCCTCGCGGTGTGTCCAGGTTTGCGCCAGCGATCGCCTTTGCGGTGGACAGCCCACGTCCCTTCCATTTTGAGGTGGGTGTGGAGGATCTCTTCACCGAATTGCATGAAGAGGTGTTTTCCGTAGGGCCATACGCGGTTGACGGTTTGACCGGTGAAATCGTGAAGTGCCACTGATGGCACACGCAGGGAGGTTTCCAGCACTTCTCTTCCGCGCATGAATTGAAGTTTGCGGGAGAGTTGGAATACGGAATCACCTTCTGGCATGTCATCAGGTTAGCGCCGTCCGAAGCCTCCACGAAAAGTCCTGGTGGGAAGCGTATCTGAGGGGGTTTCCCGTGCCACTGGTGGTCGAAATCGCATTCCCTTCGGGGTGATGGTGGCGCCGTGTTTGCGGAATTGTTCCAGGAGTGGGGAGTCGAAGACGTTGTCGCCGTTGATTTTTTCTACCGTGAGCCTTTCGTATGTGATTAGGGCTGTCGCGATTTTGGGGATATTGTCGGAGAACACGGTGAGGGTGCGCCCGCCGCGGGTGAGGTGGGCGAGGAGGAGTCCGTCGCAAAGCACGACCATAGCTCCGGCGGCGCGGCTGGGCCCCTGCTCAGGCCAGGGAAGTGCGGCGCCGTAGGGGTTTGCGGGGTCGGCGGCGGCTATGAGGTAGACGTCTGGGTCGGTGGCGCCGGAGGGCCAGCCTTCGACGTCGGGGGAATCGTCGTGGCCGCGGAGGCGGTCGATGATGGCGGGCGTGGAGAATTGCGCGGCGCCGAGCCCTTCGATGAAGTAGCCGCGCATCGCTTTGCCGCTTTCTTCGAAGCCGGAGAGCACTTTGTAGGCCAGGGCGAAGCCTCCGACGATGTCTTCGGCGACGACGCTCCCGCGGGTGAGCACGCCGTAGCGGTCGAGCCAGCCTTCGCCGTGTGCGACGGAGCGGCTGGTGGCGTCGGCGGG
>JGI2924J29684_1078425_pt1 | contig 49872 bp, 43 predicted proteins | sample BenlonsequencITS_FD_29684 | JGI IMG/M metagenome (IMG submission 29684) | reverse complement strand
TCAAAAGTGTTTTGGCGGGCGGAGAAACCCTCGGTGATGGAGTATCGTCCGTCGAAAAGCGAAATGGTCTTGCGTACCGCCTGCGCCGTGGCGTTGTCGGGGGCCTGGTTGGAGTCGCCGTCGAGCAGGATCAGTACGTTGCGTGTGGTGCTGGGGCCGGTGGCGAGTGCTGGGTCGATCATGGAGAAGTAGTTGTCGCTGTGGAAGATTTCCGCCTGCGTTGGGGTATCCGCGACAATGATGTTTGCAGCCTGGCCGGCCGGGTAAGCATCCTGGTCAGGAGAGTTTCTGCCCAAAACAAGGCCACCAGCTGGTGCACCAGTATCGCCTGCGCGCATCACGGAGGCTCCGTCTTCTTCAGCGAGCATGAGCACAGAGAAATTGCCGGAATCTTCCAATTCCACAGCGGTGGTGGCTGGCGCGATGGCAGTTTTCACGCCGTCGATGCTAGAGATTTCCTCCAGCATTCCGGCGGGGATTTCCCCATCAAGCGCTGTAACCATCATGTCTGTGCCGCCCATGCCTTTAGCCACGGCCACCAAATGCGTGCCGATATGTGCCTGGCCATGCAGAACAGCGGAGCTTAATGCAGAACCAGCAAGAATCACAGCGATCAGCGCCGCCGAACGAGATTTCTGCTTTGCTGCAAACGCCAATCCCAACTGAAGTGTTGGGACGGTGCCGCCCACAATCCTGGAGAATACGTGCAATAACCAGGGCACGAGCACCGCCGTGGCAATCAACAACGCACACACCAAAGCGCCTGAACCGGCGATGGATAAAGCCACTGAACGCATGCCGCGGTAGTCCGAGGTTGCCTCATACGCCCACATTCCGCCGGCGCCCACAATGCCCGCGAGCAGCAACCATAATGCACCGAACCAGGGGGAAGTCCTCGAAATAGCAGGCGTACTCAGTGATTCCACTGCGGATTTTCTGCACACACTGAACACTGCCGGTAATGCCGCAATCACGGACATCACCACGCCGACGCCAGCGATGAGCCACATCGTGCTACTTGGCAGATCAATCACATCAATGGGCACACGAATGCCAAAACGTGCGGCATTATCCGCCAACAAACGCGCCGCCATCAATCCGGCGGGCGCACCAAAACCAGCAGCCACCACACCGAGGATGCCGGCTTCAAAAATCACTGACCCCAAAATCTGCGGCGTCGATGCGCCCACTGAACGAATCAGCCCGAACTCGCGAACTCGCTCACCAGTGAGCACCGAATATGCAGAAAAGACCACCAAAAACGCCACGGCAGCAGCCACTGCCACAAACGCTGCGAGCAGCAAGAAATAGCGATCTCGCTGGCCCAAATAAGAATCAGCAAGCTTATCGACGTGCCCCTCCGCCGAAGCAACCACCACCGTAGCGTCGCTAAAGCTTGCAGCCTCTAGCGAGGCAGGATCGGAAGTTGCCACTCGGAATTCACCCCGCACACCGGAAGAATTCCACTCCATCAGCGCATCAGGAGACGCCACAACGAACGGTGCGCCACCTAAAGTTTCCTGCGCCGCTGGCTCCACCACGCCAACCACAAGAACCTCAGTGTCCTCAGTGTTTTGGGACAGGCGAATGGATACGTGCTCACCAACTTCAGGCGCACCCGGGGCCGTTGTTACTGCAATCTCACCAGGTCCTTGGGGCAATCGGCCTTCTAGGATTGGCCGCCACTGCAGTGGGCCTTCCGAAATTGACTGGACTGAAGTACTGGCGTAAATCCCGTCTGATTGCTTTACAGAGGCTGCAAAATTTTGATCAAAAGCCAGAGCTTCAACACCAGGTGTCGTAGCTAATTGTTGCTCAAAAGCTGCAAAGGAATCTTCGTTTTTCGCAGACACCGTGACCACAAGATCAGCGTTTTCATACGGCTTGGCAAAAAGATCATTAACACTGGACACCAAAGAATTTGTCAACGCAGTGGCGCTAACAGTCAATGCAACCGAAGCGAAAATCGCGAAAAACAATGAAAAATAGCGCCCACCTCGTCGCCGAAGTTGAGCGAAAGCAAGCCTGAACATTAACGCCCCACCCGCAAATCTGCCGTATCGATGATCTTGCCATCACGCATTGTGATCAACACGTCACCACGGTGAGCAGCATCTTTATCGTGGGTGACAAACACAAGTGACTGCCCAAAATCATCAACAATGCTGCGGAACAAATTCAACACTGCATCGCTGGTGACGGAATCCAAACTTCCTGTTGGCTCATCCGCAATGACAATATCGGGCCTAGACATCAACGCCCGGGCAATCGCGGCGCGTTGTTGCTGACCGCCAGACAGCTCCCCAGGCAAATGGCGCATACGATTATCAATCTTCAACACACTGGTGATGTGTTCAAACCACTGCTTATCCACCCTGCGATGCGCAAGACGCAACGGCAGCAAAATATTGTCCTTCACCGACAAAATAGGCACCAAGTTGAAATCCTGAAACACCATGCTGATGTGCGTGCGACGCAGCTTGGCACGCTTATTTTCTGACAGGGAGCTCAACGTGATGTTGTTTTTGTTCAGTGTCACTCTGCCTGAGGTTGGCTGCGCCAATCCGGAAAGGCACTGCAACAGAGTTGTTTTGCCAGAGCCTGATTGCCCCATGATGGAGGTCCATTTGTCGGACTGAATCTGTACAGAAATGCCATCGAGAGCCCGAACTTCTGTTGATCCTTTTCCATAGATCATCATGAGATCTTGGGCTGAAAGGACCGGCGGAGCGTTATCTGTGGCAGGGTTCAAGATTATTCCTTTGGGGCGTAGCTGCGTGGGTGGACTAACGCATCAACACTATATGGGCATTTGGGCATAGAAAAACCCGCGATGCCTACTTCGAGGTAGATATCACGGGTTTTTCTATGCAAGAGGTTTAGCGGCGCATGATCTTCTTGGACAGCCAATTGCCCAGAAGCTGGGCTGCCTGCACGATGATGACGATAACCAGGACGGCAACGTACATAACTTCGTTGTCGAAGGCGCGGTAGCCGTAAACAATGGCGAAGTCACCAAGACCACCGCCACCGATGTAGCCGACCATTGCGGACATATCGACGATCGCGATGAACAGGAAGGTGTAACCCAGAACCAATGGTCCAAGTGCTTCTGGAATGATCACGGTGGCGATGATGCGCATCGGGGACGCACCCATGGAGCGAGCTGCCTCGATGACACCAGGATCAATGGAGACCAAGTTTTGCTCCACGATTCGAGCCACAGAGAAAATCGCTGCGACAACCATGACGAAGATGCCGGCATCTCGGCCGATGGAGGTGCCCATGACGGCGACCGTTAGTGGCTTGATGGCGGCGATCAAAATAATGAATGGGATGGGTCGAACAAAGTTCACCAGCACATTCAAAATGGTGTAGATGACCTTGTTCTTCAAGATTCCACCAGCGCGGGTGGTGTAAAGCAGCAGGCCGACGACAAGACCCAGTAAGCCAGCCACCACCATGGTGATGATGACCATCAACAGGGTGTCAATGATGGCTGTTTGGAAGGTGGGTCCTAGCCGGTTCCAGTCAGCTGCGAGGATCATCTCGTTCATCGGGTGATCTCCTTGATGGTCGTGGTCTTGGTCAAGGTTTGATAGAACTCTTCAATCGCAGCGGTGTTGCCGGTGAGTCGAACAGTCATTTTGCCAAATGATTGGCGTTGCAAGGTGGTCACGCCACCGTGAACGATGTTGACAAAAGCACCTTGTTCGGCAGCACGAGCGGTTGCTGCAAAGAAGCCGGACGTTTCAGTCAGATCAATGGTGAACAGACGTCCCTCATGGCTAAGCAGATCTTCCGATTCCACTTGGTCTGGGGTGTTACGCAGCGCGGTGGCCACGAACTTTTGAGCAACCTGTGTTTGTGGATTGGAGAACACCTCGTAGACGCTGCCGTATTCCACAACTTTGCCGGATTCCATCACAGCAACCTTGTCTGCGATGGAACGCACAACTTCCATTTCGTGGGTGATCACAACGATGGTGATGCCCAGTTCGCGGTTTACCTTGCGCAGCAGCTCCAGAACTTCATGGGTGGTTTCTGGGTCCAAAGCGGAGGTGGCTTCGTCGGCAAGCAAAAGCGTTGGATTGGTGGCCAGTGCACGGGCAATGCCGACGCGCTGCTTCTGGCCGCCCGACAGCTGCTCGGGGTAGTTTTTGCCTTTGTCGCCCAGGCCGACGAACTCGAGCATTTCTTGCACGCGAGCTTTACGAGCTGCCTTGTCCATCTTGGCAACTTCCAGCGGGTACTCCACATTTCCAGCCGCAGTACGCGACTGGAACAGGTTGAACTGCTGGAAAATCATGCCGATATTACTGCGCAGTTTACGCAGCTTAGACTCGGGCATTCCGACGATGTCGGTGCCGTTGAGCAGCAACGAACCGCTCGTGGGGGAGTCAAGGCCATTGATGAGGCGGACAAGAGTGGACTTGCCGGCGCCAGAGTAACCGATGATGCCGATTACCTCACCGGGTTCTACGGTGAGAGTGACATTATCAAGCGCGGTGGTTTTAGCAGATTTATTGTTGCTAAAGACTTTGGTTATGCCGCGGAACTCAACGCGAGTGCCCTGGGTGCTGGGTTGCTGCGCGGAGTATTCCTCTGGCGTCGGTGTGGACGCGGTGTGTGACACGACGGTGTCCTCGATTCGTACAAAAGTCGGGGGACAAAAGCTGGAAGACAAATAGTTTAACGCCCCGAGGAAGCGTACGCGACGTGGTGTTCGTCAAAAGATTCCAAGCGGGGCGTTTGAAGTTCACAGTCTGATTTTCAGGCTGTGATTGTGCAAAGAAATCTGCACATGGGTATGCAAAGAACTCAAAAGAGATTATGCGTTTTCCTGATCAGCCTCAAGGCGATCAAGGATTTCCTGAAGGTCAGCTCCTGGACGATCAACTGGGACGGAGGTGCCCTCAGAGTCGCGGTCTACTGCAGCCAGAACCTCTGGGTCGTGCCACAGCTCAACGAGGCGGGCGATGTTGGCATCGTCCTTGTCCTCAGCCTTGGTGACGAAGACGTTGATGTATGGCTCTGCTTCTTCAGACTCAGGATCATCTTCGAAGACCGCGAGGTTTGGATCGATGCCTGCGCGGTCAAGGAAGGAGTTGTTGATGATCGCTGGGCGACCCTCCTGGTAAGCGGTTGGTGCCTGAGCTGCGTCGACTGGGATGACGGAAACCTTGGAAGCTGCCTCGTCGATATCGACTGGAGCTGGGGTGACCAGACCTGGGGTCTTCAGGGTGACCAGACCTGCCTGAACGAGAACGTTGATGGCGCGGCCCTGGTTGGAAGGATCGTTAGGGATGGCAACGGACTCGCCGTCAATGCCGTCGATGGAGTCGTGGTCCTTCCAGAATAGTGCCAGTGGCACGATTTCGCTGGAGCCAACTGGGGTGAGGTCTGCGCCGGAGCCGACGTTGTACTCAGCCAGGAACTTCAGGTGCTGGAAGAGGTTAACGTCCAGCTGATCCTGGGCAAGAGCCTCATTTGGGGTGGAGTAGTCAGAGAAAGGAACGATGTCGAGGGTGATGCCCTCTTCAGCTGCCTTGTCTTCGAATACGGTCCATGCTTCCTTCGCAGCGTCGGTGGTGCCGATGCGGATGGTCACGCCTTCGGTGCCTTCAGCAACAGTGGTGCTGCTTCCATCGGAATCGGAGCCACAGGCAACAAGTGCGGTTGCGGCGAAGAGGCCAGCGATGGCGGTGGTTGTGATGCGACGAAGTTTCATTTTCAAATACGTCCTTGTTTGGGAAAGTTTTTGTGAATGGATCATGAAATGGTCATTCAAGTATTTAGGAGATTAGCACCATAGACCGCGATCTGTACAGCTTGGTCTATTTCCTTCTCCGGCTGGCGTGGAAAACTTATTGGAAAATTTGTTCTAAAAATGTATCCTATCATTATGGAATGGAATGGCGGGGGAAGCTTTAACGGCAGGCCATTATCGTGGTCCAAATTGGAAAGAATCCTCTCAGGTAAAAAGGTCGAATCTCTGCGTCCGGTGCTGCATGAGCCGGATGCGCAGGCGCCTTCATCTGCCATGCAGGGGGAAGCGTCGGTTCCTTTTGCCGAGCTGCATGCCACCAGCAGTTATAACTTTCTCACTGGCGCATCGGATCCGTCTGATGTGGTTGTGCAGGCCAAAAAGTTAGGACTTGTTGCTCTATCAGTCATGGATAGGGATGGTTTTTATGGTGCAGTGAGATTTGCGGAAGCTGCCGCGGAAGCTGGAATGCATACCGTTTATGGTGCGGAGCTGAGTCTGCAAGAAGGCGTGTTGACAGTCTTGTGTAAAAATCCGGAAGGCTACAAAAAGCTCAGTCACCTGATCAGTGACGCGAAAATGGCAACGGGAGAAAAGGGGGAAGTTCGCTATCCGCCGCTGCCAATGGTTGCTGAACATGCTGCAGGGGATTGGGTGGTCCTTGCAGGTTTTCAGTGGTTGGACAAAATCGACTATGTGATCGATTGCTTTAAACCGGAAAATATTGTGCTGGAATTCGGTTCAACCATGACACCGGAAGACGCCGACCGCAATGAATACCTCAGAAGAACGCAAGCCAAATTCCAGCTTCGAGGCATCCTAAGCACCAACCCAGAATCCGCTGCCCGGGGGAGCGTGCGGCTTGCCGGCGCCAAGCAGGCACTAGCCCGCAAGATGCCGCTTGCCGACGCCGAAAGCGAGCTACATCCCATGGGCACTACCTGGATGCGCAGCGGGGATACATTGTTAAAAGCACACCCTGATTACGCGGATCTCATTGCAACCACGGTGGAATTAGCTGCTGAATGTGCTTTCACCCTAGATTTGGTGGCCCCGAATCTGCCCAAGTGGGATACCCCTGGTGAACACACGGAAATGTCCTGGCTTGCGCACCTGGTTTCCACTCGGATTGATACCCGCTATGTGGGGCGCTCCGCAGACATCAAAGCACGAGCTGCCACACAAATTGACTATGAATTAGGCGTTATTGAAAAGCTGGGTTTTCCAGGCTATTTCCTCGTCGTTAATGATCTGGTGGAGTTTTGTCGCGATTCCAATATTTTGTGCCAAGGCAGAGGTTCCGCGGCGAACTCGGCGGTGTGCTTTGTCCTAGGCATCACCAACGCGGAGCCGATCTCTGCTGGATTGTTGTTTGAACGGTTTTTATCTCCTGACCGGGATGGTCCACCAGATATTGACATTGATATTGAATCCGGCAGGCGCGAAGAAGTAATCCAATACGTGTATGAAAAATACGGAAGGGATAACGCAGCTCAAGTAGCCAATGTCATTACCTACCGAACAAAAGGCGCGATGCGTGATGCTGCCCGTGCACTGGGTTACCCGCAAGGTGCTGCCGATGCCTGGGCTAAAGGAACCTCGGAACCACCCGATGATGTGCTGGAATTAGCTGCGCAATTTAAAGGGCAACCACGGCATTTGGGTATTCACTCCGGTGGCATGGTCATTTGCGATCGCCCCATCGCCGATGTGGTGCCAGTGGAATGGGCTCGGATGGATAACCGCTCGGTTGTGCAATGGGATAAAGATGACTGTGCCACGGCAGGCTTGGTCAAATTCGACCTTTTGGGATTGGGCATGTTGGAAGCCATCCATCACATGCTGGATCTGGTGGCAGAACACCGAGGTAAAAAGATCAATTTGTGGGAACTAGATCTGGCGGAACCGGAGGTCTATGACATGTTGTGCAAGGCAGATGCCGTGGGTGTGTTCCAGGTGGAATCACGTGCGCAGTTATCCACGCTGCCTCGACTCAAGCCCCGCACCTTCTTTGACCTGGTCGTGGAGGTAGCTCTGATTCGTCCAGGTCCCATCCAAGGCGGATCGGTGCACCCGTATTTGCGGCGCCGTGCTGGTGAAGAGGCCATCACTTATGACCACCCCGTGTTGGAAAAGTCTTTGGGTAAAACCTTAGGAATCCCACTGTTTCAGGAACAGCTCATGCAGGTAGCTGTTGATGCTGCAGGTTTTAGTGGTGGGGAAGCGGATTCCTTGCGCAGAGCGATGGGGTCGAAACGCTCACCTGAACGCATGGCTGCGTTGCGCTCGCGGTTTTTCCAAGGGCTGAAAGATACCAATGGGATTGTGGGGGAGACCGCCGAGAAACTGTGGAACAAAATTGTGGCCTTTGCTGCCTACGGTTTTCCGGAATCGCATTCGCAGTCGTTTGCGTCCTTGGTGTATTTCTCCGCGTGGTTTAAATACCACTACCCGGCTGAATTCTGCGTGGGATTATTGCGGGCACAACCCATGGGTTTCTATTCACCACAGTCTTTGATCAGTGATGCCAGACGCCACGGCGTGAGTATCCTGCCGATCACGGTCAATGATTCCGGTGTGGAGGCCGATGCTCCGAATGGTGCGATTCGATTGGGGCTCAACCTGGTGAAAGGCCTTGGCCACGATGCCGCGCAAAGAATAGAGGACAACGCCCCGTTTGATTCCATTCCGGATTTATCGCGCCGGGCTGATCTTAATGTTGCTCAAGTTGAGGCATTGGCGCGAGCGGGAGCGGTGGACTGCTTGGGGGTCGGACGTCGACAAGCATTATGGCAAGCGGGCGTCGCAGCGACCGAAAAACCTGGAATGCTGCCTGGCCTTTCGGTGATTGAAGCTCCGGCGTTGCCGGGGATGAGCGCCTTTGAGCTGATGGCGACCAATATTTCCGCCACGGGAGTCACCGCGGATTATCAGCCGATGGCGTTGATTCGGGAGCGGATGGAGGAGCTGGGGATCGTGCCGGCGGATCGGCTATTGGAGGTGGAAGATGGCACGCGGCTGCGGATCGCTGGCATTGTCACGCACCGGCAGCGCCCGCAAACTGCGTCGGGGCTGACATTTTTAGGGATGGAGGATGAGACCGGGCTGATGAATGTGATGGTGTCCGTTGGGTTGTGGCAGCGGCAGCGCGTGCTGGCCAGAAATGCCAAGGCGTTGATTATTCGAGGGATTGTGCAGAATGCGCAAGGGGTGGCGACAGTTGTCGCTGACCGGTTGGAACCGTTGGACATGGGGGAGTTTCTCAGCCGTGGCTCACGAGATTTTCGATAATTTGGCAAAGTGGACATTATGACAAATACGCACAGGCGAACCCCAGAACCACATGAGGGCATGAATCCAGTGTCACCAAAACTGACCACGGCCAGGTACCTCACCCGCATTCCATGGCTGCTGATCAGCGCGATTGTGTTTGGGGTGCTTGGAGTTTTTGTGTCTTCGTGGTTTTACGCCGGTGTGATCGTAGTTGCCGTCATTCTTATCTGGCAGCTGTGGCTGATCCCGCAGCAGGTCAAGCGACTGGGATGGCTGGAAACCTCCGATGAGCTGCTGATCACCAAGGGAAAACTGTGGCACACCTTCACGGTTGTTCCCTATGGCCGCATCCAGTTTGTTGATGTCACCGCAGGTCCCCTCGAGCGCGCGTTTGGCATGAAACAAGTGCAATTGCATACCGCGTCGGCGTCCTCTGACTCCACCATTCAAGGCCTGCCTGTCGCGGAAGCCGATGCCTTACGTGAGCGACTGGCTATTAAGGCCCGGGAGAGGATGAGCGGACTATGAGCAGCCTTGAAGGGTTTCGAAAAGTCCACCGCGCCACCCCATTCCTTCGCATCTGGACCATCATCGTCGCAGTTCTCGCGGCATTCGCATTCAATTCCGGCGCATCCGTTTTAAGTTTCATCTGGGGTGTCGTCACCGGCGAATACGGATTCGCAGTGCTGCCGATTCTATTGACCGTCGGTGGCGCCGTCATTGTGGTGGCACTGGCCTGGATTATCACCGGAATTTGGTGGAAAGCCGTCGGATTCCGCATCACCAATGAAGAGGTGCAGCTGCAACGCGGAGTGATCAGCAAAGACCTCCGCACCGCCCGATTTGACCGTATCCAAGCCGTTGACCTGGTGGAATCATTCATCGCCCGTATCTTCCGACTGGCAGAAGTCCGCATCGAAACCGCCGGCGGCAGCGACTCCGCCATCAGCATTGGCTTTTTAAGAAAAAGCGAGGCCGAGGCCCTAAAAAGGGAGCTTCTCGACGCCTCCCAGCACTCAGTCGCCACCACCCCAGCCGGAGTTCCGGCTGAGCCTGGGGTAGGGGAGACCGTTGTAGTTGAGAGCGCGGGCGATGTTCTGGTTCCACAAATCCCCGTGCAACGCACCCTCGCCAGCACCGCCTTATCACTAGCAACCATCATCACCGCGATCGGTATTGTGATTTTGCTCTTCGTTCCTTTCGGAGTGAGCATTGCCGTGCCGTTCTTTGTAGGCATGGTGCCAGCGGTCTGGAACTTGATCGATAAGTCGTGGCAATTCACCGCAACACAGCGCAACGATGTCCTGCATGTCAGCTATGGACTTGCCAACCGCCGCAAACAATCAATCCCACTGGGACGCATCCACGCAGTGAAACTAAAACAGCCATTGCTGTGGCGACTGGTTGGCTGGTGGACCGTGACCGTGACTGTAGTTGGCTACGGCGACACCACCCAAGGCGGAACCTCCAAAATCTTGCCCGTGGGTTCCAAAGAACTCGCACTAAAAGTCCTTGAAGCGGTGGGGCCACTAAACAGCGCCGACATCGCCGAATCTGCAGACCCATCACATATGAGCAGACCCCAGTACACACCACCAGTTGCTGCACGCCTGCTCACACCAGTCGATCGGACCCGCCAAGGCGTCACGTTGATTGGTGTGGCTGGTGCCCCTGGTGCGGTGGTCGTGCATGAAGGCAGATTCATGCCACGTATGTCTGTGATTGATACCTCCCACATCCAAGAACTCACCCTTAAACACGGGCCGATCCAAAGAATACTGGGACTCTCCACCGTTGTGTTTAACCTGGTCCAAGGGCCAGTGGGAATGGCCGCATCGGATCTCAGTGCAGCTGATGGAAAAGAACTTCTCAACATTCTCCGCAACAGAAAACTACCCGCACTGGAATCAGCTCCGCTGGGACAAAACAGCCTGGACTAAGGTGTAATCATGCACATCTCAGATCTTCCCGATAGGTCCCAGGACTACCTGAAGACAATCTGGGACATCACAGAACTCCTTGATGATCAACCAGCAGCACTCGGCGATATCGCCGAAAAAATGAACCAGAAAACTCCTACCGCCTCCGAAGCAATCAAAAAGCTGGCGGCAAGGGGCCTGGTCAACCATGAAAAATATGCTGGTGTCACCCTCACTGAACAGGGCAAAACGCTAGCCATCGACATGGTGCGACGCCACCGCCTGCTGGAAACCTTCCTCCACGATGTTTTGGGATACACCTGGGACGAAGTCCACGCCGATGCAGACCTGTTGGAACATGCAGCCTCTGATCAGCTCATCGAACGCATCGATGCTCACTTGGGTCGTCCACGCAAAGATCCCCACGGCGATCCCATACCAACTGCCGAAGGCGTTATTGAAGAGTCTCCCCGAACCACCCTCGAGGCAGTTCAGCCAGGGGAGACTGTCACGATTTCCAGGGTCAAAGACATTGATCCTGAATTGCTGCGCTACCTCGCGCAATACAACGTCTCACCAGGATGCCGGATCACCGTTGCGTCCGGCCCACTAGCTGGCATGGTGCATGTCGTTGTAGAAGGCACCGACACCAGCTTCCCCCTGGCCGAAACGCAACTGCCATTAATTACAGTGCAGGACTAAGCAGATTCATCATAATGGTGCTCATATTTCCCGATGAGACCAAACCAATCTGAATGATGACCGCCACCGAGAATACGAACAGTAAGAACTTATCGGCAGGACCGTTGGCACGAATGCTTAAAAACTTAGGCAATTTGAGGTTCCACCAGCGTTTGCCCTTCAGCGGAATGACCGGGGCAAATGCTGGGATACCGGCCTTAGTGGCCATATCGCCAGCCAAGTGGGTCAGGCTTCCAACTGTAATGGCGGAGCCTAACACAATGCCGAATGAACTTTCGGGAGCATAATTCCATACTCCCACTGCTAATGCAGCGGAAGCTCCAGTAACTAAAAGCCAATCTGCGTTCTTTGACCATTCAGGCATGAGACCTCTAATGGCGAGCCCGAGGAAGAAAAACAGCAAACCAATCACCGCAGGTTTTCCATAGGCGCCAATTAGCGCTGTGGCACCAGCGCCTGTGGCAGCAGCGCTCCACACCGTATGTGTCAACGTGCGGTGCCCGTTGTTGCAGTGTTTGTCTTTCCTGCCCCTGGTGACATTGACGAAAGTTTGGCAAATATTCTCTGTAAAACGCGAAATCACTTGGGTAATCGGACCAAAAGAACGCGACACCGTGGCCTGCGGTGAATCAAGGTCCGGGAGCAGCGCTGCACCCGCCGCTAAACCCGCATAAATAAAAGCCTCCGTGGCGGTGGTAACCCCACCCCATTCTGCTGGGAGAATTTGAGCAACAGCAAGCCCCACGGCTGCACCGCTCATAGCGTGGGTTGGCCCCATAACCACTTGTGCATCAACTACTTTCACAACTAAAAATTCAAAACTTAAGTGAGTTCAAGAATAAACCAAAGGGTGGACACTTATTCGAACGGGTGCTTGATTTAGGCAACTTGAGCAAAATTCTGCCATTTCGCCTCAAATCGGGCTAGTTTTGAAGCATGAGCGAACGTCAGCTGGAAAAGTCAATTGAGCACACCGTCGAGTTAGCCCGCGAAGCCCGAAACATCGAAGTTTTTACCGGAGCCGGAATGAGCGCCGACTCCGGGTTGGAAACGTATCGTGATGATAAAACCGGGCTGTGGAGCAACGTAGATCCACAAGCGATGGCAAGTATCGATGCATGGCGCAAAGATCCAGAGCCAATGTGGGCGTGGTATCGCTGGCGCGCCGGGGTGGCAGCTAGGGCAGAACCCAACGCGGGGCATCAAGCTATTTCCTACTGGGAGGGGAGTGACACCGTCGAACACGTTCACATCACCACCCAGAACATTGACAACCTGCACGAGCGAGCTGGCTCTAGCGATGTGACACATCTTCATGGCAGCTTGTTTGAATACAGGTGCTCTGATTGTGCGACTCCATGGGAAGACGATAAAAACTATCCGCAAGAACCCATTGCACGCCTTGCTCCTCCACAATGTGAAAAGTGCGGAGGGCTGATTAGACCAGGTGTGGTGTGGTTTGGTGAGAACCTGCCCGTAGAAGAGTGGGATATTGCAGAGCAACGCATCGCAGAAGCCGATCTCATGATCATTGTGGGTACCTCCGGGATTGTTCATCCTGCAGCAGCACTCCCGCAATTAGCCCAACAACGCGGCGTTCCCATCGTGGAGATCTCCCCAACGCGCACCGAACTTAGCCGGATCGCAGACTTCACCTGGATGTCCACCGCAGCCCAAGCGCTACCAGCGTTGATGCGAGGTTTGAGCGCCTAACATGACTGAAGATGACTTAGATCTGCTGCACCGCACAGTAGAACTAGCCACCCAGGCACTCAAGCAGGGAAACAGTCCTTATGGATCCCTGCTGGTTGATCCCTTCGGCGCGGTCGTTTTTGAAGACCACAACCGAGATGCCGATGGGGATCTGACCAAGCACCCGGAATTCGCCATCGCCAAATATGCGATCGAAAATTACAGTGCATCAGAACGTGCTGCGTGCACTGTTTATACCTCGACGGAACATTGCGCGATGTGCGCCGGTGCCCATGCGTGGGCTGGACTGGGCAAAATTTACTGCGCCACCACAGGTGGGCAAACAGCCGCTTGGTACGCAAAGTGGGGTGCAGAATCTGGGCCTTTGAACCCGATTTCAGCGGACAAAATTAGCCCGAACATATCCATCGAAGGACCTGCTTCCAGATTTGAGGAAGTCCTGTATGAACTGCATCGATGGTTTTATTTAGGGCAGTCTCCGAATAAGGCTCTTTAGCGCTGGGCATGTGACTTTAAAAGCGCACTAAGAGCTCGTCAATTCTTTAAAACAAGCTGAGAATGTGAATAATAGGATAGGTTAACCTGATTCGATTAGAAAACGGAGATTTGTCGTGCAATCCCGCCTGTCCAAAATCCTGCGCAGTAGCGTCGTAGGCGTTGCTGTCCTAGCCCTGTTAGCTGGGTGTTCTAACAATGCAGATGACACCGACGCTGATTCAACATCCACGGGAAACTCCGCTTTTCCTGTTTCGATTGAACACGAGTTCGGAACCACCACAATCGATGATGTACCCGAAAGAGTTGTCACCCTTGGCGTTACCGACGCCGATATTGTCCTCGCATTGGGGACCGTCCCAGTAGGCAACACCGGATACAAATTCTTCGAAAACGGATTGGGACCGTGGACTGATGAGTTAGTGGAAGGCAAAGAATTAACACTGCTTGACTCTGATTCCACACCAGATCTTGAACAAGTAGCAGCCCTGGAGCCAGACCTGATTATTGGAGTCTCTGCGGGGTTTGACGACGTTGTATACGAGCAACTATCTGATATCGCACCGGTGGTCGCCCGTCCAGCGGGAACAGCTGCATACGCAGTAGCTCGCGAGGAAGCTACCAACCTTGTTGCCCGTGCGATGGGGCAATCAGAAAAAGGACAAGAGCTCAATGAGGAAACAGATGCTCTGATCCAAGCTGCGCGTGATGAAAATCCTTCTTTTGACGGTAAAACAGGAACCGTCATCTTGCCATACCAGGGTAAATACGGTGCCTACCTGCCAGGCGATGCACGGGGACAATTCCTCGATTCACTTGGCATTTCGCTGCCGGAAGCAGTTCTTTCGCGAGACACCGGCGACAGCTTCTTTGTCGATGTCCCCGCTGAAAGCGTCAAAGACGTAGACGGTGATGTTCTCCTCGTGCTTTCCAACGACGAAAATCTGGATATCACAGCAGAGAATCCACTGTTTGAAACACTCAACGTTGTGCAAAAAGACGCAGTAATTGTGGCAACAACCGAAGAACGCGGGGCGATTACCTACAACTCAGTGCTGTCTGTTCCTTTTGCGTTGGAACATCTCGCACCACGTATTGCTGAGGCTTTGAAGTAAAACTCAACTACTCGAGCACAATCAAAAAAGAAGCACCCCGGAGAATCTATCCCCGGGGTGCTTTTTAAATGAGGCACATGCCTGCCCCAGAAGCCCAGCAAAAAACTAAACCCCACCCACAAATCCGAGTTGACGCCATGCTTCATAGGTCGCTACCGCCGCGGAATTTGAAAGGTTCATGGAACGCCTACCGGGAAGCATGGGGATCCGAAGCTCACTGGTGATTCGGGAATGCTCAACATGTTCTTGAGGGAGTCCTGTTGGTTCAGTTCCAAAAAGGAGTGCATCGCCAGGTTCAAAAGCGATATCGGTGAAGCGGGTATTGGCCGTTGTGGTGAAGGCAAATACGCGACCAGGGACTGCAGCCATGGCTTCATCGAAGGTTGCATGCACTGTGACATCGGCTAAGTCGTGGTAGTCAAGGCCTGCTCGGCGAAGGTGCTTTTCTGTCAGCTCAAAGCCTAAAGGTTCAACAAGGTGCAGGTGAGCGCCTGTTCCTGCACACATTCGGATGGCGTTTCCGGTGTTGGGAGGGATGACAGGATTGTCGAAGATAACGTGAAGTGGGTGTTCCGGCATGTGTTTGATTGTAAGGCCTTGGAAAAGGGTGGAATAATAGCGGGCGTGACTGCAATCAAACTTGATGGAAACTTATACCGCGGGGAAATTTTCGCCGACTTGGAACAGCGCGTTGCTGCGTTGAAGGAGAAAGGGATTGTGCCGGGGCTTGCCACCGTGCTGGTGGGTGATGACCCAGCGAGCCACTCTTACGTGAAGATGAAGCATCGTGACTGTGAGCAGATTGGTGTGAACTCGATCCGTAAGGATCTGCCTGCTGATGTCACGCAGGAAGAGCTTTTCGCTGTCATCGATGAACTGAACAACGATGATTCTTGCACTGGTTACATTGTGCAGCTTCCTTTGCCTAAGCACTTGGACGAAAACGCTGTGCTGGAGCGCATTGATCCAGCTAAGGATGCTGATGGCCTGCACCCTGTAAACCTGGGCAAGCTTGTGCTCAACGAGCCAGCTCCACTGCCATGCACCCCGAATGGTTCCATCAGCTTGTTGCGTCGTTTCGGCGTTGAGCTTGATGGCGCGAAGGTTGTTGTCATTGGCCGTGGCGTCACCGTTGGTCGCCCAATTGGCCTGATGCTGACCCGCCGTTCCGAGAACTCCACGGTTACTTTGTGCCACACTGGCACGAAGGATCTGGCTGCGGAGACCCGTGCGGCTGACGTCATCATTGCTGCAGCTGGTCAGCCGCACATGCTGACCGCAGACATGGTCAAGCCAGGCGCAGCGGTGCTCGATGTCGGCGTCTCCCGCAAGGACGGCAAGTTGCTTGGCGACGTCCACCCCGACGTGTGGGAAGTCGCCGGCGCGGTCTCACCAAACCCAGGCGGCGTTGGCCCTCTGACCCGTGCATTCTTGGTGCACAATGTTGTCGAGCGCGCTGAAAAGCTGGCTGGACTCTAAAAACACATGACTAATCCCGGCAAAAAGCACATCAGTGAAGAGCAACTTCTGGCGAATCCCCATGACGGTGGATTAGCCCCATCGAAGTTTCCCATCAAGGTGCAAAAAGCCGGGATTGTCGTATTCGTACTGGCAGTAGTGGCGGCTTCGGCCTTTGCTCTCACAGAGCACTGGCGCCGAGCCACATTCACACTTGGTGCATCACTGCTGTATCTTTCGCTACTGCGTCTGACCTGTGACTCCAAGATTCTTGGAGTGCTCGCAGTGCGATCGAGGCGTTTTGATGCCATCTACACCGCCATTGTTGGCGGATTGATGACATTCCTTGCTACCTCAGTCGATGCGCTGGGCAGCTAGATTATTTTTCAGAGCGATCTTCCACAGTTTCATCGCGTGAAAGCGCTTCAGCAATCGCTGCACCCTGAGCGGAGCCCTGTGCATGTCCAGCAGCACGGCCTTGGATGATCTCAGCTAGATCAATGCCGGTGGTTTGCTTGACTGATTCAATAATGGATTTCAGTCCAAGTGCTTGTTCACCGGCAAAACGTGAACCCACGGAATTCTCGGATCCTTCTCCACCGGAGAGCACTGTCATGGATCCAATGTTTGCGTATCCAGAGGCGAAGTTGCTCATGAGTTCCGGCAGGATTTCCATGGCTTGCTGGGCGAGTAGTGCTTCTTGGTTTTCGCGGTAGGCCTCGGCCTTTGCCTTGATAGCGTCTGCCTCTGCCTGTCCCTTCAATCGAACAGCTTCGGCTTCAGCCATTGCACGAACCTTTGCAGCGGTAGCTTCGGCTTCTGCGATTTCGACCTGAGCCTGTGCGCGCCTGGTTTGCTCGAAAGTATCGGCTTCGACTTCCTGCTTGCGGCGGTAGCGTTCAGCGTCGGCCACCTTGTTCACTTCGGCTTCCAGCTCGATCTGCTTATTTTCAGCCTGTTGGCGAAGAACCTCTAGTCGAGCTTTTTCATCGGCAAGGCGTTCAGCCTGCATAGCCTGGGCACGGGCTTCACCGACCTGAGCATCAGCGGCAGCCTTGTTGGCATCAAGTTGGGTCTGTTCAACCAGATCTGCCTCTTGGTTAGCAATGCGTGATTTAGCGATCGCACGAGCAGCTTCAGTTTCTGCAATTTCCGCAGCCTGCTTCTTTGCCTGAATTTCCGGTGCGCCGAGGGATTTGATGTATCCCACATCATCGGTGATGCCACGAATCTGGAAGGAGTCAAGAATCAAACCCTGCTTCTCTAGCTCGGGGATGACTGTTTCAGCGATCTGCTCGGAGAATTTTTTACGCTCACGCATGAGCGACGTGACTGTTTGCTGCGCCACGACACCACGAAGCACACCTTCCAGCTGATCCTGTGTGAACCGAACAATTTCTTTGTCACTGGAAGCGAAGCGCTGGGCAGCGCGACGAATAAACTCAGCTTCGGAACCGATCTTCACCAGCGCAACAGCCTCGACATTCAACGTGACATTGTCATCGCTTTGTGCCGTCACCTGCATATTTACCTGACGGGAACGCAGAGAGATCTTCTGGTGAGTCTGGGTAATAGGCATTACCACAGCTTTGCCGTGGACAATGACCTGCGATTCCCCCTTCTTCTTCGCAGAGACAATGAGCGCTTCATCAGCTGCAGCCACCTTGATCCAGGTGCGTGAAGTTAAGAAGAAAATACCGAGGACAATGACCGCGACGACAAGAATCGCCCCAATGACAAATAGTATGGCAATAGCTTCCATAAATGATCACTTGCTTTCTGTGTTGCTGGTTTCTAAAAGGACTGGGCGGAAAAGGGCGGTAGTCAAAGCGGATGCACATGTAGAAAATGACAAGGCTTCAAACACAAGAGCAAAACTCTTTGCCCTAACCAAACTACTATTTTCCGTTTATAAATCACCCTATGGTCATTAATCGGGTGCCCCTGAATAAGCCCAGTTCCGGACTGGTAGGAAACTTAAGAGCTGAAAAATTAGACGGAATGACCGTAGTAGAGAGTGCCTATTTTTGAACCACAGAAGCTCTGAGCGGAAGTATTCGGCATTGACAAACTATTCGAGCACGACTACTCGAGCTATTAGATCCAAACTAAACCAATGCCAGTTAAGGTGACTGAAAAGAGGTCTGAATATTGGGGACTCCCCGTGCAGAGAGTTCAGCGTTTTCAGGCACGCTCTCTTTATAGCTGAAGTCGAGCTCAGGGCCTTTCATCTGGAAGAATGCTGAGCCATCTTTCTGCTCATTCCAAATGATGTAGGTATCACTGAACGTATCAGCGATTTCTTCTTGCTGTTCAGAGCCGGAATCGCCATTGGCAAGGTCGATCCAGTTGGAGGTCATCTTTAAGAACAGGGTCTTTTGCTCTTCAGTGAGCTGTGCTCCTCGCAAACCGGATCCTTGGAGCGCTGCCTGCTGGGTTGGATTGAGGCTTCCCACCAGTTGTTCCGCAGCTTTTTTGATTTGCGATTCCGAATAGGAGGTATCTAACGCCTCAGTGACACTAACGACCTCAGCTGGGCTCAGGCCCAAATGAGCATCCTTGAAAGTGATCTGACCGTCCGGATCGAAAGTGACTTTCAATCCGACAGTTGGTCCATCCAGGGTCAATTCCCAAGAATTCTCGGTGGATGGTTCAGGCGAGAACTTCAGAAAGTGGTGTGGATTATCGCCAGGTTCTTGAGCTACATGCTGAATCACTGCAGAAACCAGCTCGTATGCATGCTCATTGAAGAGGGATTCCAGCACACGCAGCGCGGTAACCTGGTTGGCCCAGGTCAGCGTGCTGATGTCCAGGCCTTCACCGAGCAAGGCGGCGCGTTGCTCCTCGTCAAGATAGTCCAAGAAACCCAGCGCCGTCAGCGAGGTTTCGCGTGAGGCGTTAAACGAGGTTTCATTGCTTATCGACGTCTCCCCAGTCGTTGTCTGCATTGCCGCCGCAACTTTAGTCGGCGGTTCAGGGGAGCTCGTAGCACTGGAAGTTACGGAGGTACATCCGCTTAATCCGAGAGTGCTGGCGACTAGCGTGGTAGCAAAAGCGCCAGCGGCCCGACGAGAGTTCAACAAAGTCACAACTACTTATGTTAGAGATTGTTTTTTGGTTTATCCGGAGGGTTGCCTGTGAGTTGTTTAGAGATCCCTGTCTATTTGTCGTAAATACCTATTAGATGTAGAACTCGATGTAGGTCGAAGGGTTGTCTTCGTCTGGGGAGATGAGGCTGAAGAAGTTCCTCACGATGCGATCCATTTGGCGGCTTTCGGTGAGGAAAGCATCGTGGCCGACAGGGGATACGATTTTTGCCATTGCCAGTAGATTTCCCAGGTTTCTGGAGAGGTGTTCTTGCTGGTGGTAGGGGTACAAAATATCGGTATCTACGCCTGCGACAAGGACTGGAACTTTGATGGATTCGAGTGCCTTGTTGAGGCCTCCGCGGTCGCGACCAATGTCGTGGCGGTTGAGGGCGTCGGTGAGCAAGACGTAGGAGCCGGCGTCGAAACGCTGTACTAGCTTGTCTGCTTGGTAGTCCAAGTAGGATTCCACGGCGAAGCGCTGGTCGGGCTTGCGGTAGGGACCGAGTGGGTTTTCGTTCTTTTGGGCTTTGGTGCCGAAGCGTTCGTCGATTTCTAGTTCGCCACGGTAGGTGAGGTGGGCGATGCGTCGGGCGGCGCCGAGTCCGGTGGCTGGGTTGCAGCCGGATTCGTAGTAGTTGCCTTCGTGCCAGTGGTGGTCGTTTTCAATCGCCTTAATTTGGGCGGATTGAATGCCGATTTGCCAGGCGCTGGCGCGTGCAGAAACTGCAAGAACAGCAGCTGCGCCAACAGTTTCTGGGTACATTGCGGCCCACTCTAGGGTGCGGGCACCACCCATGGAACCACCAAGTACTGCGGCGACCGTGGTGATGCCGAGTGCGTCGAGGAATTGTTTTTCGGCGTTTACCTGATCACGAATGGACGTGGCGGGGAAGCGATTACCCCAGAAATTTCCATCTGGATGCATGGAGCCAGGTCCGGTGGAACCGTTGCAACCACCGATGACGTTGGTACAGATCACGCAGTAAATATCAGTGTTGATGGCTTTGCCGGGACCGAGCAAGTCAGCCCACCAATCGGCTGCGTTGGAATCTCCAGTGAGGGCGTGTTCGATGAGAACGACATTGCTGCGTCCTTCTTTATCTACGCGGTATTCACCCCAGCGGTGATAGGCGATTTCAGCGTTTGTAATGATTGCTCCGGCTTCGGTGGAGACATCACCGATCGCTTGGATTTCAAGTTGACCTGAAGGCGCGAGGGTGGGCATGAAAATAACCGCCTGTTCTGGGTGGACAAGACTAAAACTTCGTCCAGTGTATATGGACAGCTCTGTCTAGTCTAGTTTGCATTCTCACGAGTCTGAAAAAGAAAAACCCAGCGCTTTAAGCACTGGGGTGAGTCTATTTAAAGCTAGATTGCAGCAAAGCCGCCTTCGAGGTCAGCGATGATATCATCAATGGTCTCGATGCCAACGGACAGGCGGACGGTGGACTGGGTAACGCCCGCGCGTGCCAGGCCAGCTTCGTCGGACTGTGAATGGGTGGTGGTTGCTGGGTGAACAACGAGGGAGCGAACATCGCCGATGTTTGCAAGGTTGGAGTGTAGCTTCAGGGCGTCGATAAATGCCCAAGCCTCATCCTTGCCGCCCTTGATCTCGAAGGTGAGAACGGAGCCGGTGTACTTCAGGCCAAGCTTTTCCTTGGTTGCGTACCAAGGGGAATCCTTCAGGCCTGCGAAGTTAACCTTTTCCACCTTCTCGTGGTTGTTGAGGAATTCTGCAACCTTGATGGCGTTTTCGTTGTGGCGCTCCAGGCGCAGGGAAAGGGTGTCGATGCCCTGGACTGCAGCCCATGCGTTGAATGCGGAGAGGGTGGAGCCGGTGTCGCGTAGAAGGCCAACGCGAACCTTGAGGCCGAAGGCTGGTGCACCAAGGTCTGCGTACTTCAATCCGTGGTAAGCAGCATCTGGAGTGACGAAGTAGGGGAATACTGGCTTTCCATCCTTTTCGACAGTCCAATCGAACTTTCCGCCGTCGATAAGCACGCCGCCCAGTCCGGAGCCGTTGCCGGTGTAGAACTTGGTGAGGGAAGCGACGACAACGTCTGCGCCGAGCTCGAGCGGGCGCACGAGCGCTGCGGTAGCGATGGTGTTGTCGATGATCAGTGGAACGCTGTTGCGGTGCGCAACTTCAGCCACCGCAGGAATATCCAGGACGTCTGCCTGTGGGTTGGCGAAAGTCTCGCCGAAGAATGCTTTGGTGTTTGGCTGAACGGCTGCCTGCCAGGACTCAGGGTCGTCGGGGTTTTCCACGAAGGAAACATCGATACCCAGGCGGTTAAGAGTGATAAGGAATAGAGTCTCGGTGCCACCGTAGAGGCGTGGGGAGGTGACGATGTGGTCGCCCGCTCCTGCCAGGTTCAAAATGGCGTTGGTGGTTGCGGCCTGTCCGGAGGAGAACGCTACAGCGTGGACGCCACCTTCGAGGGAAGCGATGCGGTTTTCCAAAGCCTCAACGGTTGGGTTGGTGAGGCGGGAGTAAACAGGGCCTAGATCCTCAAGTGCGAAACGCTGCTTGGCGTGCTCAGCGGAGTCGAACACGAAAGCGGTGGATTGGTAGATCGGAAGGTTTCGTGCGCTGGTCTGTGCGTCTACTGACTGGCCTGCGTGAATGGAGCGGGTTTCAAAGCCCCACTGGTCAGCATTGGAATTGTCGTACTTTGGCATTTGGAGGTCCTTAAGAGTTTTTATTAGGAAATTCTTCTCCCATGCACCCTACTGAACAGCTTGGTCTATTGCAATAGACTGTGTGGTATAAATTTATTCTCGGGTAATTTTCTTGACTTTTTCCAACTGATTTGAAATCGATTGCGTACAGCTAGGGTTATGGGGGTATGACTAGCCCCACTCTAAATGGTGCAGGATGGTATAAATCATCTCTCAATGTTACTTTTCCATTGTTAAGAATTAACAACTCTCGGTGATTTGTCGCATACCCAGCTGTCAAAGATCCGATCATCGGCATACAGAAACACCCATCTGGCCGAACTTTCCTTTTTCTGCATGCATTTCTGCACACAGTTTCTGCCCGCTGTTTCTACGCATAGTGGCTTTGAAACGACCCGAAGAGAAAACAGTAAAGATCGTGACCATAAAACAGACTGACAACATCAATGACGATGATTTGGTGTACAGCAACGCTACTGACCTTCCAGTAGGCGTGAAGAAGTCCCCTAAAATGTCACCGACCGCCCGCGTTGGTCTCCTTGTCTTTGGGGTTATCGCGGCGGTGGGTTGGGGAGCAATCGCTTTCTCCCGTGGCGAAACAATCAACTCTGTGTGGCTGGTTTTGGCGGCAGTTGGTTCCTATATCATTGCGTTTTCTTTCTATGCCCGACTGATTGAATACAAAGTTGTTAAGCCGAAAGATCAGCGAGCAACCCCGGCGGAATACGTTAATGACGGCAAGGACTATGTCCCAACGGATCGTCGTGTGCTTTTTGGCCACCACTTTGCAGCTATTGCAGGTGCCGGTCCATTGGTTGGACCTGTCATGGCCGCGCAGATGGGCTACCTGCCAGGCACCTTGTGGATTATCCTCGGTGTGATTTTCGCCGGTGCAGTGCAGGACTACCTAGTGCTGTGGGTGTCTACTCGTAGGCGTGGACGCTCACTTGGCCAGATGGTTCGTGATGAAATGGGCACGGTCGGTGGAGCTGCCGGTATCTTGGCGACCATCTCCATCATGATCATCATTATCGCGGTGCTCGCATTGATCGTGGTTAATGCACTGGCTGATTCACCATGGGGCGTTTTCTCCATCACCATGACCATCCCAATTGCACTGTTCATGGGTGTGTACTTGCGTTACCTGCGCCCAGGTCGTGTTACTGAAGTGTCCATCATCGGTGTGGCACTGCTCCTGCTGGCTATCGTTGCTGGTGGTTGGGTTGCAGACACCTCATGGGGCGTGGAATGGTTCACCTGGTCTAAGACCACTTTGGCGTTGGCCTTGATCGGTTACGGAATCATGGCTGCGATTTTGCCGGTGTGGCTGCTGCTTGCACCGCGCGATTACCTGTCTACCTTTATGAAGATCGGCGTCATCGGTCTGTTGGCAGTGGGTATTTTGTTCGCACGTCCTGAGGTGCAGATGCCTTCCGTGACCTCCTTCGCACTTGAGGGCAACGGTCCGGTGTTCTCTGGAAGTCTGTTCCCATTCCTGTTCATCACGATTGCCTGTGGTGCACTGTCTGGTTTCCACGCACTGATTTCTTCAGGAACCACACCAAAGCTTGTGGAGAAGGAATCCCAGATGCGCATGCTCGGCTACGGCGGCATGTTGATGGAATCTTTCGTGGCGATGATGGCACTGATCACCGCTGTTATTCTGGATCGTCACCTGTACTTCTCCATGAACGCTCCGCTGGCACTGACTGGTGGAGATCCAGCAACCGCAGCTGAGTGGGTTAACTCCATTGGGCTGACAGGTGCGGATATCACCCCGGAACAGCTGTCGGAAGCTGCTGAAAGTGTCGGAGAATCCACTGTTATTTCCCGTACCGGTGGCGCACCAACCTTGGCGTTCGGTATGTCTGAAATCCTCTCCGGATTCATCGGCGGCGCTGGAATGAAGGCGTTCTGGTACCACTTCGCCATCATGTTTGAGGCTCTGTTCATCCTCACTACTGTGGATGCAGGTACTCGTGTGGCTCGCTTTATGATGACCGATACCTTGGGCAATGTTCCAGGTCTGCGCCGTTTCAAGGATCCTTCATGGACTGTCGGTAACTGGATTTCTACCGTGTTTGTGTGTGCTCTATGGGGTGCTATTTTGCTCATGGGTGTTACCGATCCACTGGGCGGCATCAACGTGCTTTTCCCACTATTCGGTATCGCTAACCAGCTGCTCGCCGCTATTGCACTTGCTCTCGTGCTGGTTGTTGTGGTGAAGAAGGGCCTGTACAAGTGGGCGTGGATTCCAGCTGTTCCTTTGGCATGGGATCTCATTGTCACGATGACTGCGTCATGGCAGAAGATTTTCCACTCTGATCCGGCTATTGGCTACTGGGCTCAGAACGCGAACTTCCGCGATGCAAAGTCTCAAGGCCTTACCGAATTTGGTGCCGCTAAATCTCCTGAGGCAATCGATGCGGTTATCCGAAACACCATGATTCAGGGCATCTTGTCCATCCTGTTCGCGGTGCTCGTCCTCGTTGTTGTCGGCGCAGCCATTGCGGTGTGCATCAAGTCCATCAGGGCTCGTGCAGCCGGAACACCTTTGGAGACCACTGAAGAGCCTGATACTGAATCTGAGTTCTTCGCCCCAACTGGATTCCTTGCATCTTCCAGGGATAAGGAAGTCCAGGCCATGTGGGACGAGCGCTACCCAGGCGGTGCGCCCGTGTCTTCTGGAGGGCACTAAAACATGATGGCTCTTACTCATGCACTGTGGAAAATCCCGCGGGCGGTGTGGTGGTATCTCACTGAGCTCATGGGGGACACGGCGTATTCCAAGTATGTGGTGCACTTAAAGCACCACCATCCGGATGCTCCGATTCCTACTGAGCGGGAGTATTGGCGGGCAAAGTATGCAGATCAGGACGCTAATCCTGGTGCCCGCTGCTGCTAGATAAAACGAAAAGGCGCGTTGATTCTTAACTGAGTCAACGCGCCTTTTATCTGTGGCAGGAAGCGATTAGCCGCGAACCAAACCAGGTGACCGAAAAACTTCCGCCACTCAATTTTCGGCCACATAGGACAGTTATCAGCGCTCGAAACCAGTCCATATGACCGAAGAACTCTCAAAACTTCTCCCGTAGGTCACCTGGTTTGGAATGAAGAGCGAGGCCACCCCAAAAAAGACTTTGCTTATCGACGCCTCCCTCCAGCGTCCAAGAATATGCCCCCGCGCGCCGGGTGGGGAGCGAAGGGAACCCCCAAGGAATTGGCGTTGAGGTGGTGATTTTGCATGTTTTACTCAAAATCACTTTGATGGTCACAAAATTACACAACTTTTACAGTGACCTACATTGCTTTTTAAAGAATTAGTGTGGTGTGCAACATTAGTTCGTTGAGAAGGAGTCACATTCCAGCCATGATTAACCACGAAGTGCGCACCCACCGTTCTGCGGAAGAGTTCCCGTACGAGGAGCACCTGGCTCACAAGATCGCTCGCGTTGCAGCCGACCCAGTTGAGGTTGCTGCGGACACTCAGGAAATGATCATCAACCGCATCATCGACAATGCATCGGTGCAGGCAGCTTCCGTGTTGCGTCGACCAGTTAGCTCTGCCCGTGCGATGGCACAGGTCAGGCCAGTTACCGATGGTCGGGGTGCATCTGTTTTCGGTCTGCCAGGACGTTATGCCGCGGAATGGGCTGCGCTTGCTAACGGCACTGCGGTGCGTGAGCTTGATTTCCATGACACGTTCCTCGCTGCGGAATACTCCCACCCAGGAGATAACATTCCTCCGATTTTGGCTGCAGCACAGCAGGCTGGAAAAGGTGGCAAGGATCTGATCCGTGGCATCGCTACTGGGTATGAGATTCAGGTTAACTTGGTGCGTGGAATGTGCCTGCATGAGCACAAGATTGATCACGTTGCTCATCTTGGACCATCAGCGGCTGCTGGTATCGGAACCTTGCTAGACCTAGATGTGGACACCATCTACCAGGCAATTGGTCAGGCATTGCACACCACCACGGCGACGAGGCAGTCCCGTAAAGGTGCGATTTCTTCATGGAAGGCATTTGCTCCTGCGTTTGCGGGCAAGATGTCCATCGAGGCAGTAGATCGCGCAATGCGTGGCGAGGGCGCACCGTCACCAATCTGGGAAGGCGAAGACGGCGTAATCGCGTGGCTGCTGTCCGGTCTTGATCACATCTACACCATTCCTTTGCCTGCAGAAGGTGAAGCCAAACGAGCAATCTTGGATACCTACACCAAGGAACACTCGGCGGAATACCAGTCACAGGCACCGATCGACTTGGCGCGCAGCATGGGGGAGAAGCTGGCAGCACAGGGCTTGGACCTGCGTGATGTGGACTCCATCGTTTTGCACACCTCCCACCACACTCACTACGTGATCGGCACCGGATCTAATGATCCACAGAAGTTCGATCCAGATGCATCGCGAGAAACCCTTGATCACTCCATCATGTACATTTTCGCTGTCGCGCTGGAGGATCGCGCGTGGCACCACGAGCGTTCCTATGCTCCTGAGCGAGCCCACCGCCGAGAGACCATCGAGCTGTGGAACAAGATTTCCACGGTGGAGGATCCTGAATGGACCAGGCGTTACCACTCCGTTGATCCTGCAGAAAAGGCCTTCGGCGCACGCGCAGTGATCACCTTCAAGGATGGAACCGTCGTGGAAGATGAACTGGCTGTGGCGGATGCGCATCCTCTGGGAGCACGGCCTTTCGCTAGGGAGCAGTACATTCAGAAATTCCGCACCTTGGCTGAAGGTGTTGTGTCCGAAAAGGAACAGGATCGCTTCTTGGATGCGGCACAGCGTACGCACGAGCTTGAGGATCTTTCAGAACTCAACATTGAATTGGATGCCGATATTTTGGCCAAGGCTCCTGTGATTCCGGAAGGACTGTTCTGATGGCGGGTTTGTTTTCCTCTGCTGTTGCACCAACGGAGCGTCGAAAAGCATTACGCGCGGCACTGGCTGCGCCTGAAATTGCCCGCATGCCTGGTGCATTCTCCCCGCTGGCGGCGCGCGCAATCCAGGAAGCCGGATTTGAAGGCGTGTACGTCTCGGGCGCCGTCGTGGCGGCTGACCTTGCATTGCCGGATATCGGCTTGACCACATTGACCGAAGTGGCGCACCGCTCCCGGCAGATCGCACGCGTGACAGACTTGCCCGTGCTGGTCGACGCCGACACCGGCTTCGGCGAACCCATGTCCGCAGCGCGCACCGTCTCCGAACTCGAAGATGCAGGTGTCGCGGGCTGCCACCTGGAAGATCAAGTCAACCCCAAACGCTGTGGGCACCTGGACGGAAAAGAAGTAGTGGGCACGGACATCATGGTTCGTCGCATCGCCGCAGCTGTCAACGAGCGTCGCGATGAGCAATTCGTCATCTGCGCTCGCACCGACGCCGCGGGAGTGGAAGGCATCGACTCCGCGATCGAGCGCGCCAAAGCTTACGCGGATGCCGGCGCCGACATGATCTTCACCGAAGCGCTGTACAGCCCTGCAGATTTTGAAAAATTCCGCGCGGCCGTCGACATTCCGCTGCTGGCCAACATGACGGAATTTGGCAAAACCGAACTTCTGCCCGCGCAGCTTCTGGAAGACATCGGATACAACGCAGTGATCTACCCAGTGACCCTGCTGCGCATTGCGATGGGACAGGTCGAACAAGCTCTCGGCGACATTGCAAACACCGGAATCCAAACCGACTGGGTCGACCGGATGCAACACCGATCCAGGCTGTATGAGCTGCTGCGCTACAACGAGTACAACGCTTTCGACCAGCAAGTATTCACCTATTCCGCTGACAGCTACAAGCCCATCTTCTAACCCGCCTATATATAAGGAGTGAATCACCATGTCCAGCGCCACAACCACTGATGTTCGCAAAGGGCTCTACGGAGTCATCGCCGATTACACGGCCGTTTCCAAAGTCATGCCAGAGACCAATTCACTGACCTACCGTGGCTACGCGGTGGAAGATTTGGTGGAAAACTGCAGCTTCGAGGAGGTGTTTTACCTCCTGTGGCACGGCGAGCTGCCCACTGCGCAACAACTTGCGGAGTTCAATGAGCGTGGCCGTTCCTACCGCTCCCTGGATGCCGGTTTGATCTCCCTGATCCACTCTTTGCCCAAAGAAGCCCACCCGATGGATGTTATGCGCACCGCGGTGTCCTACATGGGCACCAAGGATTCCGAGTATTTCACCACCGATTCTGAGCACATCCGCAAAGTTGGCCACACCTTGTTGGCGCAGCTTCCGATGGTGCTAGCCATGGATATTCGTCGCCGCAAGGGCCTCGATATCATCGCCCCTGACTCCAGCAAGTCAGTCGCCGAAAACCTGCTGTCTATGGTGTTTGGTACTGGCCCGGAATCACCTGCATCCAACCCAGCTGACGTCCGCGATTTTGAGAAATCACTGATCCTCTACGCCGAGCACTCCTTCAACGCCTCCACCTTCACCGCCCGCGTGATCACCTCCACCAAATCGGATGTGTACTCCGCAATCACCGGCGCGATCGGTGCTCTCAAGGGCCCATTGCACGGTGGCGCCAACGAGTTTGTCATGCACACCATGTTGGCGATCGACGATCCCAACAAGGCCGCCGCCTGGATCAACAACGCTTTGGACAACAAGAATGTGGTCATGGGCTTTGGCCACCGCGTGTACAAGCGCGGCGATTCCCGCGTGCCATCAATGGAGAAGTCCTTCCGGGAATTAGCTGCCCGCCACGACGGCGAAAAGTGGGTTGCCATGTATGAAAACATGCGCGACGCCATGGACGCCCGCACCGGCATCAAGCCGAATCTCGATTTCCCTGCTGGCCCTGCCTACCACCTGCTCGGTTTCCCGGTCGATTTCTTCACCCCGCTGTTCGTCATCGCCCGCGTCGCCGGCTGGACGGCCCACATCGTGGAGCAGTACGAAAACAACTCGCTCATCCGCCCACTGTCCGAGTACAACGGCGAGGAGCAGCGCGAGGTCGCGCCCATTGAAAAGCGCTAAAAGATTTTCGCTTTTCGACGCCCCCTCCCACTCATTTCAGCCATGGTGCAACATTCTCGTCCCCACCATGTTCTTCTGACTCCCGGGAAGAACATGTTTCGCCACCGCTTCGCGCCACACGTAAAAATGCGGCGCGCAGCGGTGGGCATCAAGAGCCGCTTGATCCGCGTAAAGTTCGAAGAAACTGAAATGAAGCTCATCATCAACATCTTGTGAAACGTCGAAATACACGCAACCTTCTTCATCCTGAAAGCTGCGCTGCGCATTCTCCGAAATGGCGTTGAGGAATTCCTCTAGATGGCCAGGTTTAACGCGCAGATCAACGGTGAGTTACAACATGGTTCTCGATTGCCAGTTCTTGCAGTTCCATCCACGTTTTTTCAGGCAATGAAATACCGTGCGCAGAGTTTTTCCGATGCGCACGGTCTTCCGATTCACCGGGGTAGAAAATCTCCTCGGTGTTTTGTGCTTTCGGAGTGGATTTAACTTCCCCAACCAGATCGCTGAGTGCGTCATCGAAATCTTGTGGATCGCGAAACGCTGCAACATCCAACGCGATGAACAAGTGGCCAGCTCCACCTGGGGGAGTGGGATCATACGGACCATGTACCTTGGTGCTGTGCTGGGAACCAGTGAGAACTCCAGAAAGCACATCCATCATGAAGCTAATCGCATAACCTTTGTGACCAGCCATGGGAAGGACGACACCGTTGATTGCCTCAGCAGGATCCGTGGTGGGTGCGCCCTCACTCGTGATCGCCCAAGTCTCAGGAATGGGCATGTTTGTCTGTCGTGCGTGGTAGATCTTTCCGCGCGCAACCGCAGTATTGGCTATATCGACTACCGTAGCCGTTTCTCCAAAAGGTGCCGCAATAGACCATGGGTTGGTACCGATCCGTTTTTCTCTGCCACCCCAGGGCGCCATCGCCGGAGATGCATTGGTGGTGAGAATGGAAACACATCCTTGCGCTGCCGCTTTCCGGGTGTAGTACATGGCAGTTCCAAAATGATTGGAGTTGCGCACCGACACCGCACCGATGCCGAACATCATTGCCCTAGTCACTGCTTCTTTACGAGCATGATCAGCTAAAACTTGGCCGATTCCATTGTGTCCATCCAACGCCAACACGGCACCCAAATCATTGAGAACCTCCACGTGTGCATGTGTAGTCATCGCGCCACTGTGGAGTCTGCGCACATACCAAGGCAGTCGAAGCACACCGTGGGAGGGGTGACCCCAAAGATCAGCCTGCACCAAACTATCACCGACAAGATGGGCGTCTGCTGCAGGTACTCCAGTTTTGGTGAGGATGTCTGTGCAGAGAACAGTGAGTTGTTGGGCGTTGACAGTGACTTCTGGCATGAATCCCTCAATTCGGTTTAGGTATACCGAAATGTATACCAGCAATAGGTATAGGCGCAACCCCCTTTAATCGCCATCAGTGCACGCTGGTTCTAAGACCTAATATCAATGCCCTGCGAGCCCGTAGAATCAGCATTAATCAATGCGGTCAAAATGCTCTTTTCTACATGGATCAGGTGCTGTCTACACGCAGCGCCTGCCGACCTTAAATCTCCTGAGGCCACAGCTTCACACATTTCAATATGTTCCTGAACCGATTGGCGCAGACGCGCATGATCGGAATGCGCAATGATCCGCAGCCTCGTGGTGTGCGGTTTTAAACTTAAGATGCTGCGTCCAAGGAATTGGTTGTGAGTATTTGCTGCAACAAGATCATCAAACTTACTGGTCAATCGCCTAAAATCGGCGGTGAAATCTGCATCGTCTGCAGAGTTTTCCAGCTCTCGAAAATCTGCCGCCAACGTAGAAAACTCACCAAAGATACGCGGTGATTTACTCGCTCCAACAGAGATTTCCTCAAGCGCTGCGACCTCGACGATCCTGCGGAACTCAAACAGATCCTTAATGTGGCGAAGCGAAAGTGGCGACACCATAGGCGCCTGACGTGGCTCCAAAATGATCAACTCGTCTGCGGCTAACCGGCGGAGAGCATCCCGGACTGGGGTTCTCGAAGCGCCGGTGTGTTCAACCAGCCACACTTCCGACATTCGTTGCCCAGGATTTAAGGTTCCATCTTCGATTTCACGACGAATCTGTGTGTATACCTGATCTGCTTTTCTCGTAGCAGGGGAGGCCTGGGCATCTTTTTGGACCATGACAACACCTTAGTACACCGAAATTTAGACTATTTGTGACACTGGGTTGCAGAAAGTGGATGCTAGGTTGGGGGAGACGTCGACAAGCAATTTTTTGCTTGGCGTATTACTGGCTGTGCTTGGACTGCTTCCTTGAGTTAGTCCACGCCCTGATCCCGAGGACGATGACCGCCAAAGCGATGGCGCCTCCAATCAGGATGTACTGCAGTGGGATTGGGCGGGCGTCATCGATGGCATCGATGCAGTTTTGGAAATCCTCTTTAAGAGCGGTTTGGGATTCGTTGTAATCATCGGTGCGGTCGGCGAATACTTCGGCGCGGATTTCTGCGGTGCGGGTGCCGGTGGTGGCGGCTTGTTGAAGTTGGCTGAGTACATCGCTGGCTGGATCGCTGGAGAATCCGCTGATGATGTCTTTGGCTTCGTCGTATGTGTACTCCGTTTTGAAACTTTCCTCGGCGTTGGGGTCTGCCAGCGTGGGATCGTCTGGGAGGAGCATGGCTAGGCCTTCGCCGGATTCGATGGCATCGAGGCGTACTTGCAGTTCAGCAGCAGTTGGGGCGTTGTCATCTTGGGCGATGTAGCTTTCAATCGCCGCTTTGATTCCTGGATCTTGGGCGTCTAGTTCGTCGAGGCGTTGTTCGCGCACGGAGTCTTCAATGGAGTTCCAGAAGGTAACCACCGCGGAATCGTCGGTGTTGCTGGCGATGCACAATTCCTTGTCGGTGTCGGCGGTGAGTGTGGCAGCAGATGCTGTTGGGATGCTCACGGCGGTGGTGATAAGAAGTGCGGGAAGAACTCGAGAAAAACGCATGTGCCCATTATGGCAATAAAAATATGAAAAAGCGCTGTGCTTCCATGTGAGGAAGCACAGCGCTTTTTGTGAAGAGACTTTACTTCTTCAGTGCGTCAACGATCTCGTTGAACTGTGCGACTGGGCGCATGATGTTGGTGAGCTTCTCCTCGTTAGGGGAGTAGTAGCCACCAAGGTCAGTTGCTCCACCCTGAACTGCGAGCAGTGCAGCATCGATGTCTGCAGCGCCTGTGTTCAGTGCTTCTGCGACTGGTGCGAAGGTAGCAGCCAGATCTGCGTCCTCGGTCTGAGCAGCGAGCTCGTCAGCCCAGAACTTGGTCAGCCAGAAGTGGGAGCCACGGTTGTCGATCTCGCCAACCTTGCGGGATGGGGACTTCTCTTCGTTCAGCAGCTTCTCAGTTGCCTTGTCCAGAGCGTCAGCCAGAACGCCGGCCTTGGTGTTGCCGTTGTTGTTGAGCTCGTGGCGGAAGGACTCAGCCAGTGCGAGGAACTCACCGAGGGAATCCCAACGCAGGTGGTTTTCTTCCTGAACCTGCTGGACGTGCTTAGGAGCAGATCCACCAGCACCGGTCTCGAACAGTCCGCCGCCAGCCATCAAAGGAACGACAGACAGCATCTTTGCAGAGGTGCCCAGCTCCAGGATTGGGAAGAGGTCGGTGTTGTAGTCACGCAGAACGTTACCGGTGACAGAGATGGTGTCCTCGCCACGGCGGATGCGGTCGATGGAGAGCTGGGTTGCCTCAACAGGGGAGAGGATCTGGATGTCCAGGCCCTCGGTGTCGTGGTCAGCCAGGTACTTCTCAACGAGGGAAGCCAGGTTGCGGTCGTGTGCGCGCTCTGGATCCAACCAGAACACTGCAGGCATTCCGGAGAGACGGGAGCGGGTGACAGCAAGCTTTACCCAATCCTGGATTGGGGCATCCTTGACCTGGCATGCACGCCAGATGTCATTTGCCTCAACGTCGTGCTCGATGAGAACGTCGCCGTTGGAGGAAACAACCTGAACCACACCGTCTGCTTCGATGCGGAAGGTCTTGTCATGGGAGCCGTACTCTTCAGCCTTCTGAGCCATCAGACCAACGTTAGGGACGGTACCCATGGTGGTTGGATCGAATGCGCCGTTCTTGCGGCAGTCTTCGATAACGGTCTGGTAGACGCCAGCGTAGGAGGAGTCTGGGATGATTGCCAGGGTGTCCTGCTCCTGGTCGTCTTTGTTCCACATGTGGCCGGAGGTACGAATCATTGCTGGCATGGAAGCGTCCACGATGACATCGGAAGGGACATGCAGGTTGGTGATGCCGCGAGCGGAGTTAACCATGGCCAGGTCTGGGCCGTCTTCCAAGCCCTTCTCGAATGCAGCCTTGATTTCTTCGCCGTTGTCCAGGGACTCCAAGCCGGAGAGGATTGCAGCGAGGCCGTTTTCGCCGTTGAGGCCAGCTGCGAGCAGCTGCTCACCGTACTGTGCGAAAACGTCTGCGAAGTAAGCGCGCACAACGTGGCCGAAGATGATTGGGTCGGAGACCTTCATCATGGTGGCCTTCAGGTGTGCGGAGAAGAGGATACCTTCTGCCTTTGCGCGAGCGACCTGCTCGAGAAGGAATGCGTCCAGTGCCTTTGCGGACAGAACGGTTCCGTCTAGAACTTCGCCTTCAAGAAGCTTGAGGCTGTCCTTGAGGATGGTCTCGGTGCCGTCAGCTGCGATGTGCTTGATCTGAACTTCATCAGCAGCGTCGAGGATGATGGACTTCTCGTTGTGGCGGAAGTCGTTTGCATCCATGGTTGCAACGTTGGTCTTGGAATCTGCAGACCACTCGCCCATGCGGTGTGGGAACTTCTTAACAAAGTTCTTGACAGCGATTGGTGCGCGGCGGTCAGAGTTGCCTTCACGCAGCACTGGGTTCACAGCGGAACCCTTAACAGCGTTGTAGCGTGCGAGGATGTCTTTTTCCTCGTCGGTGGTGGCGTTATCAGGCAGTTCTGGGATGTCGTAGCCCTGGTCCTGCAGTTCCTTAATAGCAGCCTTGAGCTGTGGAACAGAAGCGGAGATGTTTGGAAGCTTAATGATGTTTGCTTCAGGAGTCTTAGCAAGCTCGCCGAGTTCTGCGAGTGCGTTGCCTACCTTCTGATCTTCGGTGAGGCGCTCTGGGAACTGGGCGAGGATGCGTCCAGCGAGTGAAATGTCCCGGGTCTCGACCTCAATGCCCGCGGTAGCAGCAAATGCCTCGACGACCGGCTTCAGCGAGTAGGTCGCGAGCAGCGGTGCTTCGTCGGTGCGGGTCCAGATGATCTTAGCCATGAGTCTCCTTGGTTGATGGGCTCTTTTGTTCAGCTACCTAGAATACAGTGTTCTACTAATTGCTGGCGCCTATGGTGGCAGTTTCAGCCCCGCATGGAAACGCCGTGTTTCCAATACCCCATGAATGCCACTTGGGAACGGTCGAGGCCTTTCTCTTTCACTAGAGATCGACGAATGCTGGTCACGACACCACTTTCGCCAGCAATCCAGTAGTAGTCGCCTGAACGTGGGTTGGATTCTGTGATCTGTTCGCCAGTGGCGGAGAACACAGGAGTCTCCCACACAAGTTCGCCTTCGGAGGTGGCTGCAGCTTCTGTTTCTTCATGGTGGAGGGCCAGGGTTTCCATCAACAATTCACCGTGCTTGCGGCCGTTGCGGGGCAGCCATTTCACATCGATGGAGGAAGGTCCCTCGATGGCAAGTGCATCGTCATCTGAGGGGATTTCGATCATGGCGGTTCCTGGAATATCGGAATCTGCGAGGTCTTCGAGGATGCGCGCGATTGCGGGTGCTGCGGTTTCATCGCCTGCCAAGATCACCTTGGTGGCTGCACCGGGAGCGAATTCAATGCCACCCATATATTCAGCATCGAGTCGTGGTGCCACAATCAAAATTTCATCACCAGCTGCAGCAGACGCCGCCCACGTGGATGCAGGTCCGGTGAGCCCCGGCGCGATGTGGAGGACGAAATCGACGGTCATGCGGGTGGCTTCTTCGGTGCGCTCCAGTGAGCGGATGGAGTAGGTGCGCATGACGCCGCGGGAGTCTTCGGGAAGTTTGGCCCATTCTTCGTACCAGAGTCCTTCTTGGGGGAATTCAGGTAGGGGTTGGCCGGGGTTGGGAAAAATGAGTTTGATGCGCTGATCGTAAAGCGGTGTGTCGCTGCCCACCACTTTGAGTTCTGGTCCGGTGAACACAATCCGGATGAAGTTGGGGCTGATCTGGGTTGCGGATTCAACGATGGCGGTTACTGGGGCGGGCATGGTGTTCTCCTAGTGAAGTGCGGTGATGTGGTGTCGTCCCATGGGCATGACCAGTGGTGCGCCGGAGACTGGGTCGGCGATAATGCGGGCGTCGGTGTGGAAGACCTCGCTCATCATGGTTTCGGTGATGACGTTGGTGGGGGTGCCTTGGGCGTAGATTTTTCCGGCGTTCATGGCGATGAGGTGGTCAGAGTAACGTGCGGCAAGTCCCAATTCGTGGAGCACCATGACGATGGTGGTGCCGTGGTTGTGGTTGAGGTCAGTGAGGAGATCAAGCACTTCGAGCTGGTTGGCGATGTCGAGGTAGGTGGTGGGTTCATCAAGAAGCAGGATGTCTGTTTCTTGGGCAAGGGCCATGGCGATCCAGACGCGTTGGCGTTGGCCGCCGGAGAGTTCGTCGATGGGGCGTTCGGCAAGCTCGGTGGTGTTGGTCATTTCCAATGCTTGGGCCACTACTTCGTAGTCGCGTGTGGACCATCTGCCCATGAGTCCTTGGTGGGGGTGGCGGCCGCGGCCCACGAGGTCGGCGACGACGATGCCTTCAGGTGCGGTGGGGGATTGCGGTAACAGCCCGAGCATGCGAGCTAGTTCTTTGCCTGGCAGTGAAGGAAGGGGGTGGGCGTCGATAAGCGCTTGCCCGGCGCTAGGTTTAAGGAGGCGCGCAAAGGCGCGCAGCAGCGTTGATTTGCCGCATCCGTTGGGGCCGACGATGGAGGTGATTTTGCCGGGGACGATGTCGACGCTGAGCGAATCGATGATGGTGCGCTCGCCGTACGCCAGGGAAATTTCTTCGGCGGATAGTTGATGGTTGGTGGTCACAGGGTTACTCCCGCGCGGTTGGAACGAATGAGTAAATAGATAAGGAATGGGGCGCCGAATGCGCCGGTGACAACTCCGACGGGGTAGCGGGTGCCGAGGAAGTATTGGCCAATTAGGTCGGCGATGAGCACGATCAACCCGCCGATGAGTGCGGAGGGGATGATGAGCGATCCGCCGGAGCCTAAAATGCGCGCGGCAATGGGGCCAGACACAAACGCCACGAATGCGATCGGGCCGCATGCAGCGGTAGCAACGGCGATGAGCGCAACAGCGGCAATAATCGCAATGACGCGCGTGCGATTAGTAGCAACGCCCAAACCCACCGCGGAATCATTGCCCAAACGCATAAGATCCACATTGCGCGCATTAGCCACCAGCAGCGGAATGAGTACCACAGTGGTGACAATCAGCGGCATCGCACGATCCCACGTCGCACCATTGAGCGAGCCGGTAAGCCAGCGCGTCGCGGTCGGCAGATCCCAAGAATCAGCCTTGGACAGCGAATACGACACTAATGAATTCAGCATCGCAGCAATACCAATGCCGGTAAGAATCAGACGCGTGGCCGAAAAACCACCGCGATACGCCACCAGATAAATCAACAACGCCACAGCCAAGGACGCACACAAAGAAATCGCCGACACTGCAGACTGCGACATCCCGAAAAACACAATGCAAATTACGCCCGCCGCCGACGCGCCAGAAGAAATGCCGATAATATCCGGCGACGCCAACTGATTACGCAACACCGTCTGAAAAATCACGCCCGCCGCGCCAAACGCCAAACCCGCAGTCAAACCCATCACCGCGCGCGGCAAACGCAACACGCCAACGGAATAACTCGCGCCGGGAACCTGCTGTCCAGACAACACTTTCAGCACCTGAGCAGGGCCATAAAACACCTCGCCCCACATCAAAGAAAAAGCAAAAATACCAAGCGTGACGACGCCCAATGCCGCAACAATCAGCCACCTGCGGGAGTTGCGCGATGCGCGCTGGCGCTTGAGTTGATGGCTAAGGCTCATAGCTCTTTGACTTTCTGACGACGAATAATCCAAATAAACAGTGGCGCACCAATGATCGGCATGATGATGCCCACGGCAATTTCACTCGGACGAGTCACCACGCGCCCAAAAGTATCCGCCGCAACAATCAACACCGCGCCCGCTAGCGCCGAACAGGGCACCAGCCAGCGATGATCCGTGCCCACAATCAGGCGCGTAATGTGCGGCACCACCAGCCCCACGAACGCGATCGGGCCGGCCAGCGCCGTAGCCACGCCGCACAAAATAACAGCGCCTATCGACGCCACAATCCGTGTTCTCAGCACATTCTCACCTAAACTGGTGGCCACATCATCACCCAACGCCAACGCGTTCAAACCAGTGGATGTGAGCACACACAGCAAGAAACCGACAGCGAGAAACGGTGCAGCCAGGGCCATTCGATCCCACTCTGCGCCACCCACGCCACCGATCTGCCAAAAGCGGAATCTGTCCATGACATCAACGCGAGGCAACAACACAGCACTGACCAAGGACGTGAGCGCAGCGGTGGTGGCTGCACCTGCAAGAGCAAGCTTGAGCGGCGTGGCCCCACCGCGACCCAAAGAACCCACGGTGTACACAAACACCGCAGCAGCCGCAGAACCAACGACCGCAACGATCATCGTGGGGACCGCGCCAGCCAAACCGAAAAAGGAAATGCCAATGACCACAGCCAGAGAAGCACCAGCAAGAATGCCAAAGATACCTGGATCTGCCAGCGGATTCCTGGTCACCGCCTGCATGGTGGTTCCCGCAATCGCCAGGGCAGCACCAATGATGATGCCCAGCACAGTCCGTGGAATTCTCTTTAATGCTGCTGCTTGCTCCGTGGTGTCCGAATGCCCAAGCAATGCCTGGATCGCATCATCAGTGCTGGTGGAACGCACACCAAATTTCACAGAGCACACGCACGCAACAGCTAAAAGAACCAGCGTGGCGCTGAGAAACAAAAGCTTTTTGGTTGTTGACATCAAGCAGTTTTACTTCAGAGGTTCGGCGAGTTTTGCAAAGTAATCGTTGATACCCCAAGGAATAGATAGTGGGGATTCATTCGCTGAAGCAGCCAGTGGGTTAGCACCCAAGAACACAACCTTGCCCTCGGCGATAGCTGGGATTCGAGACAGCAGTGGATCAGCCTGCATCTTGGACAACAGCTCAGCGTTTGCAGCATCATCTTCGGTGCCGTAGGTGATGATCACATCAACATCGTCGAAGGTTTCAGGGTTTTCTGCAGAAACCTGCTCGTAGAAGCTATCTGGGCTGGAGTGCTCCTTGAGGACTGAAGCTTCCTGGACACCCGCATCAAGCAAGAAGCTCATGCGAGGATCAATGCTGGTGTACACACCAATCTGCGAGAAATCGCTCTCATCGAAGAACGCGAATACAGGCTTCGCATCCTTCAACTCTGGGTTGGCATCGATGGCGGAAGCAACCTCTGCATCCAGATCTGCGATGAGATCCTTGCCTTCTTGCTCCAAGCCAATCGCCTTAGAGTTCATCTCAATCATTTCATCCAGGGAGGTGCCCCATGCGATTTCTGGGTAGGCAACCACAGGTGCGATCTGGGACAGCTGATCGTAGTCTTCCTGGGTGATGCCAGAGTAGGACGCCAAAATGACATCCGGAGCAGTGTTGGCGATCTCCTCAAAAGGAATGGAATCGGTGGCATCGAAAAGCACAGGCTCATCGGAGCCGAGCTTGCTCAAGGTTTCTTCCACCCATGGCAAGATGCCGTTGTTGTCATCGTCGCCCCACGTGACCTTCTCAAAGCCGACAGGAGTCACACCCAATGCGAGAGGGACTTCATGGTTGGACCAGCCAACAGTTGCGATGCGTTCTGGCTTGGACTCAATGGTGGTCTCGCCGAAAGCGTGCTCAATGGTGACAGGGAACGCCTCGTTGGAAACGTCAGAGCTTTGGGATGCTGCTGAAGACGAATTGGAGGACGTTTCTGAAGAATCCTGGGAGCAGGCCGCGAGGGACACCGTGAGGGTTGCGGCAAGAATGCCGGCTAGAACGCGAGACGTACGCATGAAAAGTTTCTCTCTCTTTCTCGAACAACAACGGAATAACTTAGGTTAGGCTGCCCGACAGAATATCACTGGAGAGGTATTGGAGGAAATGTCTCACGTCACAACCTTTTGAAAGGTGGCTAAGTACGCACATTTGTTGTCTGCAATAGTGCCGGTGAGGGAGCTGTCCGATATTGTGCTTACATGCACGAATCTGGAAAAAATCCTGTCAAGGTTGTCGACTCGCAGGCACCACAAGGACGCGGTGGGCATATCGGCGGACATATCAAACGCCGCCCGATTCCTAGGCAAACGGAAATTTCCGAGGTTCGTCGATATATCGTCATGACTGCCCTCGCACTCGGTGGCTTCGCCATCGGTGTGACGGAATTTGTCTCCATGGGTCTGCTCAGCGCGATCGCCTCCGACTTTGAGATCTCCGAAGACCAAGCCGGACACATCATCACCATCTACGCCCTCGGCGTGGTTGTGGGTGCCCCGCTGATCACAGCGTTTACCGGCAAACTTCCACGACGCCGCCTGCTGCTCATCCTGGTGGCCTTCTTTGTGGTGGGTAACGCGTTGTCCACACTGAATGCGTCCTATGAAGTCCTGTTGATTGCCCGCTTCATCGCTGGTCTGCCACACGGCGCGTACTTCTCAGTTGCAGGTTTGGCAGCAGCATCGATGGCACCAGACGGACAGCGTGGACGTGCGATCGCCTATGTCGGTATGGGTCTTTCCGTGGGTACTGTCGCCGGTGTTCCAGCAGCCCAAGCACTGGGCGATGCTTTCGGTTGGTCCACCGCCTACGTGCTGGTCACCGTCCTGGGTGTTCTCACCTTGCTGGCCCTATGGTTCCTCATGCCACACATGACAGAGATGAAACCCACCAGCCCGCTGACAGAACTCAGTGCTTTGAAGAACAGCCAGGTCTGGCTCACCCTGGGCATTGGTTCCATCGGTTTCGGTGGCATGTTCGCGGTCTACACCTACATCTCTTGGACCATGACCGACCAAGCTGGCATGCCAAGCTCCCTGATCTGGATTGTGCTGATGGCCTACGGCGTGGGCATGATCTGCGGAAACTACGTCGGTGGACGCATCGCCGACTGGAACGTGGACCGCGGAATCCTCCTCGCACTGATCTGCATCGTGGTGGCCCTCATCGGTTTCTACTTCACCTCCAACAACGCCATCCTGGGAACCATCAACTTCGGACTCGTCGGATTCTTCGGCTCCACACTGATCCCATCACTGCAGATCCGACTCATGGACGTTGCAGGACGCGCACAAACGTTGGCTGCATCTCTGAATCAATCTGCACTGAATATCGGTAACGCTTTGGGCGCAGCGATCGGTGGCGTGGTTATCGGCGCGGGTTATTCCTACAGCACTCCAGCCCTTGCTGGCGCTGGCCTGGCATTCCTTGCCATCGTGGTGTGGTTCCCCATGGTGGCCTTGCGTAAACGCACATAAACGGGGTTGGCGGATGGAGGATTTCCCCAAGCACCCACTAGTGTGACAAGCATGAGTTTTCACATCACATCCGTCAATGTCAACGGCATTAGGGCAGCGGTCAAACAGCGAAGCGAAACAAACCTAGGTTTCCTTCCGTGGCTTGAAGAAACTCGCCCGGACGTTGTCCTCCTCCAAGAAGTCCGCGCAAGCGAAAAAGACACCGCCACCGCACTGCAACCCGCCTTAGATAACGGATGGCACTACATTGGTGCCCCAGCAGCTGCCAAGGGACGTGCCGGTGTCGGCATTTTGTCTAGGCATGAACTTGAAGATGTGAACATCGGTTTTGGATCTTTCCTTGACTCCGGCCGCTACATTGAAGCAACCATCAAAGACACCACCCTGGATGTGCCAGTAACCGTGGCATCTCTTTACCTCCCCTCAGGTTCAGCGGGCACCGACAAGCAGGATGAAAAGTACCGCTTCCTCGATGAATTCGAAGGGTTCCTGGACCAGCGCGCTAAAGAACGCTCCCACATGGTCATCGGTGGCGACTGGAACATCTGCCACCGCCGCGAAGACCTGAAAAACTGGAAAACCAACCAAAAGAAATCCGGTTTCCTTCCCGACGAACGCGCATTCATGGATTCAGTCTTTGGCACCTTCCCAGATGAGGCAACCCAGGTTGCAGGGGCCGGCGACTTCTTCGGTGCCGTGGACTATGAAGGAACGAGGCGTCGAGAAGCAACTACGGACCCTGCGTGGTTCGACGTTGCACGTCGCCTGCAACCTGAAGGCGACGGCCCCTACACTTGGTGGACCTACCGCGGAAAAGCCTTCGACACCGGCGCCGGATGGCGCATCGACTACCAAGCAGCAACCGCAGCGATGCTCGAACGCGCAGAACGCTCCTGGGTAGACAAAGCCGCTGCATACGATTTGCGCTGGTCAGATCACTCACCACTGAACGTGATCTACTCCTAAAATGCTGCTGACAATTCTATGGGCCATCGGCATCACCGCCGAAGGCATGACAGGCGCGCTGGCCGCAGGCCGACAAAAAATGGATCTCTTCGGAGTATCCGTCATCGCATGCGTTACCGCGATCGGCGGCGGATCCATCCGCGACATGCTGCTGGGACATTACCCGCTGGTGTGGGTGGAAAAGCCACTGTATCTACTGCTGATCATTGGCGCAGCCATTTTGACAGTGTCCATTTCCTTCCTGATGGAGCACTTCCGTGTGTTGTTCCTCGTGCTCGACGCCGTGGGTCTTTCTGCATTCGCTGTGATCGGCACACAAATCGCACTGGAAATGGGCTACGGATTCATCATCGCAGTAGTGGCATCAGTGCTCACAGGTGTATTCGGCGGCGTCATGCGTGACCTTTTGTGTGACCGCATCCCACTGGTATTTCAAAAAGAGCTCTACGCATCAATCGCATTCCTCGCCACCTGCGTCTACTTTGCGATGATGTACCTTGGAGCTTCCGAAAACGTCACCGTCCTGGTCTCTGTGGTGGTTGCCTTTGTAGTCCGACTGCTATCCATCTGGCGCGGATGGAGCCTCCCCGTATTCGACTACCAAGAACGCGAATACAAACGAGATCCCAAAATGCGTCTGTGGAGAATGTTCCGGAAGTAAGGATTTTGCACTCGGGGGAAAATTTTACTACCCCTAATTGCAGAAGTTCCTTAAAATACGGGTAAGGTCAGATCAGAAAACTTCAATGAGGATGTATCAACTTTTCTCAAGCTGATACGAAAAGTAAGGATTGTACATGGGTAAGTCATTCGCCCTTCTAGTTCTTGGCGCTATCATCTTGGCCGGTGGTGTCTGGTACACCATCGAGGTTGGGTACTCCGTGATGGCAATTGTTGCCGCACTGATCATGGCTGCCGGTGGCGGAATCATCACCTGGGGTCTCGCAGTGGCTGCAGATGTAAATTCACCAACCTCACACAAGATCTAAAACAGACGCCCCTTTGGGGTGTTTTAAGTTAGAGGCGTTTAAGGCGCACGTTTGCTCTACTAGCTGTGGCTAGGGAGGGAGCGTGCGCCTTTTGCTGTGCTTACTGGGCTTAGTGGACTTTTCATTGCGTGCGAGAGGCCGAACCCTGCTTTGGACGCAGGAGGCGATTTAAGAGGGTGAGAACTTCAAATTAGGTCCTGGTATGGGGTGGGCCAGCTGAGGCGCTTAAAAGCGATTCTGAGAGGTTTCGATCTTGAGGCTAGTGGGGCGGATGTGATTCCTGTGGATTTACTGATCAAGGATTCACCACAAACGTGTGGGCTAACCACTAAATCGAACTTATTTTTGCATCACAGGGTCTCATGAGTACAAAAATCCACCACAAATGGAACTTTACCTCCATCCTGTGGTGGATATTCGCACATTCTTTCCCCTGCGGGCTATTCGTGGGTCAGTAAGCAGTCAAACAGGGAACTTCCGCCGCGGGATCCGAACTAAACACCCACGATAAAGACAAAAGAGGAATTACGTAGGGGAGTTCTTGGGCACTTGGGCTAGTTTCAACATCTCAAAACTAGCTCAGCATTTCTGCCACTTGCTGCAGACCAGTGGTGATATCGGTACCTGCAGTAACTCCAGTGGTGACAGTGTCGGCGTAGAAAATCTTGTCGTTTTCAATGGCGGGAACGTTGGCTAGCGCTGGGTTGGAGAGGAAATTAGCGAAGTTCTCTCGGCCTTTACCTTGGAAGTCCTGAATGATGATGATCTCAGGTGCCATCGCAACAACTTGTTCTGGGTCTGCAGTGATGGTGCCTACCGCGCCGAGAGAATCTACCACTGGAGTGCCGCCGGCTTCGCGGATCAGGCCGTTGAGCATGGCAGATTCTGGCATGACCATTTGGCGTGGTCCGCGTTGCATCAAAGTGAGCACAGTGGGGGAGGTGGCAGGCTTGTCGATGTCGATGCGGTTTGCATCGATTTCTGCGATTGCTTCTGCGGCTTTGTCTTCTTCGCCGACGAGTTCACCCACAATTTCTAGGTGTTTGGTGATGGCGTCGATGTCTCCCCAAGCGTCTGAATCGAAGTTAACTACGGGGACGTTGAGGCCTTCCAAAATGTCGATGGTGCCTTGTTCGGTATCGAAACGCGCACTGACGATCACCAAATCTGGGTCGGCGGCGACAACTTGTTCGGGGTCGAGGCTGCCACCGTTTTTGACTTGGTATTCCACTTGGGAGGCCAGAGCTGCGGTTTCTTCGTCAGCGGTGTCCATTTCGGCGGTCATCACGACGCGGTCGGCGCCTGTGATGGGGAGAACCAAGGATGCTGCCTCTGGGGTGAGTACGGCGATGCGCTCTGGTTTGGATTCTAAGGTGATGGAGGAATCGTCGAGTGTGACGGTGCGTGGGAATGCGCCGTCAGCTGCGGCAACGCTGGTTGTAATCGAAGTGGTTTCCACAGTTCCGGAAGTGCCGGAAGAGTCAGAAGAATCAGAGGTGCAGCCGCTTAACACGAGCGCACTGGCAACAATGGCGATGAGTGATTTTTTCATGGGTTTTTAAGTCAAACTTTCAATCAAAAGGGATTTGGATGCGGGATCACGCGAAGTGAGCTGGTTTCGGGATCATCGCGCACCGCAATGGGCAGTCCGTACACGGTGGACAGTGTGGCAGGTTCGAGCACCTCGCGGATGTCACCTTGGGAGACAACTTCGCCGTCGGCCATCAACACTGCATGGTCGCACCAACGGGCAACGTGGTTGAGATCGTGAAGGACGACGATCACGGTGGTGCCGGAATTAGCTCGGGCGCGCAGGAGTTGAAGGACTTCAACTTGGTGCCGTAGATCAAGGGCGGAGACGGGCTCGTCGAGAAGCACGACGGCGGTGTCTTGGGCGAGCGCTCGGCCGATGTGGATGAGCTGCTGCTGGCCGCCCGATAATTCGTTGACGGGCTGCTCGGCGATGTCGAGCGCGTTGATGGCGCGCAGGGCGTCATCGGTGGCGCGTCGATCTGCGTCGGTCTCCACGGCGAAGCGGCCACGATGCGGGTAGCGGCCCATCGCGACAACGTCGCGTGCACTAAAACCAATGCGCAACTCGGTGTTTTGCGGCACGAGTGAGAGCAGGCGGGCTCGGGCTTTAGCGCTTTTCGACGCAACCCCACTCCCACCAACCATTACCTCGCCGGTGGATTCAACCAATCCTGCAATCGCCGAAAGGGCAGTACTTTTACCAGCACCATTTGGGCCAATCAGTGCGGTGACTTTTCCAGCAGGTGCAGAAAAAGACACGTTTTTCACTGCATGGCGAGAGGGGAATTCAACGTTGAGATCACGAATTTCAACTAATTGAGGCATGAGTTTTTACAGCCCCAATCCGCGTCGCTTGCGCATGCTGAGCAGTAAATAAAGGAAAATTGGTGAGCCAATGAACGCCACCACCACGCCTGTTTGCAAGACGATGGGGGAGAAGATCATGCGGGCAACAGTGTCGGAAACGATAACAAACGTGGCGCCCAAAATCGCGGCGGCCGGGAGTAACGCTCGGTGATCGGCACCTAAAACAATGCGCACCAGGTGGGGTACTACCAATCCAACAAACGTAATGGTGCCGGAGACCGCAACAGCTGTGGCGGTGAGCAGTGCCGCAAGTGCTAGCAAAATGATGCGTGCGCGGTTGACGTTGAGTCCAGATGTTTGCGCTGTGGAATCACCCAGCAGCAACAAGTTCAGATCGCGGGAACCGCCGATAGCTAGAATCAACCCAACGATAATGGGGATTATTGCAACGCCCACATGTTCCCACGTCCGAGATACCAGATCGCCGTTGAGCCAAAACGTCACGGATCGAAGCTCAGAATCTTGTGGTGCGTTCGCAGTGGCGCTGGAAATAACAGCACCCAAAAAGGCAGTGATAGCCATGCCGACCAGTACCAACGTGGCCGGATCTGCGCCACGGCCATCCATCGCGCGGGAACTAGCGATCAAATATACCACAGCCACCGTGACCAATGCGCCCACGAAGGCCGCAAAAGGAACGGTCCATTGGCCAAAGAAACTCGCACCGGTGACAATCGCCAAGACAGCTGCAACAGCTGCACCGGAGGACACACCCACAATGCCGGGATCCGCCAACGGGTTGTGAAACACCGTCTGCATGATCGCACCGGAGACAGCCAGCGCCGCACCCACCAATGCTGCGATGATAATGCGTGGTGCACGGATATCGGTGACAACGGGGTTGGTTGCAAGCTCATTCAATGGAACCGTCACGGGACCCAGCATGAGGGAAGCGGTGAAGGCGATGATCAACAAGACGAGGGTGCCGATGATGACAACAGGAGCGGTGAGCTTTGGTTTTTTCGAAACACCTGTGCGCGACAAAACGACCCTTAATGAAAATTGTTATGACTTGTTTACCCAAGCAATACTAACCAACAGATTGAACAAAACCCTAAACTTTCGGCCGATAGCAACCCCGCTCGACTGGTAAATGTTGCCTCACCGGAAAAGGTCTGTCCAAGGTGACTACACTGATACAGCATGACGACGCAGGATAAAGATCTCACCGCACAAACCGCTTCCAGAGTCCTTTCTGGAATTCAGCCCACCGCCGATTCCTATCACCTGGGCAATTACTTGGGAGCAGTCAAGCAGTGGATTGACCTGCAAGATTCCTACGATGCCTTCTACTTCATTCCAGATCTCCACGCGATTACCGTCGATCAGGAACCAGAAGAGCTGCGCAACCGCACCATTTCCGGCGCCGCACAGCTGCTGGCCCTGGGCATTGATCCAGAACGCTCCACCTTGTTTGTGCAGTCGCATGTTCCCGCACATGCAGAACTGTCATGGGTTCTGACCTGCCTGACCGGTTTCGGCGAGGCATCCCGCATGACCCAGTTCAAGGACAAGTCCTCCAAGCGTGGCGCCGACCGTACCTCAGCTGGTCTGTTCACCTACCCGATGCTGATGGCAGCAGATATTTTGCTGTACCGCCCACATCTTGTCCCAGTCGGTGAAGATCAGCGCCAGCACCTGGAGCTCACCCGCACCCTCGCGGAGCGTTTCAACAATCGTTTCGGCAAGGCCTTCGAGGTTCCAGAAGGATTCATCCCGCAGGGCGCATCCAAGATTTACGATCTGCAGAACCCCACCGCCAAGATGTCCAAGTCCGGCGACAACCCGAAGGGCATCATCAACCTGCTTGATGATCCAAAGGTGTCCACCAAGCGCATCAAGTCCGCAGTCACCGACAACGACGGCGTCATCGCCTACGATCCAGAAAACAAGCCTGGCGTGTCCAACTTGCTGGTCATCCAGTCTGCGCTGACGGGTACCTCCATCGATTCGCTTGTCGACGGCTACCAGGGCGCTGGCTACGGTGCGTTGAAGGGTGACACCGCCGACGCGCTTGAGGCTTTCACCACTCCTTTGAAGGCAAAGTACGACGAGTACATGAATGACCGCGGCGAGCTCGAACGAGTCTTGGCTATCGGTGCTGAGCGCGCCACCGAAGTTGCCAACGAAACCTTGGCTGATGTGTACGACAAGATTGGTTTCTTGGCGTCTCGTCGCTAACAACTAGACCCTCGATTATTACAATCCGGCTACTTCGGAAGCGTTTGTGGCCGGATTTTTCTATCCTGGAAGGTATTAATACTTCTTTAAGGGTCGGAGGATTTTCGTATGTCTACTAGAACAACGCCACAAGACCGTTATACCGACGAATACGGCATCGAACGCGTCAACAAGGATGAACCCGGCCTGGTGGACAAACTCCGGGACAAGCACGACTGGTTTGATCATCTCATGCGCATGAATGAACGTTTCGGCGCAAAAGGTGGCAACCAATTGTCGGCGGGTATTACGTATTTCTCCGTGCTGTCGATCTTCCCGATTGCCATGCTTGTCTTCGGTATTGCAGGTGTCATCCTTGCCGGAAACCCTGAAGTTCTCACAGATATTCAAAATCGAATCAACGATGCTTTAGAAGGCGAGATCGGTAACACCGTCAACGGCATCATTGATTCCGCGATTGCGCAGCGTGGTGCTGTGTTGGGCATTGGTGGTGTAACTGCCCTGTGGTCTGGACTGGGGTGGATGGCGAACCTGCGCTTTGGAGTTTCCCGCATGTGGGCCATTGACCCAACTGAAGGCAACTTCATTCAAAAGAAGCTCACCGACTTGGTCGCGCTGATCGTCTTGCTGCTGGCCATGGGCGTAGCCTTCGGTATCACGGCGCTCGGTGCTTCCGGACTAACCAAAAACCTGCTGGACTTTGTGGGCCTGGGGGAGATTCCGGGCATTAGCTACATCACCTGGGTGGTCGCAGCACTTGTTGGTGTCTTGGCTAACTTCCTGGTGTTCATGTGGCTGATTTTCTCCCTGCCACGTACCAAAGTTCCCATGAAACCGGGTCTTCAGGCAGCACTGCTTGGCGCAATCGGTTTTGAGGTGGTCAAGCAGGTTGGATCGCTGTTGGCTTCAAATGCATTGAGTAACCCCGCGGGTGCAGCATTCGGTCCGATCATCGGCATCATGGTTGTGCTGTATTTGATCTGGCGCATCCTCATGTATTGCTCTGCGTGGGCTGCCACCAGTGAAGAAGCGTTGCGTCTTGCGACTGTTCCAGCACCAGAGCCTGCGATCATTCGGGTTCGCCATGAAATTGATCCAGGTGAAGAAGTCTCCCAATCTGCTCGAAAAGTGGGCATTGGAGTGGCCGTGGGTGCCGCGACTGCGGGTGCTTTTGCGCTGTTGCGTAAAAAATAGTTTTTATTAAGGGCATTCCCTGATTCCCAGGTGGTGCCACATTGTTTATGGTGGAGATATGAACACGAACTTGCCGAACCTATACACCGCATTTGACCTTGATCGAAGTGAATCCTCCGAAGCTTTAGGTGTTTCCCTTTCTGCCCGCGATCTTCGCTTAGAACAAATGGGAATTGCCCAGGACGATCCTCGACGTGCCCAAACCGTCCAAGCTTTCGCAGTGCTTGCAGACCCAGCAAAACGCGCCACCTACGATGCTCAATTAGAAGCTGGAGTTCCACTCACCTGGGCGCAGATTCAGCATTTAGGAAACTTCGGCACCTTGCCTTCCACCCCTACTGCGCAGCCGTTTGCGGCACCTCAGCCGGAGCCGTCGCCGGAACCGCAACAGCAGTGGAATAGCGGACAAAACTATGCGTATGGCAATCCGACCATGGATTACCAAACTCAGCAGAGCTACAACCCGATGCAGGACCAAACCCAAGCGTCGATGTATGCGCAACCTTTCGCGAACACCCCTGCACCGATGTACAACAGCAATCAGGTTTTTAACAGGCCTACTGCGGGTACGCGTTTGTGGATGGCGATCCTCGACAGTATTTTTGCCGGCATCGCTGGTGGAATTGTCTCCGGTATTTTCGGCTTTGGATCTGAATTCCTCACCAGTGTCATCATGATTTTGGTGCTGATCGTCTATATCGTGGGTAGTGAATCCTTCCTGGGATCCACCCCTGCGAAGAAGATAATGGGCTACGAGACCCGTGATGTGGACACTCACTCCAAGCTTTCCGCTGGTGCCGCAGCAAAGCGCAACTGGTGGAAACTGATCAGCTTCACCGGTATCGGTTCTGTGGTGTCGTTTGTGATGGCCATCGTTTATGGCTCTTCCATTAATGAAAGCAATCAGATGCGCGGTATGCACGACCGCTTGGCCAACGCAGAGGTCGTGAAGAAGAACACCTAGTTCTTTTTCTTGGGAGATCTGAATGTCCACGCTAGTGCGGCGATTAGCAACAGCACGATGATTCCGATGGGCACCACGAGCTTAAGCAGCGTGTTCTGCGACCCACCCTCACCTGAAGTCAGGTTGTCGGTGGGTTCTGGTAATTCTGGGGTCGCCGGTGCCACATCGTTCGCGCTGCCGGAGCCCAGCTGGCCCACGCCGGACCCCGGCGTGATGGGGAGGGAGGCGTCGATAAGCAATCGTGCTTGTTCCCACGGACGAATGTCGCTGACGGTGGAATCCAAGAGTACGGCGGCGAGGCGGCGACCACCCCGATCGAGACCGCCGACAAAGGTGTGGTTCGCGTCGTCGGT